>TARA_B100000686_G_C16806090_1_pt1 | contig 18152 bp, 11 predicted proteins | sample TARA_B100000686 | Tara Oceans TARA_B100000686 (sample SAMEA2622733) | marine metagenome | biome: marine biome (ENVO:00000447); feature: marine epipelagic mixed layer (ENVO:xxxxxxxxx); material: "saline water (ENVO:00002010), including plankton (ENVO:xxxxxxxx)" | depth 150 m
TCCCTATGCAGCTAGCAAAGCATCCTCCGACCATATGGTTCGTGCTTGGTCAGAAACATATGGTATTCCTATAATTATGTCAAATTGCTCTAATAATTATGGTCCCTACCAATATCCTGAGAAATTAATTCCAGTAATAATCCGAAAAGCTTTGAATGAAGAGGCTATTCCAATCTATGGTGCTGGTGATAATGTAAGAGATTGGATCTATGTCGGAGATCATGTTAGAGCCCTAATGTTGATCTACCAAAAAGGGGAGACCGGAAAAACATACAATGTTGGCGGTCAAAATGAAATGTCAAACTTAGCAGTTGCTAAAGCTATTTGTAATATTCTTGATTCCAGTAAACCACGAAAGAATAAAGCTCAATATGTGGATCTTATTTCGCATGTAGCGGATCGACCTGGCCATGATTTTCGTTATGCGATTGACAGTAATCGTATCGAGCAAGAACTAGGGTGGTACCCAACGGAAACGTTTATTAGTGGTCTTCAAAAAACTATACACTGGTATGTACAACATGAGGTATGGGTAAACGATGTACTTGGCTCAAAATATCATGGCGAACGATTGGGGTTGAAGCTATGTCGATAAGAGGCCTAATCTTAGCCGGAGGGTCAGGATCACGGTTAGCTCCTATAACAACGTCTGTGTCAAAACAGTTATTACCTGTATACGACAAACCGATGATTTACTATCCATTATGTGCTCTTCTTTTAGCCGGAATTCGCGATATTTTAGTTATTTCTACGCCCGATGATACGCCAAACTTTCAGCGGTTACTCGCTGACGGATCACAATGGGGAATTAATATTTCTTATGCTGTACAGCCTTCTCCGGAGGGTATCGCGCAGGCGTTTATACTTGGTTCGGAGTTTATTGGAGCAAATACATCGGCTTTAATTTTGGGTGATAATATATTTTATGGAGATGGTTTAGCGAAAAAATTAAAAAACGCTTCTAGTTGTAAAAAAGGAGCAACAGTGTTTGCATATCAAGTTAAAGATCCAGAACGTTATGGGGTTGTATCATTTGATAAAACAGGAAAGGCAATTAATTTAGAGGAGAAGCCAAAAAATCCAAAATCGCCTTATGCTGTTACAGGATTATATTTCTATGATAAAAAAGTAGTAGAAATTGCTCGCGACCTAAAACCTTCATCTCGCGGGGAATTAGAAATTACTGATATTAATCAAGTTTATCTAAATGAAGACTGTTTGAGAGTTGAAACTTTGGGGCGGGGAATGGCATGGTTAGATACGGGTACTCATGAAGCTTTACTAGAAGCATCAACTTTTATTGAAACTATTGAAAAGCGACAGGGATTAAAAATTGGCTGCCCGGAAGAAGTGGTTTGGCGTTTAAGGTATATCGACACAGAACAATTACAATCCTTTGCTAGAAAATATAACAATAGCAGTTATGGAGAATATCTATACCAACTAGTATCTGACGAGAAGTTGAGTGGACGGGATTAAACAACGAGACATGAATCCTGCTAGCATAGGCCCTAATATTTTTTTGTCGTTTTTGAGAAATTGGAACTTAGTTTTTCAGCTAACGAAGAGAAATATTGAGGCGAGATTCAAGGGCGCGGCGCTAGGCTTCTTATGGTCGTTTTTTACCCCGATATTGATGTTAGTTGTGTATACCTTTGTTTTTGGAGTTATTCTCGATATACGCTGGATTAATCAAGAAGGTGGAAATCTAGAATTCGCTACCATACTTTTTTCGGGCTTAATTGTTCACACATATTTTTCGGATTGCATTCAGGCGTCCACCGAATTAATCGTTTCAAATAGACAATATGTCAAAAAAGTGGTTTTCCCACTCGAATCACTCCCATGGGTTGCGGTGTTTACTGCACTTTTTCAATTAACCGTTAGCATTTTAGTATTAATTCTTTATTTATTACTGGTTCAACAAAGTCTTTCATGGACGATCTTATTGTTGCCCATAATTATATTTCCATTAATGATCATGGCTCTCGGGTTTAGTTGGCTCATTTCAGCGGTAACCGTTTATGTGCGAGATTTGAGACAAATTATTGGCCCACTCACACTGATACTTTTATTTGTTAGCCCCATTTTTTACCCAGCGTCGAGCCTCCCTAGCAATTTCCGATTTTTGATATATATGAATCCGATTAGTTGGGTTGTAGATGAGTCTAGAAATCTTATTTTATGGGGAACGTTACCCAATTTCGGTGGAGTGCTTATTTATTATGCCGTCTCTTTAGTTATGGCATGGTTTGGTCTTTTATGTTTCCAAAAACTACGTTCAGGTTTTTCCGATGTCATTTGATTCTGCTGTGATGGCATCAAACATTGGTAAGTGTTTTAAGATTTATCAACGTCCAGTTGATAGAGTCTGGGATAAACTTTCAACAAAACCATTACACAGTAAATTCTGGGCATTAAATGATGTCTCATTTGAAATAAAAAAAGGGGAAACATTAGGATTGATTGGTCCAAATGGATCAGGAAAATCTACTCTATTGGAAATTTTATGTGGAACAACGAAGCCAACCTGTGGGGTTGTAAATGTGGTGGGCCGAGTATCAGCGCTTTTAGAGCTAGGAGCAGGCTTCAATCCTGAATTTACTGGTCGTGAAAATGTTTTTTTAAATGGTACCATTCAAAATATATCGAAAAGAGAACTTGAAAATAGGTTTGATAGCATAGTGGCATTTGCTGATATAGGGAGCTTTATTGATCGGCCAGTAAAAACCTATTCTAGCGGTATGTACGTTAGATTAGCATTTGCCGCAGCAATAGGTATGGAGCCAGATATCTTAATTGTTGACGAGGCGTTAGCGGTTGGAGATGTACGGTTTCAAAGAAAATGTTATCGGTATTTTAAGGAACTGCAATCTCGTGGCACTACCATTATCTTTGTTACCCACGCTGTCGAGCTGGTCCGTGCTCACTGTAATCGTGCGATTCTCCTAAATCAAGGAAGGATTGAAAAAATAGGCATGCCCCAAGAAGTAATCCATGCGTATTTAGAATTTATGTTTTCCCCAAATGCAAGTAATGGAGTTAACGTCAAAAAACTGCAATCATCAACGATCCCTAGTAATCAGGTAGATAATTGCCTAAACCATAATATGTATAACAACGATGAATATCGGTGGGGTAACAAAAATGCTGAAATTATAGATTTTTTTATCGAGACAAAAAGAGGAAAAGATCCATTTATTCTTGAGACAACAGAATCTATTAAATTAGGCATTAAAGTATATTTCTCAGAATCCATGACCGATCTAATTTATGGGCTAACCATTCGTACAGTTGATGGAATTATTGTTTATGGGTCTAATACCAGAAATAAACTAATAGACACTAAACCTCGCAATAAAGATGAAACTGCTTGGATTTACTTTAAATTTGAATTAAACCTTCTTCCTGGTGATTATTTTCTCTCTTTAGGAGTGGCTCAGGACGATGATACTGTCGATAATTTAGCAATAGATCGGCGCTATGACATTGCTCATTTTAATGTTGAAGGTTCATTGGAGGATTTAGGATTCGCTGCTCTAAAAATGACGATTGACGAATAGACAATTAAAGCATGCTTGCCGTGAAGGTTTTCTTTGTTTGATTATAAAAGATATGAAATTGTCGTTATCATATTGGAAATCAGTGACGATCATTTAATGAAGAATTTAATTCGGCGCCGAGGGTAGGGGTATAGCCTAAGAAGATTTTTAATTAGTTTTAATCCTAGATTGCGTAATCTCCTAAGACGATCAATTATACTGCTTTTTGAAAACCACTTTACTTTGATTGGCTGATAGGCCCATAAGTTATATTGCCCTTTACCAGCCATAGTCGATTGATGAAATGAGCGCAATGCCTCTATAGTTGCGTTATCGACTGCAGGGTTTCTGGTTGATGATTCATAGTGAATAATCTTAATGTGGGGAGAAATTACGCAGCTGAAACCACTGCTTCTCGCACGCAAGCAGAAATCAATATCTTGAAAACTATTCGCGAATACCTCCCTGAATTCACCAATCTCAAAGAATGAAATTTTTCTACAGGCAAGGAAAGCGCCAGTAATTGAGGTTGTTTCATGGTCTGCCCAATAACGATGCATCGGGTCACCTTCGCTAGACGGGTCAGGATTAGGACTATAATGGGTCGCTGAATTTAGGCTGATATTATCGCCGCAAGATTGGACGGTACCATCGGGATTTAGAAGCATTCCACCGACGCATGCGGTGTCAGCGTCAGACAGTAACGACACTACATCTAGAATCCAGTTTTTTGTAATGATTTTAGTGTCATCGTTTAGGAAAATTAGTATTTCTCCAGAAGCGTGTTGTGCGCCTAGATTACATTTACGTGAAAAATTAAATGCGCCTGGGTCTGGGATTGGTTTGCCGTGCAAACCATACTTATCTAGAATTGCTTGGCCATATTGGAGATCATCGTCTTCATTAACTATGAGTAGGCATTCAAAAGAGTAGGGCTCGTTTTCTATTGAATCTAACTGAGATAGTGTTTCACTAATCGCATTTAGACATTGATCTAGGAGTTCGATTGTTAGCCCATTAATAGTGCGTGTAGTGCCCAACTTTGTTGGAATTATAATGGAGAAATTAGGCATTTTTTTAGGCAACGGTCTACATTTGTATACTGAGAAACCTTTTTTAGCTACTTCGATTTGAACTTGCCCTTCAAAATCGTTGAAGTAATCTTTTAATGCCTGTGTAGAAGAATTTACGCTGTGACTAGAAACGATCCAATCTTGTCTTGATTGTGTTGTTTTCATTATGCGCCATTGATATGCAAAATAAGGAACATGTTTTGGCTCGGTAAATTTTGTCATGCGTAGGGCGAGATCGTGATCCTGACTTCCTTCATAGCCTTCTCGATAACCGCCGACTGTCTCGAAAAGATCTTTTGAAAAAATCTGGAGGTGATTTATGTACATAAGAGAACGAAGTAGTTGTTTAGAGTAGGCAGGCTTATAAAGACTACGGATTAGATAGCCTTTAGCATCTACTTGCATCTCGTTTGTATAAACCCATTCGCAATCATAGTATTGAAGATGTTTAACCGCAATTTCAAAGCCTGATCGAATAACCAAATCATCATGATCAACTAGTGCGATGTAATGTCCTGTAGCAACGTCGATCGCCCTATTCAGGGAGTAACTAACTCCTTGATTAGTAGGATTGGTTAAGACTGTAATATTGAATTTTTCATTACTCCGACATTTTTCAAGAAATCTGATGGTTTGGTTGTCAGTAGACCCATCATCAACGATGACAAGCTCATGCCGCCCATTGATTGCATGCAAAATGCTATTAATACAAATTTGGAGAATTCGATAATTCGTATTGAATATCGGAACTACAAATGAAACCTTCATACTATGCTTCCTTAAGTTTGACCTACGGAAAGATTCACTATTTCAAGTCAGAAAAATATTAGGAATAGGCTAGAAGAATGTATCATAGTCGACTCAACAAAGGTCCGTTTTTGCCTCTCATCCCATGTATTATCCCAAGGAACATCAGTTTTAGATTACTGACTCTTTCATCCGAAAATAGTGCTAGGGTGATAGCAATTAGAACTAGACGCACGATATCAGCCCTGCGCCAATCTGGAGATGTATAACTTCTCTTGTACAGTAATATGCTGTTTCGAAAAATGAAATAGTATCGAAATGGGAGGTGAATCGGGAAATCTCGCCAGTAGCCCCACCATAAGCGAATGGATCGTTCTCCCAAGCAATGATCCATTAGAGCGTCACACACACCATATGCTTTCCACCCTAGGGATTTAGCTCTTAAGAACCATTCCGTGTCGACGTGATCAATAAACAACCCCTCATCCATAATGCCTATTGAATCTATCGCGTGAAGAGGGATAAGGGTTCCTGAACTGATAAGCATATCGGCAGGAATAATTTGATTTGTGTTAGATAAATCACAAAATCTTTTTTTGAATCGGAATCTTGAAAAATGCACAAAAAACGACATTTGATCATTTTTCCCTATGTAGCGTGATCCTACTGCACAAGTTTGGACGCCGTCTGATATCAATTGATTCAAGGAGTTTGATAATTTAAAAACTAAATTGTTTGTTGGTTTTGTGTCCTGATCTAGGAGTAAAATCGCATTCAATCCTTCGTCACGGCATGCCTTAATTCCAATATTATGAGCTTTTCCTACTCCATAATTTTGATCACAAGAAATAATTCTGATAGATCTAATTGTTGAGGCTGTATTGAATATAGCTTCTACATTAGATGAGCCATTGTCTACAATGAATATCTTTTCTACTTGCGCACATAGTGTATCAAGCAGGGATTGTAGCGTCACTATATTTGGATTGTAGGTGACAATAATCCCGCCAATAGTTTCTTTAGAAACATGCATAATTTTAAGACCAAAAAATAGAAAACCTATCCCTTAAGTGTTTTAATGAGGCAGGTTTGAACTGATGAATCATTATTGTTCGAATCGCCTAGTTTTTAGAAAGCTCATCAGTTCCAAGCCAATTTAATGAAACCAGAATTTCAAGGTGATCGAATTGTTGGTTTAAAACTGCTTTAGGAATTCGCCAAATTAAACTCGGATCATTATTAAGCGATACCATCAAAATCTTGAAATTCCTCATTGTAAAACGAATATTATTGTATGTGATGTATTGCCGTCCCTTAAAGATTGATGGCTGAATTCGATGAAGAGTAAATTTTTTAGAGTCTAAATGTCCTGAAAGCTCCATAAAAGTGATGTTAAATAATCCAGGCATCACACCTGGGTCAACTCTAAAGATACTTGAGGACGTAGTATCAGTGGGAATGGTAAATACTAGTGTTTGTGAGCTATAACCGATTGATATTGGTTTGGTTTGAGATTTGGCTTCGGCGAAATCATTGATGTTTTCCCCCCAGAATAGTTGAACTGACGTACGTGCTTTCCCTAATCGCAAAGTTAGTATATCTTTTGTTGAGATCCCTCGCATATCATTGAGAATATTTTTTTGCAATTCATCTTCTTGGTCAATGTATTGCATAAGATTCGACATCAAATCAATACCAACATTCTTAAAACAAATAGCTAGAACATCTATCAATGTAATCGAGGGTAATTTCCAACTAATAGTAGTTAGAAATGTGTGAGCATTTTCAAAAAAGTAAAAAAGTCCCCGAAAAAAAACGAACTCATGATCAAGAGTTGGTAAGGTATAGCTCCATTCGTGGTCAAAAGAATGCCAATTGGTGGATTTATCTACCATGATGTTCATCGGCGAAAGGTCAACTAAAAATCCTATTTTGATATCATTTTTGAACCGGGATTGCAGATAAGAGAAGTAAGTTGATGTCAACGTTTCCAGAGTTTCCAGAAACGGTTTTTTTTCAAGCTCTTTAATCCAAATATTTGATAATGGGATACCAGCTATCCATTTATCATTTTGAGTCTTATGTTCTAAAAATTGTGTTATAGGTTTATCCAGATTGTAGAGCGGTATTTTTTTCACTACCGAAGTATCACATGGTTTCTGAGTTTGTGTTCGATAAGCAGGATTGCGCTGTATGTTGGAGAAATGGACAAAGTCGTATGGAGCAATATCGTGAGGAGTATTATTTTTTGGGTTTGCGACAATCAAAAAGGAGTTTGCAAATGAGCCAAGAACACCAAATTTATGGGCATGTTCCCAGAAACCTAATTCGTAGCGGGGAATTACTAAATTATGGTAATCCCGGAACGATATTCCAGTTAGGTGGGTCCATGCATTTTTATTCTTTGTGACATATTTGTCGTTTAAAACTAAAGAAGGTAATTTGTAGTCAGGGAACGGATAGTGAAAAGAATAATTTAAATCTACTTGATCTAAGATGTCTATCCATTCATTTCGAGACCAAGTTTTGATGCCTGAATAATGGGGATACCCTTTTATGCCTTCAAAAGCTAGTCCATAGTGATCTTCACCAGCACCAGAAAAGTATTTTTTTCCGAGCCTATTTTCAATTGCAATGACGATTGCGCCATTTTCGGTCAAACTTGGAACACATTTTTTCAGTGCATGCAAAACTGCTTGTTCTGCAGTTTTCTCATCTGTTGAAAAACGTCCTGCATATTCTAGAACTCCTACAAAAGTGATTAGATCATAGTGATTGCCAGGAAAACAAATATCATTAAAATTGCTTGCGATGATATCAACATTTTCTAGATCTCGACATCGTTCTTTCGCAACTATTGCACGCTTGATACTTCCTTCAACAGCATCGACAGATAAATCAAGTTCCCCTAGATATCTTGTTAGTGCGCCACAACCACACCCAAGTTCTAGCACAGTTTTTTCCCCATCGAGTCTTAAGTACCTCAGTAAATTGCTTCTATGAGGAGATAAATGATATTCAGTTGCCCATCCTTCAATCAAATTCTCTAATTCAATAGATGTGCTTGAGGTATCATCAGCATTTAATATGATGTCACTCAATAACTTTTCTTCTTTTTCTCCGTCAGAATAGTTGAAATCAGGTATATAACCAGATTGTGTCCATAGACCAACTGGTGTTGATGCTAGAGAATTTATTTGGATTAGACGACTATGGGAGTTCACTTAGTTCAGCTTATGTATTTGTGGACATCAAGCTACATAGATTTAGAATCAAATTTGTCCGTAATTATAACTTAACCACTATTGTGAAACGATAATTACATTATTATTTTTTTTATAGGTACACTATATCACTAGGTTATATAGCATCCCAACCTTTCTCTGATAGAGTATGTTAGCCTAAAATAATCAACCCGAAAGCTAGATGAGTTGATTATTTGACAATTGTGAATCCGACAAGATTAAAAAAGTATGAAAATCAGTTTTGAATCGCCACAAAAATTTACTAAGATATTGGCAAAGAAAGAATAGCATAACGGGACCAGGAATTTGTGAAAGATATTTCGATAGTTATCGTTAATTTCAATTCCGGACCTTTTCTGAGGGTTTGTTTGGATAGCGTAATAGAAAGTGATTGTGATTATGAAATCATTGTAATTGATAATGGATCCACCGATAGCAGCTTAGATTTTATAAATCACAGAAGTTATAACAACGTTATTACCGTTAGGAATAATTTTAATGTTGGATTTTCAACCGCAGTAAATCAAGCTATTACCTATTGTAACGGTCGGAATATTCTTTTTTTGAATCCCGATTGTTTAATATTCCCTCATACAGCTAGTTCAATGTGTAAATTGCTTGATGAAGACGATTCAATAGGGATAATAGGTGGATTAGTATTTAATTTTGATGGTTCAGAGCAGCAAGGTTGTCGTAGAAAGGATCCCACTTTAATTAGAAGCCTAAACAAGAAAATCGGCTTTTCTAACGCTAAGCACTTGGCAATAGATTTTAACAGGAATTCCTTACCTAAAAATAAGGTAGTCGTTGATGCAGTGTCTGGTGCATTCTTCGCGATAAAGCGAGAAACTTTTTTATCGGTAAGGGGTATGGACGAAGACTTTTTTTTACATTTTGAAGATCTTGATTTGTGTCGCCGCATTAGGGAAATAGGAAAAAATGTTGTATTCACTCCTAATATTTCTATATTTCATTATCAGGGGGCATCAAAATCTAATTCAATTTCATTTGTATCTAAAGAAAAGCACAAAAGCATGCTGCTATATCAGCAAAAATACAATAAGCATGTTTTCTTATTAAGATGGCTGCTGTTTGGCATAGTATGGAGCCATTATTTTTTTGAAAAAATGAAAAATACTAAAGTCTTGTCATCAAAAGACGATTTTTCATCTAAAATCCCTTGTTTAGATTTGTCAAATTTTCCATATGCAGTTATTACTAGCATTAAGTTTGAGGAAAACCGTTTGTTAGTTTTCGGTGTCAGCAGACAACAAAGAATTCGGATTAGTCGTAGTTCTGATGAAATAAATGTCTCAATTTATTGGACTGCTGATTGCAGAGGAGCAAGAGATCGATGTGGAGAAAAAGTCCTATGCAAGGAATATTTTGAGAAAGTTCCTTATAGGGAGGCTTTCAGATTTAATTCCCTATTGCTGGCGCCAAATCATAACCTCTCAGATGATCAGATTATTCAGATAGTGAACAAATGTGCTGTCAAGAAAGTTGCGTTATTTACTAGGGATTTAGGAGGTAAATCATATACCAGTGATGGGCCTTTAAGGCAATTAGAAGTTCATGATAGTAAATATGATCTCATTAATAGGCTGCTAACTAACGGAGTGCTAAAATCAAACTTGAAACTTATGCCAATAATACATTTCGACAACAAGCCAATGGATGCTGTGAAGCCCTCAGGACAAGATAAAAAAATTATTGACTGTATGGCATTTCTCAGCGGAGAGTGACGAGTTAATTGACTGGAGAGATCGATTTAATCAATGCCACGAGTTATGGAGTTTTGGAGCTCACGACCGTTGCTATAATGTATACGATGCAAGCCTAAGGAATTTATTTCATGAGAGTAGGTACTGTTTTTGCGTGACGTTTATATTATCGGGTTGTCATTAGCCGCAGGAACCACATTGTTTTCTTGGGCGCTTCTAGGAATATTGTTAAAATATTATCGTGGCTTTTTCCCTCTTGATCATCCTAACAAACGGAGTATGCACGAGCAACCAATACCAAGGGGGGGTGGCATCGTAATAGCAGGCCTATTTATATTAGGATCTATTTTTTTTATACCTACATGGCCAGGTATAGACCGTTTTTTATTAGCATTAGTAGTTGGCACATTAGTGATATGCACCTTGGGTTGGTTAGACGATCAAAAAAGTCTAAATAATTTGACTAAACTTACAGTGCAATTAATCATTGGGGTGATTTGTGTAGCATTGATGCAACCAGAAACTAAAATCTACTTATTTACTGGAACAATGGTTAATTTAGCTAGTATTATTCTTATTCCATCCTTGGTTTTATGGATCACTTGGATAATAAATGTTTTTAATTTTATGGATGGCGTTGATGGATTGGTGGCCAGTCAGGCAATCATTAATGCTTTTGTCTTATCGATCTGGTTTTTTTGTAGTGGGGATAATAATATCGCATTAGTGTGCCTTATTCTTGGCGGAGCAACCAGTGGAGTTATTTTTTTTAATTGGGCACCGGCTAAGATATTCTTAGGTGATTCAGGGAGTCTTAGTTTGGGATTTATCTTTGGAGTATTAGCAATTTACGGAGTAACCAAGTACAAAATGCCAGTCAGTGGATTCATTGTTTTGTATGGGGTATTTTTGGCAGACACGGGTATTACCCTTCTCCGTCGAATTCTTAAGCGGGAGCGTTGGTGGGAACCACATAACCAGCATTTTTATCAGCGTATAGTGCGCAATGGAGTTAGTCACAGCAAGATGTCAATCATTGTTGTAATAGCTAATAGCGGGCTCGCTGTGCTAGCGACATTGCAAGTGGTTTCGTAGGGAAACTTGACGGGTGAAAAAGTGAAGATTGGATATTTTTTTCGAAGACAGTTCAAGAACATTCGCCAGCAAACTAGATATTTATCGCGACGTTGGCCGGTATTCATACATGATGGTTTTATGGTAGCAATTAGTTGGTATTTATCATATTGGCTAAGATTTAATTTAGGTATCGTGCCCGACGTATTTTTGAAAGAGGCTGCAACTCTATTGCCGATAATTATTATAGTTCACCTCCTTACATCAATCGTCTTAGGAGTGCCGCGTGGAGCATGGCGATTTACATCACTATATGATTTGACAAAAGTCGTACAAGCGGTTGTGTTTGGTATAGCGATAACAGCTGCGCTGATATTTGCGTATGACAGAATGTGGGCCGTTCCGCGGGCCGTATTTCTTATTCATACAATATTACTTATCGGTTTGCTGGTTGGACCAAGGATAGTGCTGCGAATTTGGAATGATCGTGGGCTCCGAAGTGAAGTCTCCGAAGAAACCGAGAAAGTACTGGTTGTTGGGGCGGGTGCAGCAGGAGAGATGCTTATCAGAGACCTTCTGCGAAGTACGCCTAGACGTTATGAACCAGTCGCATTAGTTGATGATGATCCTATAAAGCAAGGATCGGAAATTCAGGGAATAAGGGTGATCGGTGGTAGCAATACAATTCCCTTGTTGGCAAAAAGAATAGGGTTTGGACGTATTCTTCTAGCTATGCCAAGTGCAACAGCTGACCAAATGAGAACAGTTGTTACTTGGTGTGAAAAAGCCCAAGTTCCGTTTAGAACATTGCCTAAAGTGCAGGATATAATTGATGGCACTGCAACAATACATGATCTCCGCGAAGTAGATTTAGATGATTTGCTTGGACGTAAAGCTGTCAGTCTAAACTGGGATGTAATCAACACCGAACTAGAGAGCAAGCGCATAGTTATAACTGGCGCAGGAGGCTCTATAGGAAGTGAATTATGTCGGCAATTAGTGCGTTTGAAGCCAGCTCAAATTCTTCTTATTGATCAGAGTGAATTTAATCTTTATTCCATCGCACGAGAGCTCTCCATCCACGAAAAAAACCTAGATATCAGAGTGTTATTAGCAGACGTTTGTGATGAGACGGCAATTCAACATATTTTTACTTTGTATAGACCGGAAATTGTATTTCATGCTGCAGCCTATAAGCATGTACCTCTATTACAACAACAGGTTCGCGAAGCAGTTAGAAATAATGTGATAGGAACGCAAATTGTAGCTGAAGCATCAGTGATTGCTAGATGCAAGACTTTTGTTCTAATTTCAACTGATAAGGCTGTAAATCCAACTAGCTTAATGGGAGCCAGTAAACGGATGGCTGAAGCAGTTTGCCAAGCATTTCATAAAACGTCAGACACTTGTTTTGTGACAGTCAGATTTGGTAACGTACTTGGATCAACTGGTAGTGTAGTGCCATTGTTCCGTAAACAGATAGAAAGTGGCGGGCCTGTCACTGTCACACATCCGGATATGACTAGATATTTTATGACAATGTCAGAAGCCTGCCAGCTAATTCTCCAGGCAAGTGTAGCCGGAAATGGCCAGGCGATCTATCTTTTGGATATGGGAGAGCCCATTAAAATATCAGATTTAGCAGAGCAAATGATTCGTTTGGCCGGATTGCGTTTAGAGAAAGATATACAAATTGAGTTCACTGGTCTTAGGCCAGGCGAAAAATTAGAAGAGCAACTATTTCATGATTTAGAATCGTTATCACCCACTGAGTTCGATAAATTATTGCTTGTAGAAAATAGGGAAGTAGATCACCAAAATCTTATAAGGATATGCAATCAATTAAACCTTGCATGTAATGAATATGACGAAGGAGCTATCCAAAGAATTTTAAAAGATATAGTCCCTGAGTATGCAACTGAAATAACTGGAGATTTCTAAGTATATTGTTGTGTTGGAATCTCTTGATTTTCGAAATCTAGTACTTTGATAAGGGTTCTAGCTTAGCGAACTCAGTACAATAATCGTTGTTTAGTCGTCTAGAGTTACTGGACTGACAGTCACAATAGCACCAAATTTAGGATGATCTATGAAGTGTACTTCTTTAAATTTTATCCGCCTACGTTGGTTAATGAAATAGTATGGTTTTAGAATCGCCGGGTTTACATCATTGTCATATTTAGGTTGGTATCGTAGCAGAAGATCAAGGTAGAGTAGGTCTGTCGCAAAGAGAAGAATTACACCATTTAGCATGCTTGGTTGGTTCATTCTCGGTAAATCAATCAGCACATAAGGCGCTTTTGTTCGTTTTACAGATGTTTGTGACCATTGGCCATGAAAAAGTATTTCATAGTTATCACTGTCGCGTAATATCTTTGCAACCTCAGATAATTTACTATCGGTAGCTGGCTCAAGCTCGATGACTCGCTTTTTATTTATTAAATCATTTAACTGTAATTGAAAATCAATGTAATGTGGATTTAGCCAGTGTAGATTTTCGTCATCAGCCTGTTTTTTCAACTGACTAAATATGATGATTTCAGCGTCATAGAAGTCAGCGGAAAGTACCGGCGAGGATGTAATAAAGAGAAAACAAGCGATACTAAATGTGAAGAGTATAATCTTGAATGATTTTAGCATCGAAAAGTGTCTGCCGCAGTAATGATAAAGTCGCGTTCCGACATAATTTAGGTTGGTAATTTGTTTCATATTATAGCTAGATCGTTTATAAGCTGTTCTGCAAAATTAAGACGTGCATCTGACTCTAATAAAGTTTTTCGTATGTGAAGGGTTTCGCTGTTTATCATTTGAAAAACCCCTGATTCTTTACTAATAATATGTAACAAGTTAGTAGGTTCAATCTGAGGTGAAGACACAAAATTAATTGATCCACCTTTTTTGTCTAAAAGAAAACGTTTTATACCTATATCTTGGCATTTTAGCTGTATAGTCCGAATACTAAAAAGTGATCGAGCAGCATCAGGTAATGGTCCGAATCGATCAATAGCTTCCAATCTTAGCTCATATAATTCATCAGAATCTTTAGCCCCGGCAATTCGCTTATAGAAAATCAATCTCTGATGGACATCAGGGAGATAAAAATCTGGGAATAAAGCTGGTACGTTAAGTTTTAAATCAGGTGGAGTCCGCGTCTCTGTATTAAATTCAAGTTTTCTTTGAAAATGTTTTGGGGAGTCAGTAATATCTACGATGGTTCTTTTAAGGTATTCGGTATAAAGAGAGAAACCAATTTCATCTATAGCACCACTTTGTGATTCTCCTAGCAGTTCGCCAGCACCCCGTATTTCTAGATCATGTGACGCAAGCATAAATCCAGAACCGAGCTCCTCTAGACCCATAATGGCATCAAGACGTTTTTTAGATGCATCAGAAAGCGTTTCATCGTTAGGAATGATTAAGTACGCATAGGCTTGTTGGTGTGAGCGTCCGACTCGCCCTCTCAATTGGTAAAGTTGTGCAAGTCCATATCTATGAGCCTTCGTGATAATAATAGTATTTGCATTAGGAAAATCAATACCACTTTCTATAATAGTCGTGCAAACCAGAATACTGAACCGTTGGTGATGAAAGTCGTCCATAACCCGTTCTAATTGGTATCTATGCATTTGTCCATGACCGATACGGATAGACACCTCAGGCATTAAGTCAGCTAAATCTTTTGCCACTTTATCAATCGATCGAACTTCATTATGAAGAAAAAATATCTGACCTCCTCTGTGAATTTCACGCAAACATGCTTCACGAATCATATGATCACTCCATTGAGAAATAAAGGTCTTAATTGCATGTCTATCAAGCGGAGGCGTTGTTATCAAAGAAATCGAGCGCAGTCCCGACAAGCTAATATTTAGTGTTCGCGGTATTGGTGTTGCTGTTAGACTGAGGGTGTCGACGGCTCCACGAAAAATCTTTAATTTTTCTTTTTGGCGGACACCAAAACGATGTTCTTCATCAATTATTATCAGTCCAAGTTCACGAAATCTGATATCCGATTGCAGAAGTCTATGCGTTCCAATAACGATATCTGGCTGTCCATTAGGCAAAGAAGTTATTACCTTTTCTAGTTCGGATGTACTTCGAAATCGTGAGAGTAGTTCTATTTGTATTGGTTCGGATGAAAACCGATCGACAAAAGTTTCAAAGTGTTGCTGTGCCAAGATTGTTGTGGGCACTAAAATTGCGACTTGCTTATTGTTATGAACGGCAATAAACGCAGCACGGAGCGCGATCTCGGTTTTTCCGAATCCAACATCCCCACATACAAGCCTATCCATGAACATATCTGAAGATAGGTCCTCAATTATGTCCTGAATAACTTTTATTTGGTCAGGTGTTTCTTTATAGGGAAAATTTTCCACAAAGTTTTTGTATTCAACTTTTGGTGTCTCAAATTTATAACCTCGTCCAACTTCACGTAAGGCGTTAGCTTCAAGCAGTTCAACCGCCACATCACGGATCTTTTTTTGTGCGCGTTTTTTTGATTTATCCCAAATATCGCTACCTAACTTATGCAAAGGAGCTGTTTCCGGATCCCCTCCGATATATCGTGTTATAAGTTCTAATGATAATATTGGCACATACAGTCGATCAGAATTCTGATACTCTAATACTAGGAATTCAGAGTCATCATTTGCGATATTTAATACTTGTAATCCCCTATAACGACCTACTCCTTGCTCCTCATGAACGACTGGGTCTCCAATGTTGAGGTCAGAAAGAGATCGAATAACAGATTCTGGATCGGTGGAACGCTTTCTATCAGATTTAGCCCGCTTTAATGCTTTCCTAGAGAGTTGACTTTCGGTGATGATTTCTACTTGATCTTCAGGTAGGACAAGACCGCGCTCTAATTGACTGGTAGTTAGGCCTACACGTACTTGATCATCGTTAATCCAATGGTGCCAATCATCATAAATTCGGGCAAAAATCTGATTTTGCGTTAACAGTTCATCAATTGCTTGCAGTCGACCGCGACTATTACTTGTTATCAGTGTTCGACCTTTAGACTTAAGAAGGTAGTTAACAAGTTGTGAGTAAGGATGATCAGAACTAGCTTTATTTAAAAATTCTGGTGGAAATACGCTAGCAAAATAATTATTTCCCTTTGCTGAAATTTCGCGGCTAGCAACGATATTTCTGTATCCACTTAATTTTTTAGTTATTACATTTGGCTTGATATACAATTCGCTAGGTGGAAGGGGGCGCCTTTCAGGGTTTGATTGTGCGATTTGAAAACGATCGACTATGTTTGCCCATAGGCTATCAGCTTGAGGATTTGTATCGGAGTCAAATACCCATATTGCATCGGGTGAGACGTAATCAAATATTGTTACCGTTTCATCAAAAAATAGCGGGAAAAAAGATTGTAAACCAGTGGGTAAGTTTCCTTTACTAACTTCTCGATAGATTTGATGATTCTGTGGATCACCTTCGAATTTTGTACGAAAATTTTTCCGAAATTTGCTTATGGCTTGTTTGTCGGTTGGAAATTCGTGAGCCGGAAGGATATCAATATAATTTAGAGCTTCACTCGAACGTTGGCTATCCGTATCAAATCGAGAAATAGATTCAATAATGGGACCAAATAGATCGAGCCTGAATGGATGATTAAAGCCTATAGCAAAAATATCAAAGACTCCTCCACGAATTGCGTATTCACCAGGTTCCATAACTTTCGATACTGAGCGATACCCTGAGTGTTGTAATTGTTCTCTGAAGTTATCTAGATCCAGCGCTTCACCCTTTTTCAAGAGAAAAGTTTGGTTGACAATATGCTCAGGTGGCGGTAAACGTTGCATTAGTGTTTCAATAGTGACACCTAGAAATCCATGCTTAATAGTAGGGAGGGTACTTAAAGTTCGGAGGCGTTCTGAGGTAATATCAAGATGCGGGGAAAAGAGATCGTAAGGTAAACAGTCCCAATCGGGTAAAATAATTGATGGTGTGACAGTGTCATTGCTAAGATAGAATTGAACTTCGTCCCGCAATAGTCGAAGCACACGGTTGTCTTCGGCAACCAAAATTAGAAATGAGGCAGTACTATTTAGAATATTTGAAAGAGCGAGCGCAAGTGTTGAGCCATGCAAACCCGACCATTGGGCTAATGGCGCGCCAAGCTCTGGGATAGGTGGTGAAAAGGGACTGGCCAACTGTTTTTCTGAAATGGTATTAATGAAGTATCAGGATAGTATTTTAACCCACCAATAGCCATATTGAGCTTAGTTTGGTGATTAGATGTGTCATTAGCCTTTAATGGGACACATCAAGCAGGAAAATTTACGTATGAAAGAACTTAAGTGTTGGGGATTAGTCCCAGCTAGCGGGATAGGTTATAGATTGGGATCTGCGATCCCAAAACAATATATTAATCTCCTTGGTAAGCCTTTAATCTGTCATACCTTAGATACGCTTATTAATTGCAAGTATTTATCAGGGATTATTGTAGGCATTTCGAAACAAGATCGTTATTGGAAAAAAATAGTTGAAAACAAGGTTAAAGTTTTAAGTACATATTATGGCGGAAGTAGTAGAGCCGAAACAGTACAAAGGGGCCTACAATTCATGGAAACTTACGTTCGCGATGAGGATCATGTTCTCATTCATGATGCCGTTCGGCCTTGTGTACGATTATCGGATATTGAAAAGTTAATTATGGCGTCCCGGGAAGGGGATGCTGGCGCCATATTGGCGGTTAAGGCAGTTGATACCATCAAAAAAGGAGGAGAA
>TARA_B100000686_G_scaffold109180_1_pt1 | contig 18090 bp, 8 predicted proteins | sample TARA_B100000686 | Tara Oceans TARA_B100000686 (sample SAMEA2622733) | marine metagenome | biome: marine biome (ENVO:00000447); feature: marine epipelagic mixed layer (ENVO:xxxxxxxxx); material: "saline water (ENVO:00002010), including plankton (ENVO:xxxxxxxx)" | depth 150 m
CCTCCTCACTATAGTGAGTGAATCGCGGGCTTCCACTACGATTTATAATAGAATCCTACGAATTCCGGAAATTAACCCCCTAAATTACGTGTTTTTACGTAAGCCGGTGTGTCGCAGAACACCTGGTATCAAGCAACACATTTTGATTTCTTTACATCCTCGGTGCTACGCACCGAATTCAAACGAAATCCCCAATTCTTAATTCCCAGCCTAAACCGTCATGAGGCTAACCCCCTCTCGGCGAGCGTGGTCACACAGGTAGCCATAGATCCAGAGGTCCGAAATAACCTCCTCTCAGAGTGCTCAGGCCTGAAAGGCCTGGTAGGGTGGCTAGACTCAATCGATCGAAGACCAGGCCTAGAAGAGCTAGACAACCATCTCAGCAATCTCGAGGTCAATCTGACCGCCCTCAAGGCATGCATCGGCTACGCCGATGATGGGTATCAGAGGAATGTAATCAAGAAGTCAGAGCACTATGAGCTGGTTGCGATTTGCTGGACACCTGGGCAGGACACTCCAATCCACGATCATGTAGGCAGCGATTGTGCCTTCCTAATCGTCGATGGAGTGTCCACTGAGACGATTTATGAGGCCGACGAACAGGGACTGGCTCGTCCGATAAACGTCAGACATTATCGGCCCGGAGAGGTATGTGCTGCTGAAGAGCCCGATATTCACAGGGTTTCAAATGATACAGACTCAGAATTGGTCAATCTGCACGTCTACACTCCCCCTCTTCATGCATACAACATCTATGCCCCGGCTGAGTGAGCAACATCATTCTTGTATTCCTCGAATACTTCTCTGAATAATTCGATATCAGATTCAAATGTCTCGGGCAGCAACGGTCCGAACGAGAAGCGGAAGAAACGTGAATACGGAGTTTGGTAACTAGGGTCCTTGGAATGAGGCCTAGCCATATCGCAGTCAGAAGCGCATAGGATTGCCGCACCTCGCTTGAATAACCGCTTATTCAACTCATCACTAGTCAAACCATCTGGCAACTCAAGCCAGTGGTAGAATCCACCATCTCCTGTGTATACTCCCAAACCCATCTCCTCGAAAGCCCTGCCGTAGCGCTCACGCTGCCAGTTGTAATGCTGCTCGACCGCCTTTCTAGCCCGCTTAACTCTCTCAGGCTCAAGCAGCATGACCGCATAGTGCTGTGAGGGGTGGCTCACACCACCCATGCCGAAACTGGAGTAGTTGGCCATAGTCTCGATATTGGTCTTGCTAGCGATGATCCAGCCGATGCGGATTCCTGGAGACTGCAGTCCTTTGGTACAGGCCCCAGCGAGGAAGACGTTGCTATTGTCGAGATCCTTCACGAACTCGATGCCACTGACTGAAGGAGAGTGAAACATTTCGTAGGCCTCATCGAGTAGAATTCCGTTGCCCGGCTGCTCGGCCATCTCGATGAGTTCCTCAAGCTCCTCTCCAAAACGAGTCTGACCAGATGGGTTCTGAGGATTTGAAATGACAGGCATCAGACCAATCCCTTCCTCGACGCCAGCGCGGTTGAAGTATTCGAAGTTGGGGGGATGAAACCCATTCTCCTTGGTGAAGGGCACAATCTCGTACTCGGTGTTAGTTTGTGTCAGGATGTCCAGATAGGCGGGCCACTCGATATTGCCGATTCTAACCTTGATATGCTCCTTGAGGAAAGCCATCACTGTGTAGATTCCAGGCCTACCTCCAGCGAACACCATGACGTTCTCTGGAGTGATACTAGAACCGTAGCGTGAGTTGTAGAAGTTGACAATTGCCTCGCGTAACTCCGGGTGTCCCCAAGCCTTGGGGTAGAACCGGTCTTCCCAAGACACGCCGACGCTGTCTGGGAGGGGAGGGCCGCCGAACTTCTCCAGAGGAGTGGTAAGAGGGAATCCCTGTGACCAAGGATGAGTTCCTTCGGTTCCCATGAAACTGCCAAAAGCATCTCTGAATGCATACAGAGTCTCGTATATTCCCATCGGAGGGCAGTTGTCAGATAGGAAAGATTCCACTTGTTCCGGCACACCGTTTCTCTCTGACACAACCACCCGTAGGGCCGGAAACAAATTAGTTTGACCTTCTAATAACAAAGAAGTGTAGTGAATACCGTTATTACATCCTCTGTGATGTCCTATACATGGATAGAGCATTCCGCTCAACTCACTTGACAATACTGCTGACCATCCTCTTACTCGGAATGTCATTTAGTTCCGCTACCCTGATCCCCGAATCAGATGAACTGAAGGACAAAGAAATATCACAACAAACCCGTTCCCATTCTCAAAACTCATTCTTCTCTGGCTCACAATCGGGATCAACATACACATTCTCAACAATCACCGCTTCAGACGACTACACCTGTGCCGTAGCCCAGGATCACTCAATGAGATGTTGGGGCAATAACCAATGGGGGCAGTTAGGTGCCGGGGACCTCATTACGTATCATGAGCCTGTTAATGTGAACTTCTCTGTTAATTCTGCGAGAGCTGGCAACTGTGGTGGATGCTCAGATCTAGGAAATGTCTCAACTACAGCTCTGGAGGTTTCCAGTTTTGGACGCCACACATGCGCAATAATGAGCCCCGTTGAAACAAACATTTCCCAAACAATCTCTTGTTGGGGTAGCGATTCACATTACCAGTTAGGCACCCCTGCATCAACCAATAGCCTACAGCCAAATATGACCTGGATAGATCCTCTGGGAACTAAATCTAATGGAGTTCAAGTCTCTGCAGGTAAGAATCATACCTGTGCTATCTTACAAGACCAATCTCTTTGGTGTTGGGGAGATAACATGCTTGGCCAAATTGGTTTGGGTTACATGAGTAATAGTCCCTTCTGGATGCCCAAAAGTATCCCATTCTTCAACAGCCTATCCTACGGAGGCCTTCCAAACCCCCTCAAGAAAATGATCGCAGTCTCAGTCGGTTCTGAGCATACCTGTGCCATACAAGACAATGGGTCAGGTTATTGCTGGGGGGCCGACGATTACTCAAAACTTGGAAATGGCGCCAATCCTCCTGGTAACACCTGGAATCCACATGAACCGACGTGGATTTCTGTTCTTCCTTCGAATAGCAAAATAGCAGCAATTTCAGCAGGCGGTCACACCACATGTGCAATTCTTGATGATGGAACAATTAGGTGCTGGGGTCTCAATAACTACGGGCAATATGGAGACGGCACTACCGTTACTCAAACGACCACCTCAAGTCAGGTTTCTCTCCCTACAGGCACTACTGCAATTGCTATTGATGTAGGCAAATCTCACGCCTGCGCTATCCTGAACGATAACAGGACCTTCTGCTGGGGATCAAACCACGCTGGACAACTGGGTATCGATAGTACAATCTCGTACAAGTCAACTCCTACGGAAGTAAATACCCCACACGGCGTAACCTTCTCCACAATTTCGACTGGCCACGATCATACATGTGCCATCTCCTCATCTGCAATTGCATACTGCTGGGGAGACAATAGCGACGGAGAAATCGGAGACGGAACAACAAATCTCAGATATTCACCCGTTGCAGTTAATCTGGGTCCAAGTTGTGACAATTGTCAACCAATGGACGCAGGCTTGGGAGAGAGAGACCCAGATGGAGATTCTATCCTTTCAATCTTCGACCCATCCCCCTTTATTCCAAACTGTGTGCCAGGGTACTATTCAACTAACAACACATCTGGTTGTATTGCTGCAGATCCTGGACACTATTCTGCTAGCGATATGGGGTATCAGATTCCGTGTCCTGTAGGCACATATCAACCAAACTCAGGCCAGGCTAGTTGTTTAGTTGTGGACCCGGGACACTATGTCGATGTCAACACATCTGCGACCAATCAACTACCTTGCCCAGCAGGCACTTACAATCCAAACAGCGGACAGTATGGGGAGGTATGCATGGACGTGGAGCCTGGAAATTACAGCGCAGCTGGCTCTGCTCAGCCTATCCCATGTTCTGCGGGAACCTACCAACCTCTAGCAGGACAGGCAACCTGCCTCGTAGCTGATCCAGGACACTTCGTTCAACTGAGTATGCAAACTCAGCAGGAGGCATGCCCTTCAGGAACATACCAGCCAATCTCCGGACAGTCCGTCTGTTTTGAAGCAACGGAAGGGTTCTATGCAGCAGGAACAGGGTCTACTGAACAAACTCAATGCTCTCCCGGAACATACTCTCCTTCTCCCGGAACTGACTCCTGTTTACATGCCGATCAGGGGCACTATGTTGCTGGCGCAGGTGCAACAGAACAGATTCCTTGCGATCCTGGATTCTATCAGAATATGGCGGGTATGACAGATTGCCTAGCAAGCGACCCCGGCTCTTACACCGATCAGCCCGGCTCCCCCTATCCTCTCATCTGCCCAGCGGGAACTTACCAGCCAAATTCAGAAGCATCAAGTTGCATTGAAACCCCTCCTGGGTACTATCCCAACCAAGATCCCGCAACCCAGTCGTTACCATGTGAAGTTGGTACCTACGCTCCAACCTCTGGAATGAGTGAGTGTACACCAGCAGGAGCGGGCTACTTCGTCTCTCAAGAAGGCGCTTCTGTACAGGAGGCATGCCCTGCTGGAACTCACCAACCATCCACGGGACAAACTTCGTGCGTTGACAACGAACCCGGATACTACACTGACGAGGAAAACTCTCCAAATCAGACAGCCTGTCCGATGGGAACCTACCAAGACTCTGCAATGGCCATTTCTTGTATGGAAGCAGATTCTGGACACTATGTTTCAGAACCCGGCTCTTCCGAGCAGACCGCTTGTACAGCAGGTACCTACCAACCTTCTACAGGGCAGTCTGAGTGTATCTCTTCACCGACAGGTCACTATGTTAGCGACACTGCAGCTACATTCTCGACCGCTTGCCAGCCCGGAACATTCCAACCAGAAGAAGGACAGTCTGGGTGTATTGATGCTCAATCCGGGAACATTGCTCCTGAAGAGGGCATGGCTGCTCAGATCCCGTGTGATAGAGGAACCTACCAACTCCTCTCAGGCCAGATAGATTGTGTTGCAGCCGACCCAGGACATTATGTTGCATCTAGTGCATCCACATCTCAGACACCCTGTAAACCCGGAACCTACCAACCTCTAGCAGGAAAGATGGCCTGTAATCTCGCCGACGCCGATTACTTTGTTTCCGAGTCTGCCGCCACTAGTCAAACCGAGTGCCCCGACGGAGAATCCCAGCCTGATAGGGGTATGACAGGCTGTATTGGGGGCGATGAAGAATTACCTATGTTCGCAATTGCTGGAGGCATAATTATCCTAGTTGTCGTTGTAGTCTTCATGCAGTTCCAGAGGAATTCAGCACCTCCGAAGCGCCGCAAGAGACCCTCAAAAAGACCATCCCAAGCCCGTAGGAAACCATCTCTCGAAGAAGAATGAATGCCTAGCGCAGTTGAAATGTGATAGGTTCTCCGCGAGAACCCATGCGAGACTACCCCGGCGACAGAGTCGACCTTCGCAGTGACACAGTAACGCAGCCCACCCAAGCCATGCGAGACGCCATGACCATCGCAGATGTCGGGGACGATGTACTAGGGGACGACCCCACAGTAATCGAACTCCAGAATCGCGTTGCTGAAATGCTTGGTAAGGAAGCCGCCCTGTTTGTCCCATCGGGCACCATGTCGAATGCTGTTGCAATCAAGACCCATACTAGACCGGGTGATGAGATTGTCACTCATCGCAAGAGCCACATCTACATGTACGAGGCTGGAGGATATGCTGTACTGGCAGGGTGCTCGATTTCTCTTGTTGAAGGAGAGATGGGACAGATGTCACCCGAGAATGTCCAGAAAGCTATTCGAAAGGTCGCTGGGAGCGATTCTCATTATCCCGAATGCACACTTATTTGCGTCGAAAACACAGCCAATGTTGGAGGGGGTTCGGTCTACGATCAAGAGACCCTGGATGCGATCTGTGAAGTTGCACACAGCAACGATTGCAGGGCCCACTTGGATGGAGCTAGAATGTTCAACGCTGTCGTTGCCAGCGGAATTGACCCGGCGAGAATGGTCAGGGATTTCGATACCATCTCAATATGTCTGTCCAAGGGCTTGGGAGCACCCGTCGGGTCAGTATTGGTTGGAGATTCGGCAACAATCTCAGAGGCCCACCGATGGCGCAAGATGTTCGGCGGCGGGATGAGGCAAGCTGGTATGCTTGCGGCTGCTGGATTGTACGCCCTCGAGAACAATATCGACAGACTCGCCGAAGATCATTCCAGAGCCCACCGGCTCGCAGAGGCTGTGAACGCAATGGATGCTTACTCGATAGATCTCGATTCAGTTCAGTCGAACATGGTGTATGTCGATTGTAGCGAAGGTGGCGCTAAGACTCTGGTAGAGAACTTGGCCTCGATGGGCGTCGACGTGCTGGATCTCGAAGCCTCAACAATCAGGGCTGTTGTACATCTACACATCACCGACGAGGACATAGATCGGGCCATTGTGGCGTTTGAAGCCGCTCAATAACCCGTAAGCATTCAATATCCCTTAGGGCAGCGAGGGGCATGCGAATTACCTCAGCCCTAGTGGTGACGCTGCTCATTTCGTCATTCTCAATGACAGTTTCCAGCAGTGAAGGTAGCTCGTTATGGGACGAGGCCAGATTGGGTGTGAATGGAGGAACCGTCGGAGCAATCGCAATTTCCTTGGGCAACGGTTCAAACATAATAGAAGCAACCGTGATTGAAGATAACTTCGTACCAGTAATCGAGGTATACACCGCAACATGGTGCACCAGTTGCGTGCACACAGAAAACGCTCTGGACGAGGCCATCGGGGACACTGAGGTGTTCAGGATACACTATCATAGGCACAAATACGAGGCCCTTGACCCGTTCGGCAGTAACTCTACCGAGCATCGCTGGGAGTCGACATACGGGGACGGCTCGTATGCAGCCAGCGAGCCTAGTAACACCCGGGTAGCGCCATCGAAAATATTCTTCGGAGAGAGACTCCATTGGGGTATGAGGGCTAGTTCAAGCAATCTGGTGAACGACTACGCAACCTCTCTTGCTACCGGATCATCATCACATTTCACTGGCCCCGCCTCTTTCTCGATCATCAGTGAAGGAGGAGGAAGCTTACAGGTTTCATGGAATCTCAGTGGATTAGAGTTCCAATGCATGGATGGAGGAGGTAGTTGCCCAACAATCAAGCTCTCTCCATGGGTATTGTTCATCGAGGATAGCGCATACTTTCCTGAGGGCACAAATGGCTTGGATTACTACCACCATGTACTCCACGAAGCATACGAATTCGATGCACTGACAGATGACGCCTCATTGGATATTCCAGCAGTTTGGGATGGTGACGACCTCTCTGTAGTTCTCTTAATTGACTGGTCTTACCCCGAGGAACCAGATTCACCTCTACCCGCTACCGGGCCGATGGCGGCACTGATGTGCATGCTTGCAGCGGCTTCTGCCCGCAGACAGCGATGATTATTGGGTTGCGAGAACAGCCTCAGTTGGGTTGAATAACCCCGCCCTCCATGGCGTATGCTCGGTGATGCCCATGAGCCACGAATTCAACGTTCAGGTGACATGTGAAGAGGTCGCCAGAGGAAGGATGCCCGATTGGTTGTTATCTCACCTAACCACTCAATCACTCGGCCCCGGAGACGAGGCTGACCATCAGAGTAGATTACTCGTCATTTACCCCACAGAGACATCCAGACGCCAATCGATTTCCAAGATTCAAGACGGTCATGCTTTGGACAAGACCCTGCACCACACTATAGCCTCCCTACGCTCATCACTGTTGGCAGACCTAAGAGTGCCAAGGTTGCTAAGCACAGAGGCACCGTTCGAGATAATACTGCATGAGGAATGCAGTAGGGCGTCTTCAGATCTTGCATTCCCGATTATCAATCCACTACCTGAGATGAATTGGGGAAGAGGCAAGACCGCTGCACTCTCGGAACTTCATACCTACCTGAGCGAGGAATCTTCGACGAGGAAGTGGGACGGTCCAGGAATCAATTCATTCAGAAGAGTCATTCGAGATTTAGAGGAGAGACTGGGAGGAACTCACCCAGACATGGCGACAGAGCGATTAATCGAGGGATTGAAAACTTCTGAAACGCCTTTCACTCTTCTGGATGTCGATGGAATAGTGATGCTCGATCACCCTCCTGGGCTTCCAAGAAGCGATATCGACATGCTGCTGACAATCTCAACTCACCGACCCATCCACCAACTAACCCATTCAGGAAATTTCAGACTAGGTCATCACGGACTGATGTTAGTAGACAAACACCCTCTAAAGGAGTCAACACAACTCCCAGAATGGATACCCCCTCATCATATCGACAACACTACTCCTGAAGGCACAACAATCAGACTGATGCTACAGAGGGAGGACCACTCTTTCGATGCTGCAATCGTTCTCGCAGGCGAGCGCTTGGAGACTGATCAAGACTCAATCATCGCAATCATCGATCCAGCTCTGGATTCTAATCTACACAGATGGAGACAGCGACTGAAATCGATTGGAATCGAGGTTCAAAGCACCAAATCACCATGCTCATCACACCCAGTTGGGCACTGGATTGGTGTCCTAGCCAACCTGCCACATGGGCCCGATGCATTCTGTCTCCAGAATCTGAGATCTCTAGCAATTCAATCCACGATCATTCCGTTTCATTCCTCATGTGAACATCCTTCCAACTCACAAATCAGACCTGTTGCGCACCCCGAGGTGCTGACGCGATTGGCAAGAGACGACCATGTTCTGGGAGGACCAGGAACGCTTGAGAGGTGGCTTCGGACCCTATCGCGTCCGGTAGCCTCGCAGTATGATCAAATATCCAAGGAATCGACTCAGTGGTGGCTTCTTTGCCTTGCTGATTCACTACGACCTTTGCTGAACAGAGAGGATTTGCAAGCACTCTCTGATGAGAGTATTGCAATGGGCTGCGAAACAGGAGAAAAACTCCCTCTTTCTAATCCAGCACAAGATGGAGACTGCTGGTTCAATCAACTGCTGCGTTCGCTCGACCTACAATCACTGATGGAGCACAGTGACGGCGAAGGAACCACTCCAGCTGCTGTGGTACAGGCAATTGTCAGAGATCATCAGTCCTTGCGTTCATATCAGAACACTTTAGGAATGAACTCTCCAAAATCTGGTCCAGACTGGGTTGAGGAATTCACCTACCTACTGACTCGCTCCGAAGTGGAGGCTAGTACTACTTCCTCGGAGAGAGTGACCCTGCTCACACCAGCAGACGCTTTGGGTTATACTGCGGATTGCATCATCATGGCCAATTTATCCAGTTCCTCTTGGGACCTGAGTGTTCCAAGGATGGCATTCCTCGGAGAGGAAGAGAGACACTCGGAGGATTTACTCAGGCCCGACGGGCCAATCAGAGATGCCAGACACTATCTTGAGAGCATCATCGCTTCTGCCAACGAGGTCATTCTACTAGATCCATCTCTCGATGATACTTCTCCTCCAGCTGCCCCACTGAGGGAGTGGACATCTGAAAACGACCCGACGAATCAGGCAGAACTGTTCACATTTGATTTGGATTCGCCTCTGGAGCCGAGAGGCGCGAGGCAACTCGAAGGCGCTCTGATGAACAGGATGACTTCAGCACCCAGGGCACCACTCAATGCAAACTCGATTACTATCCCACTCGATGTTGCCCTACAAAGAGACAGAGAGCGTCGGCAGCCCAAGCATTCAGATGACGACGGCTACCTACCAACATCCGCTAAATCCCATCTGATGTCAGCCGAAGTCTCAGACTATTCCCGCGTAACTCCGGCGGGTCTAGAAACACCACGCTCAAATCAAAGATGGCCGGTCATCGGAGGCTTCGTAGATGGAGGAAAGAAGACCCCTTCAATTGATTATAGGCCAATCATGCCACACGAGACAGGGACTACAATCAGCGACTCTAGACACGGCCATCATGAGGGCGCGCAACAGAACATCGATATTTGGTCACCAAGCAGGCTGCACGACTGGCTCCGCTGCCCTAGAATGGGGTGGCTGTCAAAGAGTCTGAGAGCCGATAAGGATGAGCGCCAGTCTGAGGATCTAGATCCACGAACTCATGGTGAATTGCTGCATCTGGTACATTACGACATCATATGCAAAGCCCTTGGAATGGAAATTAGCACCGAGAGACAGATTGACGACGAAACAATTCCTCTGACAGCATCATCTTCTGGTTTTAGCGAGGAAGAGATGATGCGTGTGGCAATGGAATCGCTGGACTCCAGGGCTCCTTGGCTAGACAGGACAGATGCAGTATCCAACCACAGACTGAGAGTACTTACTGGGCTTGAAAGGTCGGATTGGAATGACTGGCTAGCCGATCCATCAGATACCCCTGCTTCCGGAAGAATTGGCACCATAGTTAGGGCCGAGAGCGAACTCAGCGACGCTGCCCCACTATGTCTTGAGTGGGATATGTCTGACTATGATGTGAAAGGTATCGAAATCTCCGTCCCGCACAAAATCTCGGGTGAGAAACTTCCTCCCATACGAATCAGAGGACTAATCGATCGAGTCGATGTTCTACCTTCGAATCAAGAATCCGACACTTGGATCAATCAAGATGGAGACGAAACTATCGCTCCATTGCGAATTCACAACTCTGGATGGAAACCTCGCAGGCTAATTGCAATTAGGGACCTGAAAACCTCTGAGAGCAAGACGGCAGAGGATCGCCATTCCGATGGACTACTGCAGGAGTTACAATTGGCTCTGTATTCGAGAGCCTGGGAGATTGCACACCCAGGGGATCTAGTAGTAGCCGCTGGAATCTCGTTGTTTAGTCATGACACAGAGCATATGGTCGAAGTATCATCAAGCCATCTTAGCAATCAAGCCAAAATAGGCACTCGAACGGATATTACAGCCCCTCTCTTCCGTTTCATCGATGAACCCACCTCTCCAGACAGCGACCACTTCAGGGCTTGGCTGACTCACCGACTCACCGTTGCCCTGAGAGCGGCCAAAGGTGCCGCTGAGGGCAGAGTTCACCCGACTCCCTCGGAAGGAGTCTGTGCGTACTGCTCGGTTAGCGATGTCTGCGACGTCAGAATGGAGGGTAGATTCTGATGCGCCTCAACACAGCCCAGCGATTAGCCCTGAACATTGACTCACACATCGTGATAGATGCTGGCGCTGGAACTGGCAAGACCAGCACCATCGTGCATAGGGTAATTGAACACTATTTGACAGAAGATCAGAGGGCTACTAGGATACTGCCCACACCGGAGCGACCCGCGAAACTCTCCGGGGGAATGATTACTGCTCCCTCTTCTGAGAGGATAGATCTCAGGGAATGGGGAGGACTGCTTCCAGGCGAGGTCGTACTTCTGACTTTCACAAACCGGGCCGCCGATGAGATGCGCGACAGGCTGAGGAGCGATATCGCGGGATTGAAACCCGGTCCGGCTGGTTCGGGAGAGGCCGGAAGGAGCGACCCAAGAATCAGAGATTCTGGATTTGGAGAACAACTACTGACTCTGATTGAGGATGCTCCAATCGGTACAATTGACTCTTTCCTGAACAGACTTGTCTCTCCGTATCGCGGCCATCTGGGGGATGCCCTCAGTCGCGAGAATGTATCCGATGCAGGGCGCGCTCTTCTGGTGGAATCTGCTCTCAACACACTTTGGAGACTTCCGAACTCTTCTTTGAATATCGGAGAAGCAGTGGATGCCGGATTACCATCTTATATGGCCCCGGAAATCCTAGCTGCCCGTGATCGCATAGCAAGTCACTACTCCGGTAGGTGGACGGCCGCCAAGGTGCTGCGCAGCCTAGTCAACAAGTCCGTATTCATCGAAGAAGCATCTCGAAGTCTCATGGAAGGAGACCAATTTTCTCCTGACCTCTTGCATCAACAGATTATGGCTTCAATCGATCCAGAAGACATCCATCAACACGCAGAATCAGTCCACTCTATAATCAGCAGACTATGCAATCTGGTGAAGGATAACTCAGCGGTTTTAGCCTTGGATGGTTGGCCTGCAGAATCGAGAATGGCGTGTATCGATGAACTCTCATCCAATCTTCCCGATGACCCATGGGAGCAACTGGTTTGGTTAGGTCATGTGCTTGAGTGCACCTTGAATCGAAGAGGTTACCTGAAGAGAAAACTATCTTTCTTACCTTACAATAACCTGCCCTCTGACGACTGGATGTCGGGAATAAACAAGATATCTAGTATCAAGGATAGGACCAGCAAGGAACAAGTCAAGTTAGGATTCAAGGGTGTTTCTGACGATTTGAAGGCCGCTTGGTCTAATGATTCCGGACTACTTGTCCTACACTTCACCAAACTGGCGATGTTTCTAGACGGCACCAGACCGCCCGCCTCGCCAGAATCCTGGAGGCCAACCGTGACTCCGTTGCCCGAGCCCCTTCCAGATCGGATAGACGCTCAACCACAGGACTACGGATTCAGCCTTGAGGCTGAGGTCAGAAACCTCGAGGACCTATATCTTGTTCATCAAGGATTTAAGGGGATACTGCAGAAGTTGAAGGAAAGAGACGAGGTGCACGATTTCGATGACATCCAAAGGTTAGCAGGAGACCTACTGCTAGCTAACTGCCCTTCCACTTGCAGGTCGTTTTATCCAATCTCCATGCAGAAAGCGCTCGATTCAATCTCAGAAAGTCCGTGGACAGATGACCATATCCACACGGCCTTCGAAGAGCTCAATCGGCTGGAAGCAGACCCGAGACTTGCCGGCGAGGCTGCCTCTGACCTCGGGGCCATCAGAAACGATCTGCAGTATAGATACGATCTACTCAGATCAGTAAGAAGGAGATACAGGGCATTCATCATTGACGAGGCTCAGGATAACTCTCCGTTACAATGGAGATTGCTTGCTAGGTTATGGGGTGAGAGGAGAGTCGAGGATGGTGAGCCGGAGACGCCAGACACGCCTTGGCAGCCTACCGTTTGTTATGTCGGGGACGTCAAGCAAAGCATCTACGCCTTCAGACAAGCAGAAGTAACTGGATTCCTCGAATATGCCCGTCAGTTGATGATAATCAATGACCACGAGTTTGCTACCATACCCGCACTGGTTCGCAAACCCGCACTTCGCAGGGATTCGCATAGCCGCGACCCAAGAAACGCTCACGCTCTAACCATCGCCAAGGCTAGTGAACACATGGAGAAGGGCGGAAGGGACCTTGTTCCTTGGATTCCGTTCAATGCCACAGATAGGAATCTACCAGCACCAGCAGAATCGGAAGTAAACTATCGTAGAAGAGGAATGATTGCTCTACAAGTGAACTACCGCACCAGCGGAGGGCTACTCAGAGCGATGAATGAATGGTGGGAGGACATTCTTTCCCATCGTCATAGATTGTTCCCAGAAGCCGACTTCTATGCGACTCCTCAGACACTCTTCGCGAATCCTGACAAGCAAGACGATACCGGCACTATCGAATGGTTATGCCCTCTTTCCACAGGAGGAGAACAGGATCCCCCTACTGACCTGACAGTCCCTCTGGACCCATTCGGCCCCGGACCTCCTGATTCACTCGAGCGTCAGGCGCAAATGGTCGCTCTGCGAGTTCGAAGCCTGATTCTAGGAGATTCTGTCAGAGTCATAGACTCGGACGGAGGTTGGCACGAGATCGAAGCGGACGAGCCCGTGGAGCCAAGCGACATCATGATTCTACTTCCTACTAGGCCGAATATTAGAGACACCGTCATCAGACATCTCCGTGACCATGGAGTCCCAGCCCAAGCAGATCGAGAAGGAGGGCTGCTTGATAGGCCCGCAGTCCACGCTTTGGACGGGTTGCTACAACTAATCGCCAGACCTTCTTCAAGACACAGCGCAGCATGGGTCGCCCGCTCTCCGATCATTGGTATGGATGATTCACAATTGCAATCTTATCTCAATGACTCCAGTAGAGGAGAGAATCTATTGCACAGGCTCTCAGAGCACTGTCCAAACGATAGGCTAAGGGCGCTGGTAGATAGATGGATAGAACTCTCATCTTGCGGGAGAATAACTGACTTACTTGATGAGACAATAGACTATTCTGATCTCCTTGTAGGGTATCATGACCCTGTTTCAATTCAGGACGTTGAGCATTTCGTTGAGGTGGTTAGAGAACTTTCTATCGAAGTCGGTGGCGACCCGATGGTACTCGCCGACCGTATCCGCAACCTGAGAGAGGATAACTCCGATGCAATTGAGGCTGTCAATACGCCACCAAGCGATGCTGTGAGAGTAATGACCATACACAGTGCTAAAGGACTCGAAGCTAAAGTGGTCTTCCTAGTCGATTTGTTCTCTGAAAGGCAGACTAACATGACGAACGAGAACATGAGTCGATTAATCGTCAATCCGGAGATGTTCTCTGGCAACCCGAAGCCTTGGCCTGGCACAGGCTCGCCACAGTCAGCGGTTTGGAATCATGTCAGTTGGCTGCACCGCGCTCGCAAGAGCGCCGAGGCTAGACGCCTCCTCTATGTCGGAGCCACACGGGCCGAGGAAAAACTCGTCATTGTAGGCTCTCCTCGCAAGACTGCTTGGGAAGGTGGCAATGGATTGATTGTTCCATGGACATACAACAAGTCGTTGCCGCAATTAGGACAGATGTGGATGGAATCATTGAGACAAGGTTCGCTAAGGAGGGCTGAGACTGAGTCTCCTTGGATAGATGAGCAGGACGTGCAAGACCCGCAGCCGCTTAGGACCCGAGGCGTCAGGAATTTCAATCCAGCAAGGATGGTTGCAAATGGATCAATTGGAGATGCCCAGGCCCTAGATGGAATGCTAATCTTACATCATCCCGATTGCTTTGATTCCGATGATTCGGTATTGACCCCTCTTCAGAGAATCGAGAGAATGGATGCTGCTGCTAGAACTTCGAACTCTGAGACAGAACAAAACATCTCACTGCGAACCGATTCCTCACCACGAATCACACTCTCGCCAAACCGCCTTCCAGTATTCGAAGAGTGTCCAAGAAGACAGTGGTATGAGACCAGAGGCGGACTCATCCCAGACCCTATAATGCCCTCTGACATGCTAAATGAATCAACTGGGCTGCCGAACAAAGTTGACCCTGCTACATTTGGAACCATTTTCCATAGAATTCTGGAGATAGGATTGGGGAACCCCGGAGTCGACGGCCAGCCAAGCGCACCCCTCTTACCCTCTTGGAAGGTGCAACAAGATGACAGAATTACCGACCCCGAAATCCACAATATTGTATTCGGTGAATTGCTCCCTCCTGACGCTGACGAGGTTAGGACTGCTGAATTAGTAGTCAAAATGGCCGATCGAATCAATTCAGGACCACTTGGTGCGATGATTCGCAAGGAAAATGTTCGAAATCATAGTTTGGAGGCACTACGAACCGAGATGCCATTTCACATTTCAATCGATGTGAATACTAACGGCACAACTAGGTTCAGATGGAGTCCCGATGGAGACATCCCGATGACCTGTCATGACAATGCAATAATCGAGATGAGTGGAATCATTGATCTTGTAGTCTGCACTGTCTCCTCAAATGGTCAGCCCGCCATACGTGCAGTGGACCTCAAGACCGAGGATGCCGGCTCAATAGACGACGACTCAACCATTGGTCTAATCGAGGCCCTAGAATCTGAGGAAACCGGTCCGGCCAACGATGCAGAAGTTGAGATGCTTGCTAAACATGGTCTACAGCTAGCACTCTATTATCGCGCACTGAAGAGTATCGAGGACGCCAAAGCAGCCCAAGGAATCCCTTCTAGACAGGTTCTGCCGCCCGCTATCCTGATTGGCGTCACTGGCAGGCTGGTAGAGTATCCCGAAGAGATGCTTTCAGGCGCTCTATCAAACTTAGATTCCCTGCTTGAGAGAAGCGCAAGAATGGCCCTATCTTCGTCAGCGCCTCTTTCCCAGTTTGAGAGACTACCCAATGAGTTGACTGAGGTCTGCGAGAGATGCCCATTCAGCAGGGGTGCAATACCAATCTGCGGCCCACAGGACGCATAGCACTGAGTCGAAGAATCCATTTGCCCATCACCACACACAGGGCCATGGCAATCGACTTGGATGCTCTGGCAAAGAGAAGCGACGAAATCTGGGAGGAGTCAATACTACCCAGTCTAATGGAGTTCATCAGTATCCCCGCACTCTCTCCCCTCTTCGAGCCTAAATGGGCCGAATTGGAAGAACTCGACGCTACAATTGACTTGTTCTGTACTTGGCTTGATGAGCAGAAAATCGCCGGACTGAGCCATGAAATCCACCGAATAGACAACAAGTCTCCAGTTCTTCTGGTGACTATCGAAGGCACCGGGCCAGGAGAGGTGATTTTCTACTCACATCTAGACAAACAACCGTCCAAACCCGATCTTTGGTCAGAGGGGCTACACCCTCTGAAGGCTGTTCGCAGAGACCCCTGGCTGTTCGGCAGAGGCTCTGTCGACGACGGGTATGGAGGATATCTCTGTGTCACATCTATTCGACTTCTGCAGGAAGCAGGAATCCCACATCCTCGCTGCTCTTTCCTAATCGAAACCTGCGAAGAGTCAGGCTCATTCGACCTCCCGCCTTACTTGGACGCACTGAGCGAGCAACTTGGAGACCCGGACATGATAGTGGTCTTGGACAGCGGAGGTCCTGACTATGACCACGTTTGGATGACCGAGGCTCTGAGGGGACTAGTCTCAGGAACCCTATCTGTACGTGTCTCGCATGAGGGAATCCACTCGGGCACATCAGGAGGAACTATCCCCTCTTCTTTCAGAGTCCAGAGAATGCTACTCGATAGAGTAGAGGATTCATCCACTGGAGAGATTCTCATACCAGAGATGCATGTGGAAATTGGCGAAGACATCCGCGAGAAAGCGGCGGCCCTTGCATCAGTTGTAGGGGACAGCCTCTGGGAACAATTCCCTACAGTCAACACGCTCATCCCGGTAGCCGATTCGACAGAAGACATGATTATCGCGATGAATTGGCAACCGACACTATCTATCATCGGTGCAGATGGCATGCCTTCAGTGCAAGTCGCAGGCAACGTACTGAGAACTAATACCGATCTAAAACTCAGTTTCAGAATCCCCCCTGGAGTAGATTCAGAGTCGGTAATTGAGAACGCCAAACAAATTCTCGAGGCTGACCCTCCTTACGGGGCCGAGGTCACATTCTCACCTGACTCATGTGCAGATGGATTCCATGCTCCTCCTCTCGGAGGCAAGGTCAATGAGGCAATCAAAGAAGCAGCAGAGGCACTGACTGGACGCCCTCCTCTGGCTTCATGGACAGGCGGTACAATACCATTCATGGCGATGATGCAGGGTAAATACCCGGAAGCCATGTTCCTATGCACTGGCTCGGCAGGACCCGGAAACAATGCTCACGGGCCTGATGAGAAGTTGCATATCCCTTCCTCAAAGAGACTCACTGCGGTTCTATCAGCAACTATCGCTGCAGTCTCCGAATGAGCCCGAATAACACGGCTGTTCGCCCCCATTCAACCCGCCGGGGTTATATCGGATGCGTTTGTCGAGCCCCTTAGGGGGGCTCGTAATGTCTGAGGAAGAAGGTACAATCACACCTGAGGTTAGAATCCGTCAGTTAGAGGAGAGGCTGACCGAAGAGACTGACCGTCTTGAGAAGCTGTATGTGGCTTACAAGAAAATCGAGGATGAACTCTCTGAGAGGAACGCTGAGTTTGAAGTTCTAGAGAAACAACTCATCGATTCTGCTGTTGAATATGAGGCCCTTGAGGACCTTCTCTCAGACAAGGAAGCCAAGATCCATGAGCTTGAGATGGACGGAGCAAAGTCATCCAAGAAGATCGAACACCTGGAGCCCGAACTCGATAAGATGCAGGAGATGTACACACGCGAGTCGGCCCGCCTCGGCAGAGTCTTCGAGCTCGCCGAGGAACTCGACGAGGCAAATCGCGTCGCTAATGCTGAACTTGGAGCCAGAGATGACTGGTATGTTCAGCACATGCAATTGTTTGAGCAATTGAATGAAGCCATCAAGGAACGTTACGATATGATTGACAGGGCTGTAGAGTCAGCTAAGGAAATGCTTGCAACTCAAGAGACCTTCAAGGATCGGATGGAAGAAA
>TARA_B100000686_G_scaffold306219_1_pt1 | contig 18083 bp, 12 predicted proteins | sample TARA_B100000686 | Tara Oceans TARA_B100000686 (sample SAMEA2622733) | marine metagenome | biome: marine biome (ENVO:00000447); feature: marine epipelagic mixed layer (ENVO:xxxxxxxxx); material: "saline water (ENVO:00002010), including plankton (ENVO:xxxxxxxx)" | depth 150 m
AGCTTGATTCTGAAATTGAGAATTTAGGTGCAGTTAACCTTGCTGCTTTAGAAGAATTGAATACATCACAAGAACGAAAAGCTTATCTTGATTCTCAGTTTATTGACTTACAGGAGGCAGTAAAGACTCTGGAAAATGCAATTAAGCGTATAGATCGGGAAACTAGAGAGCGATTACTAGAAACTTTTGAGAAAGTGAACACTCATTTAGATGAGATGTTTCCCGCTATATTTGGTGGTGGGAAAGCAAAATTGATATTAAGTGGAGAAGAAATTCTGGATTCTGGTATAGAAATTAATGCGCAGCCACCAGGAAAGAAGAATAGTTCTATTAAGCTCCTATCGGGTGGAGAAAAAGCGTTGACAGCATTGGCATTGGTATTCTCGTTATTTAAGCTGAATCCCGCTCCATTTTGCTTACTGGATGAGGTAGATGCGCCATTAGATGACAGCAATACTGAGCGTTTTTGTGATTTATTAAAGAAAATGTCAGAACAGACGCAATGCCTGTTTATTAGCCATAATAAAATTACTATAGAGCTAGCACAGCAGTTAGTTGGTGTCACAATGCAGGAGCAAGGTGTTTCACGAGTTGTTGCTGTTGATATTGAGGAGGCTGTAAAATTTAATAATATGGCAGAGGCTGGATAATATAGCATGGTTCAAATGAATATGAGTGATTTACAAATTAATTTGATTATTGCTGGAATTGTAATAATTATAGCTGTGATTTTCTATAACTGGCTACAACGTCGTCGGAGTCAACGAAATACAAAGGAAGCATTTGAGAATAAATATGAAGACGTATTATTAGAAGAAGAAAAAGAAAGAATAGAGCCAAAAATAAAGAAAGAAGTGATAGGAGATCATAGGGTAGAGCCAATTATAAAAGATTGGGAAGTGGTTGAGTCCGATGATCAATTAGAGCAGGATCATTTGGATATAACTAATGAAGAAATGGAAATAGTTGAGCCTGATAGTCATCTAGAGAACCAGATTTTGCATGAAAGTAATAAAGATATTGAAATAGTTGAGTCTGATAGCCAGTTACAGCAGAATTTAAATATAGCTAATGAGAGTGATAAGCAAGTAGAGAGTGGTAATAATGATGCTGTTGACTATGTGGTGAATATCCAGTTTAAGACTCCCATTACTGTATTATATCTCGTAGATATATTGCAAAGGAAGGTTGATTTTGGCAAATTAGTACGATGGTATGGGCAAGGATTTATAGGTGGGTCATGGGAAGAAATTACAATAGAGTCTGGCCGAAATATAGAGTACAAATATTTGAGAGCCAGCCTACAACTTGTTGATAGGTCTGGCCCTGTGAGTGAAGTTAGTCTGTCTGAGTTTCGTGACATGGTGCAGGAATTTGCAGAACTAAATAATGCTGTTGCTGATAATCTAGATATTGGTGAGGCATATTCTCGGGCAGTATTACTTGATCAATTTTGTGCTGAAGTAGATATCATGATTGGAATTAATGTTATCAGTAAAGATGGCGGGGCATTTACTGGGACAAAAATTCGTTCTTTGGCAGAGGCGTCCGGGTTTAAGCTTGGGGGTGGGGGCATATTTAACCTTCAGGAGGAAAATAATGATATTAAATTTACTCTTCAGAATTATGAGGAAACACCTTTCCTTCCAGCAAATATGAGAAAGATGACCACTAGTGGTGTTACATTTTTATTTGATGTGCCTAGAATTAAGAATGGCGATAGAGTGTTTGATCAAATGACAAATCTTGCAGGAACTTTCGCAGCGACCTTAGGTGGAATAATGGTTGATGATAACAAGGTTCCTTTAAGTGATAGTGGGATTGATAGGATTAAGCATAAGCTAGTTGAAATCTATTCTGCAATGGAATTAAAAAATATTCCTGCAGGAGGTAAGAAAGCGTTGAGATTATTTGTGTGAATGAGTATTTCAGAAAAAAACTCTCAAAATACAAGAGCTGAATTGATCAGTAATCTAAAACCATGCAATAGGGATCTTAAAGAAGCTAGAGATAGTTTAAGACTGGATCCTTTAAATTATAAATTACAGATTAATTTTTCTGAGTCTCTTAGAAAGATAATTGAGGTACATAATTATTTATATTCTGTTTTGGACTCACCAAGCATTCCAGATTATGAATATGATAAGCTTTTTCTTGAATTGCGAGAATTAGAGCAGTGTTATCCTGAATTAATTACAGCACATTCTCCAACACAGCGTGTAGGTGCAACTCCTCTCTTAAAATTCTCTCAGATTACCCATCTTGTACCCATGCTTTCTCTTAATAATGAGTTCGATATGGCTTCAGTAGAAGCATTTGTCCGGCGTTTAAGTGATAAATTAGAAGATAAAAAAATTGAATATGAGGTAGAACCAAAATTTGACGGTCTTGCAGTTAGTCTTTGTTATAAGAATGGGTTCCTGACAACTGGTGCTACTAGAGGTGACGGAGAAACAGGGGAAGATGTCACATTAAATCTACGTACAATCAAATCAATTCCTCTGCGTTTACGCACTAGTAATCATAATAATATTCCTACTTTGCTTGAAATACGTGGTGAGGTCTTAATGTTAAAAAAAGATTTTATTGAACTTAATCGTCAGCAGAGAATAAAGAATGAGAAGATTTTTATAAATCCCCGCAATGCAGCTGCTGGCTCTTTACGCCAGCTTGACCCTAAAATTACAGCTACTCGCCGACTTGCTTTTTTTGCCTATGGGGTTGGTGAGTATGCGGGTGAGGGAATACCTCGTGACACACATAGTAATGTGATGAAATATATTTCTGGTTTTGGATTTCCAATTGCTAAAGAAAGTGATGTTGTTCGTAACACCAAAGAATTATTATCCTATTATAAAAAGATACTGGAATCACGTGAGCAGCTACCCTATGACATAGATGGAGTAGTCTATAAAGTTAATAGTCTTGCACAGCAAAAGAAATTAGGGTTTGTTTCCCGTGCACCTCGTTTTGCTATCGCACATAAATTCCCAGCTCAAGAGGTAGTAACTGAATTGTTAGAGATTGACATACAGGTAGGAAGGACAGGAGCCCTGACACCAGTTGCCAAACTAAGACCAGTATTTGTTGGTGGTGTTACCGTAACCCAGGCAACCCTTCATAATGAAGATGAAATCAGAAGAAAAAATGTAATGATTGGTGATAGTGTTATCGTACGAAGAGCAGGTGATGTGATTCCTGAGGTAGTAAAAGTAGTGCTGGAGCGTCGACCGGATAATGCTTCTCAATTTATTATGCCAGATCAATGTCCAGAGTGTGGGGCTAAAGCAGTTCGGTTGACTAATGAAGCTGTAGTGCGATGCTCGGGGAGGATGTTTTGCCCAGCACAAAAGAAACAGGCAGTTATACATTTTGCATCACGCCGTGGTATGTATGTTGAGGGTTTAGGGGATAAATTAGTAGGTCAGCTAGTAGATACTGGTGCAGTTAGTACGCCTGCAGATCTTTATTTGCTTGATGAAAAAATGCTTACTAGTTTGCCTCGGATGGGGAGTAAATCCGCTTCTAATTTATTACAGTCTCTTAAGAGAAGTAAGAATCCAACACTGTCACAGTTTATATATGCACTTGGAATTCCGAATGTAGGTATAACTACTGCTAGAGAATTAGCTCGGTATTTTGATCACTTCAATGGGTTGCAAAAAGCAGATGTAGAAACTTTACAAAATATACCAGATATTGGTTTAGTGGTGGCGCAAAGTATTGAAGATTTTTTTTCAGAGAAACAAAATATAGATTTCATCAAGAAATTATTTTCAGTTGGTATAGAGTTGGTAGAAAATATGGAAATATTGAAAAATCAGGATAATGATAATACGATTTTAATTAACGGAAAGATTTTTGTATTAACAGGAACCCTTCCAAATTTATCTAGAGAAATTGTTGCAGAGAGAATCAGAAATATGGGCGGAAAAGTAACTAGTAATATATCTAAAAGAACTAATTATTTGGTAGCTGGCAATAATCCAGGTAGTAAATATGAAAAGGCGCGTGAGTTGGGAGTAAATATTTTAAATGAGGGAGAGCTATTGAAATTAATGCAAAACTAGTAATATATTTTGTATTTATATTTTCAATATATAACATTTCTATGCTTTCTTCACAAGAAGCAGAAAAAATACTTGAAAGCGCTGAACAGATATATTCGGCAGATATTATTTCAGAAACGGTGCAGAGAATGGCCGTAGATATCACTGATACATTATCCGACCAAAATCCATTGGTATTGAGTGTAACGAGTGGGGCAATTGTCTTTACCGGGCAATTATTACCATTGTTGAAATTCCCACTGAATCTTGATTATTTACATGCTTCCCGCTACAACAATAAAATTAAAGGTGGGGAAGTTACCTTGAAAGTTTCTCCTTACACAAATATTAAGGATAGGGTTGTATTGGTGTTGGATGATATTCTTGATGAAGGGATCACTCTCGCATCAGTTCGTAAACACATATTAGAAAATGGGGCAAAGGCATTTTACAGTGCCGTTCTTGCAAATAAGGATATTAATAAAGCTAAGTCTATTACAGCAGATTTTGTAGGTTTTACATTACCTGATCGTTATGTTTTCGGATTTGGAATGGATATATATGGATCCTGGAGGAACCTACCTGCAATTTATGCGGTTAAAGATTGAAATTGTAATTTTTATCCTTGGTTTCGATGCTCTATAGATATATTTATGATTAGTGTTGGTTTAAGTATGGCGAGCATATCTAGTTTAAAATTACTACGTAGGAAAATAGTAAGGATATAACAGTATGGCGATTAAATCTGTTCTGAGAATGGGTGAGGCAAGTTTGCTTCAGGTAGCAGAAAGAGTAGAAAATTTTAATACACCTGAGCTAAACATTCTAATCCAAGATATGCATGATACTATGAAGAATGAGGAAGGCGCTGGACTAGCCGCACCTCAGATTGGTGTTGGTTTGCAGGTAGTTATTTTTGGAGTGGAGCAGAACGCACGCTATCCTGATGCTGAAGACGTACCTTATACTGTATTGATAAATCCAACAATTAAGCCTCTTACAAAAGAAACAGAGGAAGATTGGGAAGGTTGTTTAAGCGTTCCGGGTATGCGTGGCATGGTGCCTCGGTTTTCTAGAATTCATTATCAGGGCTATGATCAATATGGAAATGTTATACGTAGAGATGTAGTGGGATTTCACGCACGTGTAGTGCAGCACGAGTGTGATCATTTACAAGGAATCCTCTATCCTATGCGTATTACTAATTTTCGTACATTTGGGTTTACAGATGTATTATTTCCGGGATAAAAATTAATGAAGGAGAAACTAGAAATTAACTGTTCAGGGTTTCACTACCACTAGTATCACTACTGCAATCAAAATTATTACTGGAATTTCATTGAACCAACGATAGTAAACATGTCCATGTTGATTTTGGTCCAGCTTAAAATCAGTTAGTAATCTGCCGCAGTAATAGTGGTAGGCAACTAATATTGCAACTAAAGAAAGTTTAGCGTGGAGCCACCAGCTTCCTTCGATTCCAGAAATACCATATCCTAGCCATAGCCACATACCAAATATAATAGTTAATATTGCTCCTGGTGTCATAATCCCATAATAGAGTTTACGTTCCATTATCTTGAAACGTTCAATACTGGGCAGATCGTCACTCATAGCATGATAGACAAATAATCTTGGGAGATAAAAAAGTCCAGCAAACCAAGTGACCATGAATATAATATGTAATGATTTTATCCAGAGCATTTGATTTTCTATTAGTCTAAAAGGGATAATTATAGTAGAGGTAGCTTTATTTTTCCTGCTATTGATTTTTTGGGGTATAGATTCTGGTAAAAGAAGAATAATTAAACAATGAAAGATAATACAAAAATGATTAAAACAAGAGCTGCAGTTGCATGGAACCCTAGTGAACCATTAAGTGTTGAAGAGGTTGATCTGATGCCGCCTCAGAAGGGAGAGGTATTAGTTCGGATAGTGGCTACTGGTGTATGTCATACAGATGCATATACACTTTCTGGAAAAGATCCAGAAGGTAGATTTCCTACTATTTTAGGACATGAAGGTGGTGGAATTGTTGAGGCTTTAGGTGAGGGGGTCACTAGTGTTTCTATAGGAGACCATGTAATACCACTTTATACTCCAGAATGCGGTGAATGTAAGTTTTGTAAATCAGGTAAAACCAATCTTTGTCAGGCTATTCGTGTCACTCAGGGACAGGGGCTCATGCCTGATGGAACTACACGTTTTTCTAAGGATGGGAAGCCTATTTATCATTATATGGGCACATCAACTTTCTCAGAATATACTGTAGTACCTGAAATATCATTAGCAAGAATTAGTAAAAAAGCACTGTTAAATAAAGTTTGCTTGCTTGGCTGTGGAGTAACTACAGGTATGGGTGCTGTTGCTAATACTGCGAAAGTAAAGGCGGGAGATACGGTAGCTGTTTTTGGTCTTGGTGGTATCGGGCTTGCAGTAATAATTGGTGCGGTAAAGGCTAACGCAGGGCGTATCATCGCGATTGATAACAATCCAGATAAATTTAAATTTGCACGTCAGCTTGGCGCAACTGATTTTGTGAACCCAGAAGAACATACTAGGCCAATTCAGGATGTAATCATAGGAATGAGTAATGGTGGTGTAGACTTTTCTTTTGAATGTATTGGAAATATTAATGTGATGCGTTCAGCCCTTGAATGTTGTCATAAAGGCTGGGGAGAATCTATAGTTATTGGTGTTGCTGGTGCTGGAGAAGAAATTTGTACCCGCCCATTTCAGTTGGTAACTGGTCGTGTATGGCGTGGTTCAGCCTTTGGTGGGGTAAAGGGGCGCACTGAACTTCCCATATATGTTCAGCGTTATTTAGATGGAGAGTATGAATTAGATACATTCATTACCCACACTTTTGAGCTAGATGATATAAATAAAGCATTTGATTTGATGCATGCAGGGAAATCAATTAGAACGGTGATTAATTTCAAATAACAATGACTAGTCAAACTATTAATTTATTTTAAATTAATATGTAGTGAGTACTTAAATTATGCTTCTAGTTGTCCTATTTTTAGGCAGAGAAAAATTAATAAGTTTGTGATATCAGGCCTCAATCAGGAGGAAATTCTTCATTATAGTGTTCTTTCTGTAACGAATAATTATCATGCTTTGAGATGCAGAAATTACCGATAAATAAATAATCAAGCTCAGTACCAAAAAAACATTCAAGTGCGTCTTTAGGGGTACAAACTATAGGTTGGCCTCTTACGTTGAAGGAGGTATTGATTAGCATTGGGCAGTTACTGATTCTAAAGAAATTAGAAATAAGCTGATGGAATAGTGGATTGGTATCTTTATGAACGGTTTGTACTCGAGCAGAATAATTGACATGTGTGACAGCTGGTATTTCTGATCTAACCACCGTTAGTAATTCTAGACCTTTTAATTTAGAGATATCTTCTAGAATTTTTTTTCTCTTAGATGAGTGAACATCCATTACGAATGTCATATAAGGACTTTCAGAGCCTTCTTGGAACCATTTATCTACTTCTTCATATAAAACCGAAGGGGCGAATGGCCGAAAACTTTCTCTGAATTTTATTTTTCGGTTTAAATCACCTTGTGCGGTATCTGACAAAGGGTTCCCAAGTATAGATCTGTTTCCTAAGGCCCTGGGTCCAAATTCCATTCGACCTTGGAACCAGCCGATAAGTTTATTTTTAGTAATTAATTCCGCTGCGTATTCTGTTTTTCTATCTTGATTTAATCTAGTATATTTTACGTTTTGTGCTTCTAGAGTAGCTAGAATTTCAGGCTCAGTGAATTCTGGCCCAAGATAAGAGCCCTTCATTTTATCGCAGCTTAAATCCATAGGGTTATAATCCATTCCGAGGCCATTATTTTCATAATAGAAAGCTAATGCAGCTCCTAAGGCCCCTCCTGCATCTCCAGCAGCTGGTTGTACCCAAACATTTTCAAATTCTTTAGCTTGGAGAATTTTACTATTTGCCACACAGTTTAATGCAACCCCTCCAGCAAGACACAAGTTTTTAGATTTATTTATACTTGATAAGAATGTAATGATCTTGAGTACAACTAATTCGGTGACGTTTTGAACAGACGCTGCGATATCCATATAGAATTGATGCATCTCATCGTCAGGTTGGCGGGCTTGTTTACCAAATAGATTTTCGAATTTATCGTTTACCATAGATAACCCAGTCATATAATTAAAATAGTCCATATTTAATTGAAATGACCCATCGTTCTTCAGATCAATTAAATTTTTAAGGATTATTTCTTTGTACTTAGGTTCGCCGTAAGGAGAGAGACCCATAAGCTTATATTCACCACTATTTACTCGAAAGCCACAGTACTGTGTAAATGCAGAATAAAGTAAACCTAAAGAATGTGGGAAATGAAGTTCTTTAATTATTTCAATTCCATTTGAACTTCCAATGGCGATACTAGAGGTGGCCCATTCCCCGACTCCATCCATTGTCAAGATTACTGCGTTTTTGAACGGAGATGGATAGAATGCGCTTGCGGCATGACTAAGATGATGTTCTGAGAATTTTATTTGAACTTCAGAAAAATTTTCATTTTTTTCTTTAAACCAATTCAGAATAAAATTCTTCAAAAATAGCTTCTGTTTAATCCAAACAGGCATTGCTTTACGAAATGATGGAAATCCTTTAGGTGATACTGAGATATACGTTTCAAGCAATCGCTCAAATTTAAGAAGTGGCTTATCATAAAAGACCACATAGTTTATTTCTTTTACAGTGATTTCTCTTTCAGAAAGGACATAATTTATTGCCATTTCTGGAAAATTGGCATCATGTTTTTTTCTTGAAAACCTCTCTTCTTGTGCACTTGCAATAATATTGCCGTTTTCTATAATACAAGCTGCGCTATCATGATAGAACGCGGAGATACCTAAAATAATCATTTAAAAAATAGTATAAATCAAAGGAGCCACTACAGATCCTTGTGTTAGTGTGATCAATCCTCCAAATATCACTAAAACAAAAATTATTGGTAATAACCAATATTTTTTCCTAGCTCTAATAAGTTTCCATAGTTCTTTGATAAGTGAGAGCATGTAATACCTTTAAAATTGATTGTCGAATGAAGTACTTTTATTTGTTCTATCTACCCAATAACTTGCATACTTGTCTGTTATTTTTTTATTGAGAGGGTTATAAGAGAATAATTTAAAGCATAGGCCTGTAGGAACAATGATGAATGTGAATATTATCAGAATAATTATTGGTGAAGTAATTAAATGTAACAGTCGGCCTAATTTGTACCATAGATAACTTGGGATAGAAAGAAATTTGGGAGCAAAAAAACTGATGAGTATAAGGGCGATTGCAATAACAAAAATTTCGATTATTAATTGATTATGAGTAAAATATAAATAGATACCTGCTATAGATATTATAGCGCTCATAAGTAAGCCGAAACTTTTTTCGGAATGCATTTCCTCCTCCTTTTTAATATCTCTCATTTTCATAAGTATATAATATTTATTTATTTTCAAGTATAGTTCGTGATGCTGGAACATTCTATATTGCAGTGGCATTTGAATGTGGCCCTGTCATCATAAAATATTCTGTATTGTGTCGTGTAATTAGTTTTATTTTTTAGTAGTGCTTTTAATAGGCGTGTTATAGGGTCTATGTAAAATATGCTAACAATTGTTCTGTATTATGCTCGGCTTGCTACCAAAAAATTGTCTCTTATGATATTTATGGTGGCATTTGGATATTTATTGCTAGATCTTTTAATCTCAGCGATGCTTTTTGTTAATGCCCAAGATGAAAGAGATAAATATTATCTTGAGAATTACCCACTTGCCGTCCGTGCAATATTTTCTCAAAATACTTCTCCCCCAACAGAAAATTATACTTCTAAATTCTCTTTAGATAGTTTCGAGCATTTTTCATTACTTGGTTTTTTTAAGCCTGAGTATATTGCTATAGTGAAAAATGGAATAAAAATTGTTACTTTACAGGACGTTGAACGATTTCGTTTAGAGATTAGTAAACATAGGAGTAAGGGAGGGAAAATTTTAGTGGCTTTAGGAGGGAGCACTACTGCTACGGCACAAATGTCTAATTGGCCGACACCGCTCGAGCGAAGAATTAGCAGTGATGATTATTTGGTTATTAATGCAGGGCATAATGGATTTACTTCTTTTCAAGAAAGGATCTTGCTTTTTGAAATATTATTTCCATTGATGAACCCGAACCTACCAGACATAGTTATATCATTGACAGGAGTTAACGATATAAGCAGAGCAGCAAGTTCAGTATTGCAGAGAGAGACTTATCGGAAGGGTGCGCAATTAAGTCCCGCGATAATTCATGATGCTTATGTTCTTAATGATTTGAAAAATGATTCACAGCAGAGCCTTTTAGGTCAGGTGAAAGGGAAAGTATTAAATTCTAGAATGTTGAGCAAAATATTGCCCTCTGTATCGGCTTTTCTCTCGCAAAAGCCTCATTCTATACCAGCACCTTTATTTAAATCCTTAGGGTCTAAGGATGGGAAAAATATGTTCAAATTATGTGATCTATATGTTTCAGTGCCTCAGTCAGCAGGATCTTTTACACCTGATCAAATAGCAGAAAAAAGTGACTTTAATTTTTTAATACACGATAATTTTAAAGACCTTCTCCATAGTACAAACCCACTGCAACAGGAATCGATTGATTTGCAACTGAATGAGTGTCAAAAGAAGAGAAATCATGCGTTAGCAGCAAAGAAAACAGCTTCACTATCACAAGCTGAAAAAGCATCTATTATTAACGAACTACTAATGAACCATTTGGAAACTTATTCAGCACTGACAGCTTATAACATTAAATATTTATCATTCTTACAGCCTATTAGTTCAGCTGGAATTTTTTCTATAAAAGATATCCCAAATTATGATTATAATTTAATTCATTGGTACATGCGTGATGATGGCAACGGTTTTGATTATATATTTGAGGGGAGAAAATTTTTCGACTTAATTAGAAAGAAAATTTTAGAAACTCCATACAAAAATTTTTTTTATAATATTCCTTTTTCGGAAGAAAATGAAGTTAAGCGGGATGGGTTTACTTCAGATAATATTCATTACAAGGAATGGTTCTCAGGCTACATTGCAGACGAAATTTATAAGGTCTCGAGGGCTGAGATCCTATCAGATTCTAAGGTTGTGAATCATTTGCTTCCGTTCGAACAAGGCGGCACGCAAACGTTCTGTAATCTTAATCTTGCTTCCCATATAGGTAAGGTAAATTTTGGCAATGAGTCGGGACATGTTAGTGATTTTTATAATGCAATAGACGGTAATATAGATACTTTTTGGGAGACTACATCGGCTTTGCCAATTACAATAAATTTAGAAAATGGTGATGGAAAGACAGGAATCAATATTAAAGAGATTGGTTTTCGTGCTGGATTTGCAGGTTCGGATTCTATAGGGCGCATGCCTGAATCTTGGTCTTTACAAGCCTCGAATGATAGAATGAACTGGACCGAACTATTGTCAATAGAGGAACAAAAATTGTCGGTGGAAGGTGAGCTGAAAAAATACCAGGTTTCAAGTGATAAGAGTTATCTCTTCATGAAGATAACAGTTTCCGATCTGGCTCAATCAAATATCCTGCGGGTGAGTGATTTGTCAATTAAGGGATGTATTTCAATTCAAAATCCTACGAATTTCTAGAAAACTACAAGGCATTAAATTCATATTTTAATTATAAGGGATAAATGAGAGTGTAGTTATTTATTTCAAATAATTACCTTAGGATGCTTCATCTTAAGCCTGTTTTTGTAATATCATTCCCCAGGCCTTTAGCTTTTGATTGTAACTTATAGAGGCATGTGTAGGACTTGTCGACGGAAGCCTTGTATAGCTTATTAAATTAGGTTCAAGGTTATTCAATACAAGTTTATTAAATAATTCCTCAGCCATTGCACCATTAAAAAAAATATCTGTAATATTTTGATGGGTAGAAAGAAATAATTTGAAATTGTTTGCGCATGCAGAATATTGATTAATATCAGAATCTAGGCTGCTATCACGTGTACATGAAGCTAAAACATCCCATAAAGCTATACCATTTTCTTTTAGTATATTGATTCTCAGTGTATAAGGCAAAGTTCTAGGAGCCTTTACCAAGTCACCCATAATTGGCCAGAAAGAATTACGATTATGTGCGTAATATTGTCCTGATAGTAGAGATGTTTTACTTGGCATGCTTCCTAGAATCAGAATGCATGCATTAGAATCCTCAATTGGATCAAAGCAATGAATAGAATTCATATTAATTGTTCGTACCAGAGTCAGCTATAGCCTCTAGGTCTTATAGATTTAATATTAATCGGTATTAATAATACTATTTGGTTGTAAATAAATACCCACTAATGCACCAGTAAATATTCCTACTATTTTTGGGGGCTATATTTTTAACGGTTCTGTGTCATTCATTTATTATTTTTGTAAGCCTGTGCTGTTTAATCCATCTATTTAATAATTCTCGGGCGGAATCTGTGATTTCTGATGCTGTTATTCCTATAGGGCCGCCAGTTTGCTCTAATAATTCATCTGCAGCAGATCCGTGTAGATAAACCGAAAGTAATAATGCTTCTTTTGCAGTTAATCCTTGCGCCAGTAGAGCACCAATAATGCCAGATAATACGTCACCTGTTCCGGCACTACTTAGGCTAGGATTGCCACTAGTATTTATATAATATTCTCCTTCAGGCAACATGCATATGCTACCTGCGCCCTTAAGTACCACATAACAGTTAAATCTTTTTACCAGCTCTTTTATTGTTTTTATACGATTATTTTGTACGTCAGTAGAAGAGATACCTAAAATTCTAGCTGCTTCTGCAGTATGGGGTGTAAGTACAGTATACGAACTACGGTTACTCAGCATATCAGCAAGCTTTGGAAAAATTGAAATAAGGTTCAACGCATCAGCGTCTAGTACTAAGGATTGTGATGACTTAAGTGCACAGTCAAGCCAGAGATAGGCATCAGCATTCATCCCTAATCCTGGTCCAATTACCATACAATTCAAACAATCTAGCTTAAATAATTCATGAGGTGAGCGGAACATTAATTCAGGCTGTACATGGCTATATGTAAGTATATTTTCAGTAATTAAGCCAAGGTATACACGCCCCGATCCTAATTTCAATGCTGCTGTTCCTGCAAGGATAGCAGCTCCGGTCATTCCGGTTGAGCCACCTATAATACCTACGCTACCAAACATGCCTTTATGACTATTAGCAGATCTAGGTGGCGGTAGTAAGTGTTGTATGTATGGTAGATCCAATACCCATGATTGAGGTTTTATCGAAGCAGGAGTGTCAATATCAAGATTACGTAAAATAATTTTACCAGAGTACTCAGTACCATGATGAGTTAAAAGTCCAGGTTTCATGCCAATGAATGTAACAGTAATATTGGCATTAATTGCTGAACCGCATATCCGACCATCATCACTATTCAGGCCACTAGGAACATCTAGTGCAAGTACAGGCAGATTCATATGGTTTATTATATTAACCAGTTTATGGATTGGGCCTTCCAAGTCTCTTGAAAGGCCAATACCAAATAAGCCATCTACTATGGCATTCCATTCTTTCTTAGTTGGAATCTCAGAAAGTATTTCGCCGCCTACAGCGGTCCATGCATCCAATGAATTTTTCGCTTCATCAGATAATTCTGCAGGAATCCCGATAAATACAAGAGTAACCTTGAACCACCACTCCTGTAGATGACGAGCTACGACAAAAGCATCACCACCATTATTACCAGGGCCTGCTAGAACCAGAACCTTATTTTTTTCACTGGTCAGTAATTTATCTCGTACCACCTCCGCTGCAGCCAAACCTGCCTTTTCCATCAAATTTGTAGGAACGGAATTACTAGTAGCAAGGTTCTCAAGCGTACGTATTTCTTCAGTAAGATAAATAGGAGTATTTTTATTCATATAATTAATTTTCAGGGTAGTGCTTTTAAGGCTGTGGGTAGCGAGCCTTCTCGTGTAAGATTATACTTTCAATTTCAATGTTCATTCCATCTAATGCTTCGATTACGTGGTGGCAGTGCACTATCTTCCTTTCGTCTGAAAAAATTAACTGACGAAATAAGAGTTCTTGTTCCTCAAGTTTCCCATATTTCTGCCGAGTTTTGGCATTTTTGCGCAGAAACAAGTAGTTTAGGGAGTAATGACGCTATTATTCTTGAGAAATTGCTTACCTATGGTGCAGCAACACAGAAGAATATGATTTCTAGTGGTGAATTATTATTGGTATTGCCTCGTCCCGGAACCATTTCTATTTGGTCATCAAAAGCTACAGATATTGTTCGTCAATGTGGATTAGAAATGGTTGAGAGATTGGAACGTGGTGTAGCGTTTCATATAAAATCATCTGTAGATAAGCTTTCAGACAAAGAAAGAAATCTACTTCTGCCATTGATCCATGATCGAATGACTGAAGCAGTATTTGGGTCATTTAAAGATGCAGACAGCTTATTCCATCATGTGGACCCTATTCCTTTAGGCATAATTGATACACGGGTCGGTATATTAGAGACGCTGCAACATGCTAATAACGAGATGGGGCTTGCTTTATCACCTGAAGAAATTAAATATCTTTCAGATCATTACTCAGAGATTGGGCGTAATCCTACTGATGTGGAATTAATGATGTTTGCTCAGGCTAATTCGGAGCATTGTCGTCATAAGATTTTTAATGCAGATTGGGTAATAGATGGTAAGCTTCAGCCTAAGTCATTATTCTCAATGATTCGTAATACTCATGACTCAAATCCACAGGGCACGGTAGTAGCATATACAGATAACTCTTCAGTCATTGAAGGGTCTAAAATTGCTCGTTTTTATCCTGAAAAGGACAATTGTTATGCATATGCTATGGAGCAGATACATATCTTGATGAAAGTAGAGACTCATAATCATCCTACTGCTATATCTCCATACTCTGGTGCTGCAACTGGAGCAGGTGGAGAAATTCGTGATGAAGGGGCTACTGGTCGAGGTTCAAAGCCAAGGGCCGCGTTAACTGGTTTCTCAGTTTCAAATTTAAATATTCCAGGTTTTATTCAACCCTGGGAGAGGCATTCAGAATTAGGAAAGGCAGGCACATATGGTAAGCCAAAGCGTATCTCGTCATCCTTACAAATTATGCTAGAAGGACCGATTGGTTCAGCAGAATACAATAACGAATTTGGTCGCCCTAACTTGGCTGGGTATTTTCGTACTTTTGAGGAATTGATCAGGGGTGAAATGCGTGGGTATCACAAACCTATTATGTTGGCAGGCGGGATTGGACACATTTCTAGCCATCATTCATTCAAGAAAGAATTTCCACCTGGCGCATTAATGATTCAGTTAGGTGGGCCGGGAATGTTGATTGGGTTGGGTGGCGGTGCAGCTTCAAGTATGGATACTGGAGATAACGAAGAAGATTTAGATTTTAATTCAGTACAGCGTGGTAATGCTGAGATGGAGCGGCGTGCTCAAGAAGTAATAAATAGATGTTGGCAAATTGAAAGGACTGGGAAAGCAAACCCAATCCTTTCAATTCATGATGTTGGTGCAGGTGGTTTATCTAATGCTTTGCCAGAGTTGTTACATGATTCACAACGTGGAGGGAATATTGATTTACGAGAGATTCCTTTGGAAGAGTATGGTATGTCGCCAATGCAGATTTGGAGCAATGAGGCACAAGAGCGGTATGTATTGTCAATTTTGCCAGAGTCTCTTGAATTATTCAGAGCAGTTTGTAAGCGCGAGCGCTGCCCATTCTCAGTAGTAGGAAAAGCAACAAGAAAAGAAAATCTTTTCATTAATGATTCGGTATTCAATAACCATCCAGTTGATATGGAGATTTCTGTATTACTTGGTAAATCACCAAAAATGGTACGTGAAGTTACTCATATTAAGAAGCTATTGGTACCATTTAATACGGCAGAATTAGATTTAAAAGAGTGTGCTTATAAGGTGCTTAGATTACCTGTGGTTGCAGATAAAACTTTTCTTATAAGTATTGGTGACCGTACTGTAGGAGGAGTAACAGCACGCGATCAAATGGTAGGCCCATGGCAAGTCCCAGTTGCAGATGTCGCGGTAACCTCAATGGGTTACCAAACTTATCAGGGAGAGGCTTTTGCTATAGGTGAGAAAGCACCATTAGCATTACTTGATTCTGCATCAGCTGCACGTATGGCTGTAGGTGAGGCTGTTACTAATATGGCGGCTACATTGATTGAGAATATTGAAGAAATAAAGCTTTCAGCCAATTGGATGGCTGCAGCAGGGCACCCTGGTGAAGATGCAGATTTATTTGATGCGGTTCATGCTATAGGCATGGAATTTTGTCCACAGTTAGGTATCAGTATTCCCGTTGGGAAAGATTCGATGTCAATGAAGACAGTATGGGAAGGTAGTTCTGATGACAATTATTGTGGCTCGAGAAAGGAAGTAATTTCACCTTTATCTTTGATTGTCTCTGCTTTTGCAAGAGTAAGTGATGTTAGAAAAACACTCACACCACAACTACAAACTGACTGTGGTGAAACAGAATTAATTCTAGTTGATCTTGGAGCAGGTAGGAACCGACTTGGGGGTTCTGCATTAGCACAAGTTTATAAACAAATAGGAGATAAAGCACCTGATCTTTTGGGCTTAGATGATGTTAAAAAACTGAAAGGCTTTTTTTCAGTTATACAGCTATTAAATAAAGAAAATAAAATATTGGCCTATCATGACAGATCTGATGGCGGTTTATTTGCGACGCTGTGTGAAATGTCTTTTGCGGGTCACGTGGGTATGTCTGTAAATTTAGATCAGCTCTGCTTTGATGTACTTGCTAACGATGTAAATGGGACCGAATTGACGAAGGAAATGCTATGTGTAAGATCGTTAGAGCGGATGATATCTGTTATGTTCAATGAGGAGTTAGGAGCGGTAATTCAGATAAGAACTAAAGACCACGATGATTTTATGGAGGCTATATCTGGGGCAGGTCTACGTGATGTAAGTTTTGTAATTGGTAGTCTAAACAGTAATGACGAAATACGATTAATGCGAAATAATGAGCCAGTATTTTTGGAGAGTCGTACAGCATTGCATCGCGCTTGGTCAGAAACATCTTACGAAATACAAAAATTACGTGACAATCCAATTTGTGCTCAACAAGAGCATGATCTTAAACTTGATATTTCTGATCCTGGACTACAAGTGAAACTGAGTTTTGACAAAGATAATGATATTGTTGCGCCTTATATTCAGAATGGTATAAGACCGAGAATTGCTATTTTGCGCGAGCAAGGTGTGAACGGTCATGTTGAGATGGCTGCTGCTTTTGATCGGGCTGGTTTTCTAGCAACAGATGTACACATGAGTGACATCATTGAGAGACGTATTTCTCTTAAGGATTATAAAGGTCTTGCTGTGTGCGGAGGATTTTCCTATGGTGATGTATTAGGTGCTGGAGAGGGTTGGGCAAAATCTATTTTATTCAATAATTCTGTTCGAGATGAGTTCGCAGTCTTTTTTGAGCGCACTGATACCTTTGCATTAGGTGTATGTAATGGCTGTCAAATGTTGAGTAATTTGCATGAATTAATTCCAGGAGCCGAAAATTGGCCGCATTTCATTCGTAATAAATCAGAGCAGTTTGAGGCACGCTTTGCATCTGTAGAGATTCAGGAAAGCCCTTCATTATTTTTTGATGGAATGGCCGGAAGCATCATGCCAATTGCTGTTTCGCATGGAGAAGGGTATGCGGAATTTACAAATAAAGAAAAATTTGAAGAGACTAAGCTATTAGTAACAATGCGTTTTGTAGATAATTATGGTAAACCTACTGAGATCTACCCCCTAAATCCTAATGGATCGCCTATGGGAATTGCTGGTATGACGACCCCTGACGGACGTTTTAGTATACTTATGCCACATCCGGAGCGAGTATTTCGTACAACTCAGCACTCTTGGCATCCAAAAGATTGGCAGGAAGATGCACCATGGATCAGAATGT
>TARA_B100000686_G_scaffold104955_1_pt1 | contig 18057 bp, 14 predicted proteins | sample TARA_B100000686 | Tara Oceans TARA_B100000686 (sample SAMEA2622733) | marine metagenome | biome: marine biome (ENVO:00000447); feature: marine epipelagic mixed layer (ENVO:xxxxxxxxx); material: "saline water (ENVO:00002010), including plankton (ENVO:xxxxxxxx)" | depth 150 m
CTAATTTTAACAATTTTTATTTTAAGTTCTTTTTCATATTTTTTACACAAATTTTGAGCTTCATACTCCCCATAATAATCTCCAACGCCTGCATGGTCCCTCCCTACTAAAAAATGAGTGCACCCATAATTTCGTCTTATTAATGCATGAAATATTGCTTCTCTAGGACCTGCGTACCTCATAGATGTTGTCAAAGCCCCTAAGATTACTTTATTTTGAGGTAAAAATTTTTTTATTAATACATTATAACTCTTCATCACTGCTTCTGGTAAAAAGTCACCTTTTTTTTTCTTTCCTATTAAGGGTTGAATAAAAAGACCTCCAAATTCTTGCAAAGCTAATTGTAATATATGTTCATGAGCTTTATGCGGTACATTTCTAGTTTGAAAACCTGCTACATACTCTAATCCTAATTCTTTAATTTTTTTTTTAACATCAGATGGCGTTTTTTCATATGAAGTATATTTATTTTTAACTTTTTTTATAAACTTTATAGATCCACCAACAAAATATTTTCCACTGGCAAACAACATTTTGTATCCTGGATGATTTTCATCGTTTGTACCAAATATTGTCTTTATATATTTTTTAAAATCAGGTTTAAATATACTTTCAGGTGTCATTGTTGCCACCATAGTATTTTTATAAGACAGATGTATTTTTTTACATTTCTTAATTTCTAACACTAATGAAGAAGAAATAGGTAAAATTACTGGTAAAGGAAAGATTTTACCATTGGATAATCTCATATAATTTACTACTGAATAAAAATCATTTTCAGTCATAAATCCCTTTAATGGTTTAAATGCTCCAATACCAATCTTTTCTAATTCTAGATAGCTATCTAAATTTATATTTAATCTCATAATATAAAAATTCTTTAATTTAAAAAATGTAAATTTTCTATAATATTTTTTCTGATATCAGAAACAGATTTTGTCTTATCCATATCAATAACTAAATTAGGCTTTTTGGGCTCATGCCATGGGATATCTATGCCAACCAGATTTTTTTCTTTACCTTTATTAAATTTTTCATAAATACCCTTCGGATCTCTTTTTTTTACTAATTCTAACGATGCATTCAAATATATTTCAAAATATTCAGAAAAATTTTTCCTATTCCAATTCATCAATTCAAAATTTGAATACAAAGCAGATGCAATAACAATCAAATTTTGATTTTCTAAAAACAAACATAATTTTTGCATTCTTTTTATCTGACGAATTCTGTCTTTTTCTGCATAGCCTAAATCATTACCATATAATTCTCTCACTGCGTCTCCATCTACATTAACTAAATTATAAATTTTATGTTTATAATTTTGTATAATTGAGTTTGCTATAGTCGTTTTACCTGCACCGGATATTCCTGTAATCCAAATTACCACTGACTTTCTTCCATATTAATTTTTAGCTCTAATTTAAATTTTTTCATACTACAATTCTAATTACTACAATCATTATTTTTATAAAAAAACAAAAATATATTTATATTCATCTTACTTTAAACGTTCTTTTAATATGTTCGCCTTTCAAATAAACAGAAGGATCTTTTGAATTTAATATTAAACTAATATTTTTCATTGCATCTGAAAACTTTTCTAAAGTTTGTTTTAAAATATCAGCTTTCGTATGCGCCAAACTTAAATTAAAAGTACTACCTAATAATAACCCAGACATCAGTAATTCTTGCCTCATAATGCTAATAAATAATTCATCATTTATTGGAAGATCCTTTATTACCAATTGTGGCCACCAATTAACTTTAGAAACACTTATGTTGGAATCTAAACCATGCTTTTTAATTATATTATTCAACTTAAATATTAATTTAGTACCATAACTTTTAATTTTATTTATTACATTTAGCTTTTGTATTTTATTAATTGTAGCTAAAGAGGCACGAATTGAAAGAGTTTCTCCTCCAAAAGTTGTAGAAAAAAATATTTCTTCCATTAAATTCATTATTTTTCTACTTCCAACAATTGCAGATAATGGATAACCATTAGCCATAGCTTTCCCAAAACAAGAAATATCAGGGGTTATTCCATATTCTTTTTGTGCTCCTCCTATATTTATTCTAAAACCACTAATAATCTCATCAAAAATTAATAAGGTACCATTTTTTTCACAAATATTTTTTACTGATTTTAAAAAGCCTTTATCAGGTTCAACCAAACCTGTTGGTTCTAAAATTACAGCAGCAAATTTATTAGGATATTTTTTAAACAAACTAGTTAAGCTATCTAAATCATTAAATAAAAATTTAAATGTTAAAGCTTCTACACTTTTAGGTACCCCTAAATTTCTTGATGAACTGGCTATATACCAATCATGCCAGCCATGATAACCAGCGACAGCCACCAAATCTCTATCAGTATATGCACGAGCCAATCTAATTGCCGCTGAAGTTGCATCTGAACCATTTTTACCAAATCTAACCATCTCAGCACTAGGAATTATTTTTACTAGTTTTTCTGCTAATTCCATTTCCAATTCTGAAGGCAAAGAATAAATAGTTCCTCTTTGAATTTGATCAATGACCTCACGATCTACATCTTCATCGCAATAACCTAGTATGATTGGCAAAAGACCTAATACATAATCAATATAATGATTGCCATCTGGATCAACAACTTTTGCACCATAAGCTCTATCAATAAAAAGAGGAGCTTCTCCTTTTGGCCACTGTATATAACTTTTTGAAAATGTTTGACTTCCTAAAGGGATTGTCTTTGAAGCCCTATCAAACAACTTATTACTTTTTGAATATCTCCTGTAATTATTAGAATTTAAATCTACAGCATTTTGATTAGTAGGTATGATTCTATTTTGCATATAAATTAGTGGATTACTTAATAAATGAGATAATATTTGCTGCCAAGATGCAAGCGGATCAATTGTCGAATAAACTCTATTTAAAAAAATCAAATCATTTTCTTCATCTAAAGTCCAACGCAAACTACTAAAATCTGCTTCATGTTCTAATGAAGCCAAAATAAAATTACCTTTTTTATATTTATTTTTATGAAGACCATGCATATAAGTTGTAACATGTTCTTTAGAAAATTTATCGTCTACATTTTCTACAGTTTTAATTAACGTATCAGAAGTAAATGCCTCAACATCCAAGCCATCAGGATAAGTGCGCTTTAAAATATTAGAAGCATAATCTGCTTTCCTATCTATTAAAAGTTTTATAGTCATATCTATAATATTTGGGTCTATTAAAGGACAATCAGCAGTTAATCTAACAATAATGTTTGCACCAGTTTTTTTTGTAACCTTTACGTATCTCGATAATACATCTAAATCATCGCCTCTCATTACTTTAATATTTGAAGAACCTAAAATATTCACCAGTTTATCGTTAACTTTAGACTCGCCTGTAACAACCCAAATTTCATCCACCAATTTGGATAATTTTACTCTTTCTATCATTCTAATTATTGCAGGCAAACCATTTAACTTTAATAAAACCTTATTCGGCAATCTAGAAGAATTAACTCTAGCCTGAATAACAACAATTATTTTTTTATTTTTCTTCATATTAAACCAATTAAGCTAAAAACAGTCTGTAGTTATTAATGAATTTTTTTTAATGAGCCTTTTACTATTTTTTCCCTCTATTTGTCCCCACTCAGAAGAGTAAATACCTAATCTTTCTTCATTTATTCTCATAAAATTTACATTAAATTTGGTAAAAACTTCACCGGGTAAAATATCTTTTTTAGCTACTAATTTTCTATACCTAGTGCCTCTTAATTCCATTTCCAAAGGATGGGGCTTTATATTCGAGCTGTATATCATTTTTTCAATTTCCCTAATTTGTAAACACATATTTTTAAAATCTAAGGGATTCATAGACATAGCATTATCCCCACCTGGCAATTCACTATCTATTGTAAAATGTTTCTCTATAATTTTAGCTCCCATAGAAACAGCTGATAAACATGCTAAATCTCCACTAGTATGATCAGAGTAGCCTGAGATTACTTTAAACTTATTTCTAATTTTTTTTATAAACCCTAAATTTAAATATTCATTTAATGACGGATATAAAGAAACACAATGTAAAAAAGCAAAATTAGATATGTTTCTCATTCTACATAAATCGACTATTTTTTTTATTTCAATCTCTTTAGCCATACCAGTAGAAAAAATTATTGGTTTATTTTCTTTTATAACCTCATCAATCAAAGGTATATTTGTCAATTGTCCAGACGATATTTTATATGCAGCAACATTTATCGATTTCAGTAAATTTACAGATGATAAGTCCCCTGGAGAGGAAAATAAATAACTTCCATTTTCAGCTGCAAATAAAGATAATCTTTTCAGTGAATTCTTAGAAAGTTCTGTACCTTTAAATGTAGCATATGAAATATTATCAGGATGAAAACTCTCGTCAATTTTTGCGGTTTGTAATTTAACACAATCTGCTCCTGAATCTATCGCAGACAAAATCATTTTTTTGCATAATTCTTCATTTCCCATATGATTAATTCCAATTTCTGCAATTATTAAAGTAGAAGAAGAATTATTTATAATGCGATCAAATATTTCAAATTTATCTTTCATTTATTGTAAAATCTTTCCAAAAATTAGAAGTTTTATTAACGGGAGTCCATGTTGCAAAATAATCTATATCATAATTTTTGTTATTTAGACCTACAAATATCTTATCAGACAATATGACTTGAGAATTTTTGGTATTTAAAAAATATTTGGGAATAACACCTTCTTTTATAAACCCACCTTTTAAATAAGCTTTTATAGAACCTTTATTAAGAGAATCTATGCTAGCACTAAATTTTCTTATTTTTGCACATTTAAAACCTATTTTAATTGCTTTTTTGATAGCTAAACTGGCAATATTTTTTCCCCAATATTCTCTATCTCCTATCACAGTTACCAAATCTGATAATCCATATTTTCTTTTAAATGGACCAATTTTTACATTTCCTATATGAAAATCATTTTCTGTTAAGCAGATTGCAAATATGTAATATGCACCATTTAATTGCCCTTTCTTTATATAATCTTTACTTTCATCTATTGTAAAATTTCTAGATTCAAGAAACTCAGTAACAAAGTCATCTTTAAACCAAGATATATATCTTTCATTTATATCTTCAATATTTAGTAATCTTAAATATATATCTTTATATAACATTTTCATTTTAATATTTTTAAAAGTTTCAAACAAATATATTTAATATCAGAAGAATTTAGACCTACATATAAAGGCAAACTTAACGTTTTGTTATAATACTCAATGGCACCTGGAAACTTGGAAAAATGTTTGTTTTTATAAAATGGTTGCATAAACAAAGGAATATAATGAACCTGACTTCCTATTCCATATTTAGATAATTGAAGCATAACAGAACCACGAGATTTTTTTAATTTATTAAAATCAATCTTTATAGAAAACAAATGCCAAGCATGATTATTAGAGACACAAAAATCTGGTAATTTTAAATAATTATTCTCACATAGAATTTCATTATACATTTTTACTAAATTAAATCTTTTTTTAATATTTTTATTCAATCTTTTAGCTTGACTCAATCCCAATGAACAAGTTAGTTCATCTGCTCTATAATTCCATCCTAAATTATGCATTTCATAATACCAATTAGCATTTTTTTCTTGCTTGAATTTCCATTTTTTCTTTTCTCTTATTATTCCATGACTCCTGTCTTCAATAATTTTTTTAGCAAGAATAGAATTATTAGTTGTTATACTTCCGCCTTCTCCCATTGCAATATGTTTAATTGCATGATGACTAAATATAGTTGCAATACTATACTTACAATTGCCCACAATATTATTTGAATTATAATAAGCTCCTGGTGCGTGACAAGCGTCTTCTACTACTAAACAATTATATTTTTTAGCTATTTTTGCAATACCTTCCATATCACAAACTCTACCACCTAGGTGTACTACTGCAATTACTTTAATATTCAAATTTGTAGTCTTTAAGGCATTCTCTATTGTCTCTGGTGTCATTAAACCAGTATTAGGATCTACATCACTGAATACTACAGATGCACCACACATTACAGCTGCATTAGCCGTAGATAAAAAAGTTATTGGTGATGTTAATAATGCAGACCCTTTTCCTAAACCTATACTATTATATACTAAATGCAGTGCCGCAGTTCCTGAACTACAAACTACAGCATGTTGTGCTTTAAATATTTTTTTTAAATAATTTTCAAATTCAATTAATTTTTTTCCTTGAGTTAAGTAACCTTTATTTAATACATTTAATACACTTTTTATATCTCCTTTTAATAGTTCTGGCTTTGAATATGGATATTTAATCATTTACGCTCACATATTTTTTCAACTCATTAGCTATTCTATCCGATCCCTTTCCATCTACAGCATTTAAACAATTTGTTTGTATTTTATTTCTTAAAACTTTATTTGTAACTAATTTATATATTGCGTTTTCAATTGATCTAATTGAATTATTAGCTTTAATAGCACATCCTAAACGAATCCAATTATTTAAAATATCTTTATGCATATTATTTTGGGAAATTATTACACTTGGCAAACCTTTATAGGCTCTTTCAAATTGCGATAAACCTGGTGCCCCTACTGCTATATCATTAATGTTATATATTAAATTCATGTCCTTAACTGCAACCAACAATTTAAATTTTTTAAAATTAATTATTAAATTTTTTATCTTATTTATTATTGGTGATTTTTCTCCTATAACTACTGTTACATCAAAATCAATATTTAAAGACAACCTCTCAATAGCTTTAATTGCCTTCAATGTAATTCCTTTACTATCATATGCGCCCATTGATATTAATATTTTAATTTTTTTATTTTTAATTTTTTTTTGCTTTTTATTAAATTTTTTCAAAATAGGCGCATATTTTATACCGGACAATAAAACTTCAGTTTTTATTCCTATTAATTTAATTGGGTGAGGACATATAACTATTTGAGATTTTATTTTATTTTTACTATCTACAAAAACAGCTACTGGGATTATATCAGATAGCTCCAATATATTTTTTTGTTTTATACTATAAGTATCAATTAAAATAATATTTATAGTATTATTTTTTGCTTCTTTCTTTGTTAAGAAAACATTATGCTTATCTTTTTCATAATAAATTTTGTCTCTTGATGGAACTAAATTTTCAATAGACTTGTTTTTTGAATCTAAAAACCACAATACTTTCGTATTTAACTGCTCTCTTATCGAAAGACATCTATAAAAATGTCCTAAACCAAAATTGTTATTACTTGAAACCCTTATTCCTAATTTTATCATTTATTATTTATTTAATTTAATAAGTTCGTTATTTAACTAATTTTTTAATTTCATTTATAGATAACCAATCACTATTTTTATTACTACAGTATTCAAAAGATTCAGAAACAGGGGCACCAGTTCTTCCAATAATTTGTTTTAATTTTTTTGTATTCCACCAAGAGTGCATAGGTTGTATTAAATAATAATTACCCATATCAATACAATTAAGAGATTCTTCCTCTGGTATCATAACTTCATGAAGTTTTTCACCAGGTCTTATTCCAATAATTTTAAATTTTTTCTCATCTAACATAGCCGTCACTATGTCAATAATTTTAATACTAGGAAGTTTTGGAACAAATATTTCTCCGCCAAGCATAATTGGCAAACAACTTAGAACAAAATCCACTCCTTGTTGAAGAGTAATTATAAACCTTGTCATATTTATATCTGTAACAGGTAATTCTTTTGCTCCTTCATCTAATAATTTTTTAAAATAAGGAATTACACTACCCCTAGATGCTAAAACATTTCCATACCTTACCACTGAAAATCTTGTTTCTTGCTTTCCCGACAAATTATTAGCCGCTACAAATAATTTATCTGAACACAATTTTGTTGCACCATATAAATTTATAGGATTTGCAGCCTTATCCGTTGATAAAGCTATTACTCGTTGAACCTTATTTCTTAAAGCAGCATTAATTACATTTTCTGCTCCTATAATATTAGTTTCAATACATTCACTAGGATTATATTCTGAAGCTGTAACATGCTTCATAGCTGCTGCGTGTACTAATATATCGACACCAGAGCAAGCTCTTTCAATTCTATCTTTATCCCTTACATCTCCTATAAAATATCTAATATTAGGATACTTACTTTCAGGAAATTTTTGAGCCATTTCGTATTGTTTTTGTTCATCTCTACTAAATATAATTAGCTTATTACAATTAAAACGCTTTAACAATTCTTCAACGCATTTGTTTCCAAATGAACCAGTTCCACCGGTAATAAGAATATTTTTTTTATCAAAATTCACTTTATTAATTCCTTAAATAATTTAAAAAAAATTTTACAAAAAGTCATATTCGTTTTCTTTTATTATTTCTGCCATAGTAATATATGGTCTTAATATTAATCCATCTTTAGTTTCAAATTTTTTAAAAGGTAAATCAAACATAAATCTTATTAATTGAGATAACATATTAGTTTTAGCTATATAAGAAACTCCTACTGACCCACTATACCTTACGGCAGCATCTAGCACCTTAGGTTTATTTTTATCATCTAACACAATATCAAAATCCGCAGGTCCATTTATTTTAAATTTCTCACAAATATTTTTTACATAATTTAAAATCCTCATATCTAAAGATACCTTATGCCCTGTGCTAGTAGGCCATAATGGATTTTTCAATTGTCTGACTCTTGCACATATATTAATAATTTTTCCTTCTTTACACAAAACATCAACATCCCATACATTACCTTTATAATAAGGTACTGCGATATAGTCTTCATAACTTATATTTTTTTTTAGAAATTGTTCTTTTAAAGTTTCTATTGAACCAGTTCCACAAAGCCTTTCTGGCAATAAAGAAACAAATTTATTTTTTTTATGATCTGCTATCAAAACCCCTCTACTTCCTCTTCCTGTTCTAGGTTTTAAAACAAAATTTTTATTAGGGTAATCAAGTTCTAATAAAGCATTATCTATATCTTTTTCAGAGTTAATTAAAAAAAAATTACCTGTATCTATTCCATGCTCACTTAAATACGAGAGCATTAAATATTTATCTGTAATTTTTTCAACTACTTCTTCTTGGCTAATAGCTATATTAATTTTATTTGTTTTAAAAAAGTCTCTATTTTTAGAAATTAATTTAGTTTCCCCTTCGGAAAAAGCAATAAGACCATCTAATGAATACTTCTTATTTATATTAGAAATATGTTTAAGCCATTCTTCTGGTTTTTCTTCAGAATGAGGTACTAATTCAAAAAAATCACATAACAGCCTACCCTGAGCATCTGGATTGGAATCTATACCTATAATTTTTACTTTATAATCATCTGCATCTCTAAGTGCACGTATAACATCATAAATAAGTCTACCACCAACACAAGTTATACATATGGTTATATACATTTTCATAAAAATTCCTTATTTAATTAAAGATTACTAATTTTATCTAAAATAATTTTGGCACATTTTTTTTCAGCACTATCCTCAGAAGAACCAAAAAAGTTATTCAAAAAACTAACTCTTTTTTTATTATTTAAATTCCAATCTTTTTCTATGTCAGCTATCGGACTTGATAATAATTGAAGCAATTTCTTTTCCCAATTCTTTTCATTTATATCAAAAAAATATAAATTATTTTTAAAAGCTTGTCTGGCTGTTTTAGACAATCTATTATCTTCACCTTCTATATATATAACTGGTCTATTTGAAAGAATACACCATCCTATAGTACTAGTAGCTCGAGAAGTTATAATAATTCTTGAATTACCTATAATATATCTTAAATCAATTTCATCGTAATTAACTGTAATATTTCTTTTTTTTTCTGCTTCTACAAGTTCTATAATAGGGCCAACATATCTTTTTGAAAAATATGGCTTATATTGAACTAAATGTGGAATTTTTGATAAAACTTTATTTATTATTAATAATTCTAATTTAGCTTTATTTAAATCACTAGAACCTGATCTACTAGGAATTCCTCTATTGCCACAATATAAAGTTGTACTTGCATATAATATAGGAGGGGTATCAATTTTATATTTCTGATGCCACAAACTATTTTTCATGTCACTAGCTAAACCCACGACATAATCTTTTGCATAATGAAATCTACTTTCTAATGAATTATTATATGCCTCCTTATTAAAAACAAAATAATTATCAACAATATTGGATTCATATATGGAATCAATATTTAAAATATCTCCGCTGATTTCTTTAGAAATACCATGTTGAAAACTAGCAGTAACAATATTATTTTTTTTTGCTGCTTCTAAATAAGTTAATTCTGCTACACTTCCAGGAGTGCCAACTAAACATGCTTTAACTTTATTATGATTTCCATCTAGAAAATCTTTTTTCCAAAAACTTTCATAAATAAAAAAATCATCTAGATAATTTTTAAAAAGTGGATAAAAAAAATCTCGAGCTATTTTCTCATTCTCTATTCCTAATATTTTTTTTTGATAAGAATGAATTATTTCATAAGTAGAAAATAATATTTTTTTATATTTGTTATCTTCTAAAATATTTTTATTTTTTCTAAATTTTATTGTAGGCAATCTTTCTACAAAATATCCATGCAAAAATAACCAGAAGCTTGCTCCTTTAAGTAATGAATTTTCATGAGAATATAATATTCTTTTTCCTTTCCAATACTTAGAAATCTTGTTACATAAAATTGCACTTAATCTAAATAAAATACTACTTAATGCTTCAAAATTTAATCTTGTAGTAAATTTTATAACTGGATCTCTTCCTAATTTATATTGGTCTTCCCCCTCATATATTAATTTAAATAAAGAAATATTATCATATTTTTCCATTAAATTATAAAAATCACCATTCACCTTTTTATTTAAATTTTTTTGAGAATAATCTGTATATATTATTAATAATTTTTTTTTATTTATAATTTTATGAACAACACTAGCTCTATGTATTATATTTTGAATGGTAATTAAATACTGTGATATATATACACCCAAACTTCTATTGTTAGTCTGTCTAATTATATCTTCAAATAACTTTCCTGTATATATTTTAGATATACTACCTAAATCACTATAATATTCTCTTTTTAAAAATTGTTCAGGAGAAATTATTATATTTTGTTTTTTTAATACTAAATATGGATTAAAAGATAAAATTTTAATAGTTTTATTTAGCCCATTATTTTTTAAATATTTAAGTGCATCAAAACTATCAATTAAGATGTAATCAAAATCCATAAGCATTTTTTTAATTTTTGTCTGTTTATTAGAGTACATTATTTTACAAATGTAGATGACTCATCAATATATGTAAGTTTGGATTAAAAATATCTGGTTTTCTATAAAAATTAATAAATTGTGTTTTAATATTTGAATAATTATAATGTCTTGTTAAAAGTGCAATTAATAAACTATATGGCATTCTAAATATTTCATATTCTTTATCCTCTATATTTTCTTCCTTCACTTTCTTTACTATAGAATCAGACAAACACAACCTATATAAATATTGCTGGCCTACATCAATAAAAAAAACAGAATTTAAATTAATATTTAATCTTTTTTGCCATTCTTCTTGTTTTTTTCTAGCTACTGCTAGCAGCGCTGATAAATCTATTTCTTCAGATTTATCTATATAAAATATTCCATCTTTATCAAAAGGAAGCTTAATTTTACTAATTTCGTCAAAATAATCAGTATCTTTAGCATAACTATGCTCACTATAACTGCCACTAACAAAATTATTTTTTATATCAAAAACACAATTTTCAGATAATAATACAGTTTCAATTTTATTTTTTTTTCTTAATAAATAATCTTTTAAATCTTTCGATGTTCCAACTCCACAATAAGGCATAAGTAAAGCTTTTTTTCCAGCATAGACTGCTCCACCAGTAAAAGGTAAAAAATATTTAGGTTGAAAAATATTTATGTAATTTAAAACAGTGTTGTAATTTTTAATTTTTTTATTATTAGATTCTTTTTCTTTCTCTTTTAAACTCAAGTTATCATAAAATGCTGGATAGGGGCCCTGCATTCCCGAAGGAATACAAGCAATATCAATTTGTGAAAAACGCTTTTTTATATCTATACATTGTTCTTCATGATAAACAGAATCATTTACATTTAATACCTTATATCCATCTATTTCAAATACAGCTATGGAGTCTACTGCACTATAAACCCTAGAAGGTTCTATCCAACAAAAATCATTTTTATTTAAATTTAATGGTTTGTCTTTTTCTGGAACCCTAACATCTTTAAAACCTAGTTTTTTTACTGCTCTTTCCGTAAAATTATTTTTATACCACGAAACCAAAATTGGCGTATTTTTATCAAATACATCAAGAGTATCAGGATCAAAATGATCTGCATGCGTATGAGATATATAAATATAATCAGGATTTAATTTTTTTAAATCATCAAAATTAGTTTCTAATTTTGGGAAATTATAAAGTCCACTCCTTGAAAATTTATTAGTAGTTATCCATGGATCACATAATACCTTAGAATATTTTCCTTCCATCATGAACATAGTGTTTACAAAATATTTTAATTTCATAGTAATAGAAGCCCCATCTTTTATAAAATAAATTTTCCTTTAGTTTTTGCTGGAATTCCTACAATTGTAGAATAATCCTTACTTTTATAATCTAATACCAAAGATAAAGCACCCACTTTAGAATGTTTACCTATATATGTATCCCCCAACACATGTGAGCCAGCATAAATAGTAACAAAATCACTTATTATGGGAGAGCCACCTTTTAATGTAGTTCCTATGGTACAACAATGATATATTGTAACAAATGATCCTAACTTTGCCTTTCCAGTAAATACAATTGTCCCCGGATGAGCAAATATTAACCCAGGTCCAGCCTCTACATCAAGAGGCAATTGAATAGAAGTTAATAAACAAAATAAATGATGAAAAAAGTACATGATCAAATATAAAGGATAAAATATTTTACTATTTTTAAAAAATTTACTTAACCTAAATGTAATGTTAACTAAAATCTGAGGCTTAGTTAATATTAGCTTTAAAAAATTACAATTTTTAGTAGCCAAAATATCTATATATAAATTACTTAATTCATTACTATTATTATAACCTGTAAAAAACAATTCATAAATATATTTATGAGGACACTTCACATTCATTTTTTTTAATTCTTTATACACATCAACATAAGCACTTGTACAAATTACAATAAAATCAGGCGGATCATTTTTTAAGTTCTTAACTGATAATATCTCAATACCATTAATATTTTTACTATTTATAGATGCGTTTTTATCAACACAATAAATTACTTTATTTAAAGGTAACCATTTCTTTATAGCAGTCTTGCCTAAACCTCCTGCACCCCAAATTACAATTCTCTCGTAACCTGCTAAACTATTTTTAATCTTATTTTTCATTGCTATTTTTTACTCATATGAAGCTAATGCACTGCCTGTAGCTAAAAATGACCCGTCTTCTCCAATATCATGCCTATGAACAGCTATATCTTTTGGCCCATATACTAAATTATTGGCTTTAGTAAAAAGATTACTTTGTTTATTATTTGAGCTCATTGAAATTAAATATCTAATAGATATTCTAGGGTTATCATTTTTATTTACTGGTGTTCCATGTAAAGTTAAACCATGAAAGCAAGAAATAGAACCAGCTTTTCCGGTTATACTAACCTCTCTACATTTTAAAGTATTTCCTAAATTATCTGAATAATACCAAAAATCTTTTTCAAGGTTTGATCTTCTTAAATTATGTGGATAAGTATTCATACCAGCTATATGCGAGCCCAACAACAACCTCAGTGCTGAATAATCCTTATCCACTTCATCCAAATAAACATAAAAAGTCACAAAGTTTGATGTTGCTCTAGTTTTGTCTTGATGATAATCAGTACAATAAAAATATTGAACATCTTGATATTCATCTTTTATAAAAGGATTAAGATTAGGTCTACCTATGTCTGATAAAGATTTCATTAACCAATTAGGAATAAAAGGTTGTGACACAGACCTAATAACAGATTTTTTCATTATTTGATAATTATCACCCAATATTTTTTTCACTGATTTTACAAAAATAGGGTTTTCTTCAATAAAACTTAAATTAACTTCATCCAAGAAATTATATCCTTTGCCAGGAGAATAACGCTCCCATCTTCCATTATTTTCAAAATCTTTTTTAGATTTATAAAATATATTTTTTGATAAAGGTCTATTATTATCTATATATTCTCTTAATTTAGAACATTCATACTTATCTAATAACACACCTAAATTAGCACATCCAACTTTTGGAAAGTTACCTATATCTAATTTAATTGCGTCATGTGAAATCAACTTTCCCAAAATTTAAACTCCTATAAATAAAAACAAAATATAATAAAATAATTAAATTGATTTTAATAAATTCAATAAATCTTTGTCAGTAACTTCTTTTTCATTATCTGCTAATTGTTTAAATAAAGAAAAAGCATGCTCTAGCTCATTATGTTCTAAACTAACTCCCAATTTAGCTAATTTATATTTAAAAGCATGTCTACCTGAATGTTTGCCCATTACAATTCTTGAACCTTCTGCTCCTACCTTTACAGGGTCTATAATTTCATAAGTAGTTGGATTAACAATTACACCATGTTGATGTATTCCTGACTCATGTGCAAATGCATTTTCTCCAACAATAGCCTTATTAGGAGGCACACTAAAACCACTTGATAAAGATACTAATTTAGAAATTTCAGTAAAATGCTCAGTAATAACATCAGTATAATATGGATGAAAATCTTTTCTAGTTATTAAAGTCATGACTATCTCTTCTAAAGAAGCATTACCGGCACGTTCACCTAAACCATTAATAGTACAATGAAGTTGCCTTACTCCCGTATTTAGAGAAGTAATAGAGTTAGCTACAGCAAAACCTAAATCATTATGACAATGTACTGAAAAAACTGATTTATCTATATTTGCTACATTATTTTGTATATTTTTAATTAATTTAATAAATTCTGATGGCATAATATAACCAACTGTATCAGCAATATTAACTGTAGTTGCTCCTGCCTTAATTGCTGTGTCAAAACATTTATATAAAAAATTTTCATCCGACCTCGTACCATCTTCACAAGACCACTCAACATCATCACAAAAATTTCTTGCATATTTTACGCTGTCATAAATAGCTTCTAAAACTTGTTCCGAATCCATCTCTAATTTATATTTCATATGAATTGAACTTGTTGATATAAAAGTATGAACTCTTTTTCTTTTAGCTGGTTTTGTAGATTCTATAACTGCATCTATATCCCTCCTATTTGCGCGCGCCAAACCCGCTGTGATTGAATAATCAGCTATTTTTGCTACTTCATTTACAGCCTTAAACTCATTATCTGAAGCAATAGGAAAACCTGCTTCAATAACATCTACTTTCATCTTATTCAAAAAATACGCTATATCTAATTTTTGTTTAAGCGTCATAGTAGCGCCAGGAGCTTGTTCACCATCTCTCAAAGTAGTGTCAAAAATAATAATTTTTTCTATGTTTTTTTTACTATCCATTAGACTTTATCTTAACTATTACAAAACTTTCTGACAAATTTTTTAGCTAATATTCTTTCTTTATAAAAAATTCCAATATACATAAATCAGCAACTATTATAATTACATAGGATTTTGGTGCCATAATCTTGGTACAGAATTAATTCTATTTATTACGATTTCAAAATCTAAATCTAACATTTCAAGGTACTCTGCTATATTTTCATACCTTGGCTTATTTTCTTCCTCTATTAACTTCATCGCCTTATCTCTAGTTATTACTCCCTCTCTAACCTGATTACTTCTAAATGTATCATGCTCCGTAAAGCCTGCTATCGTATAATATATATAATTATAAAATCCAGCAGTTCCATCACCTATTCTCCAGGTAGTACTAGTGTCTTTAGCTAATTCCCAATCATATTCGTTTATTAATGTTTTATCTATTATATTTTCATCCCATAATAAATAATCATAAATATAATAATAATCCTCTTTCTTTTTAAAGCTGCGATAATACTCTCCTGATAAAGAATCCCATAAAGATAAATTAAAATAAGCTGGATTTTGAAACATAGTTTTAAAACGTAAGAATTGATACTTCAATTGTTTTATTGCTCCATAAGTATATGTTCTTTCTGTTTCAAAATCAGGGGGATAACCTAAAAAACCTGATTTAAAATGAGTCACTTCAAATGGACTATATCCCCACAAATTAAGTTTGATGCCAGTTTCTTTTTTAATATCTTCAATATATTTATAAAAATGTTTATCTCCCGCTGTAAAAATGTTCACCATTCCTAAATGAGGATTTTTAAGCCAAGCATTAATATTCTTTCTTATATTGTTCCTTTTTTTCTGGATATTGGCTGAAACAATAATATTTTCGATACCCAATTGAGAACACACTCTACTTATGTTCCTTCGCCCAATATCTGAAGTCATTCCCCAATCATAAGTATAGGTAATAGGCTTCATATCTAATTCTTTTTTAATGAGATGAAGAGAATAAGAACTATCCCTTCCTCCTGAAAAAGGTACTATACAATCTGGCCCATTTTTTTTTCTATAACTGTATAGTATTTTAAGAAGGTCTTTCTTTGTTTTAGTGGTAATTCTATTTTTATAATTTATACAATAATTACACACTCCATCTTGATTAAAATTTATAAAAGGAAATGTATGTGGAAGAATGCATCTTCTGCACCTTACTACGTGAGGTTTGGTTTTATCTAAAATTTTTTCATTAGCAAATGAAAACTTTTTATTAGATACAAGCACCCTTCTTTTAATTTTGTGATCTTTTAATGAAATTTCTTTATTATCAATTATAGGTATATTTAATACTTTTATTTCTTTATTTAAATTTATTATGTTTTTGCAATTTAAATCTAATAAATGAAATTTTTCTGATGAAAATATAACTGTTTCTTCATTATATCCTATATACAAACTTCCATGATTTGAAAATAATATTAATTTTCCTAATTTTGGAAGAGCTATTGCTACAGAAAAAGTTCCCCTACATTTTGACAAAAATATATCTTTAAATTCTTCCAAATTTATATCTTTAGAATATTTTTTTACTAATGCATAAAATACTTCTGTATCTAAATTACTTATCCGTTTAAATTTTTCTTTTTCAAAAACTTCATTATCATTAACAACTATACCATTATGAAAAACACATATATTATCACTCAAGAAAGGTTGATTAGCATAGTTATCATTTGTTATTAACCTTCCTATTCCAAGAAACATTTCTGGATTATTATTCTTTAAACCCTTAATTAGTGTTGATATATCAAAATCAGCTCTTTGAACTAAATATTCATCTTGGAACAACATAATTCCACTTGAATCTGACCCTCTTCTTTTTGCATGCTTAGAAAGAGAATTTATAAAAGACAAATTTTTTCTATTTTTTCCTATTAATCCAAAAATTCCACACATTATATTCTACTCTTTAATTATTTGTTACAATACTTTCCAATATATGTTTTTCTTCATCTACTCTTTGTTCCCAAGTTTTCATAAATTTTAATTTGGTGGAAGAAATTTTATTTTTAAAATATTTTATTTTGCTTGGATTATTTAAAAGGTATAAAATTTTATTCCTCAACTCATTCACATTATTTACTTCATAATAAACAACAGCATCACCTAATAATTTATATGTTTCAATATCTATATATTTTTCATATTGAGGTTTAGGAATAACCATACAAGCATTAGAACTAATTGCCTCAAGATTAGTATTTATTAAATTTCCATCAGTATTAGCCGAAACATAAATATCAGACTTTATATGATATTTTAAAACATCTTGATGAGGTATACTTTTTAAAAATTTAAAACTATCAAAAAAACCAGAATTATTACAAAGATTAATAGCTTGATCATATAAAGTTCCATCTCCAATCATAACAATATTTAATACATGTTTTTTTTCTTTTAATATTTGAATAATAG
>TARA_B100000686_G_scaffold99255_1_pt1 | contig 18038 bp, 12 predicted proteins | sample TARA_B100000686 | Tara Oceans TARA_B100000686 (sample SAMEA2622733) | marine metagenome | biome: marine biome (ENVO:00000447); feature: marine epipelagic mixed layer (ENVO:xxxxxxxxx); material: "saline water (ENVO:00002010), including plankton (ENVO:xxxxxxxx)" | depth 150 m
CCTGCTACGACCGCTTCTGCCATCGTGATGGCTACTCACCACTTCAATGACCCTAGTAAGGTGACTGAAGCTTCCGCAATGATGGCAGGCAAGCCGATGGACGGATTGGAGATAGACAAACTTGAAGTCAGAATGGAAGAGCGTGGCTGGTGATTAGTCGCGTTTTCCTCTGGTTGTTCCTAGTCTACGTGGCTTCTTTCTCTTTCGTGATGTTTCTCGCTCCGAGTCGTCGGTTCTAGTTCCGCCAAGAGTGATTGAGCCGCTCTCTAGTAGTTGCTCAGTCAAGGAATCAGCCAGTTCCTCGTCTTGATCAGGAGTCTTAGTGGCCTCCCTGACAGATTCATTGTGCTCTTTGATAATTCTCTCCCTCTCTTCTCTCTGGGCCTTTAGTTCATCACGAATCTCGTTGACTTGGTCCAACAACTCCTTCATGTCCGAATGTACCTTGTCTGCAGACTCTCTGGCAGATACAAAAGCCGCGTGCAATCTATCGCCTTCAGCCCTTAGGAAGTCTCTCTCTTCTAGCATTGGCTTGATCTCTTCCCATATCTCATCCGCCTCTTTGTTGGCATCTAGCATCGCTTGGTGCTGAGCATCGGCCTCGGAGCGAAGTAGTTGGATTGAGCCTTCCATATCTCCCAGATCGATTTGGATAATTTGTAACTCCTGTACTGCTGGCATCAACTCATCCCTCCTCGATATCAGAGTCTTTAGTTTCTTGAGAAGGCGGTTTTCCTTCTTCAGCGATAAGTTGCCATCAGTCATTATTTGATTCTCGATACGATCAATCTCGCCCACTGTCTCAGAAAGTTCGATTACAACTGATTTGTTGCCCTCATCTCTCCTACCTCGCTTCTGTTGGATTAATTCTCCAATCTGCTTCTGAATCTCATCGCGCTTGGCTTGGTGCACTTTTGCTCTGGCCCTGACTTCCTTCTGCTCCTCAAGCCTCTCGCCGATTCGGTCTCTGAGTTCCTTGCCCCGATTTTGTACCGAATCTCTAGAATCAGCTGCCCGCTTGGCGTTCTCATTGTGACTGTTTCTCTGCTCACGCATCCTGCGCAATCTAGTCTCCATTGCGTGTAGCCTAGTCCTGAGGTCATCACTCAAGATAGGATCGTCTTCTGACACGATTCCGCCACTAGGGCATTACCTTTGAATGGACCTGAATCAAAGACCTACGAGATTGAATAGGAACGGTAGGAATGGAGAGATGGTAACTACTGTAGCCCCCAACATGAACAGTCCTCCGAGAGACATTCTAACTCTTGTCAGAAGGTCTGAACGAATTTGTACAGTAAGCACACGGCCAGAGATTAGATTTCCAGCCTCGTCCTCCAATCGTAGAGTAACAGTTGCTTCACCCATGGCCGATGGCAACAGGCTCTGCCAAATGATGCGCGTGGATGAAATAAGTGCGGGAAGCTTTGAGTACAATTGTTCGCTAACTTCGGAATCTAGATTGATTGGTTCTGCATTGAGCCTGTATACGCATTCCTGTGGTCTGAAGTCGGGAGTCTGGACCCTCAAAACCAAATCCATAGGAGTGTCCCCCTGGTTGAGTACGAAAGCGAATAGGTTGGCCTGACCAACTACTAGATTTTCCATATCCACATCCAGCCAGACATCGCCTGAAGCGCCGGCTGCAAGTCTACTCATTCTGAGTCTATCATGAATACGAAAGAACGGTGCGCACTCAGAACGGGCCCTAGAGAGTAGCCTGTCCCAGGTCTCCTCTCCAAGTTCTGGGTGATTGAACAGACGCTCTATAGTCGAAGGATCGAGCATGGGCTCAAGAGCGGACCTGAATTGCCCCTCATCAATTAGAGAAGACCGTCGCAGATAGAGCAGATGTAGCAAGGTCTCCTGTAACTCTCTCCTGCTGCTTCCTTCCCTAATTGAGGGTTCTATTGAAGATAAATACTCAGACATTCTGACTGCCAGTAGAGGGTCGACATGGGCCCTGATAACATCGGTAAAGGGCCGACTTAGAAGAGCAGGGTGGATAGGAGGAGAGAAAGCCTGGAGCATTCCCCATGGCTCACTGGTGTTGAAACGAGAGCGTTCCGATACCATGTGAACGCCATGGCCACTTAGCAAGGCTCCAGTTGAAAGTGCAAACAAGAATGGCATTCCGGTATTGTCTTCAGGCAACCACATTGCTACACCTAGAAGAATTGCAGCAAGAGAAATCAAAGTAGTTGTGATCCCCAGTTGCCTTATTGCGCCGTCAATTGTGGCCCTCATCTCTGCATAGCCGTGTGAACTCTTGAAAGTGAGTCCGAGCCTAGTCAATTCACTCGATTCCAAAGAGAAAATAGATCTAGTGGTCGACATTAGCCAAAACAACAGAAGTAACATCGCTGTATCGGCAACAAGCATTAGTAAAGACAAACCGTAAATCGCAGTTAGAATGTCCGAACCCCAAACTACCGATTCAAGATGATTTGTCCACCATTCAGGATCACTGTCTGCAAATGCCTGTGCGAGACCATATAGAACAATCACAACCAGAGGCAAGAACAAAACTAGTCTAGCTCCACTGCTAATCAACATCCGGTCGATTCTCAGCAGCATCTGCTCTCTAGAGCGTAACATTTCGATTCTGTCATCTCTCGCGACATCCTCGACTGGAGCGGGGGGTGTTTGTTGTTGAATTTCGGGCGCAGGCAGAACCACATCACTAATTGAGTCGGCGAGATTGTCTAGATCGTCCTGATTCTCCATCAGATTACCTCTTGTGTCCTAGCAAGAATTCTCAAGGATACTGATTTTGACATCTCGAGTTTATTTCCGGAGGAATACATCCCATCACTTCGGGACTCCACTACTGCTCCGACACCTAGGCCTGCCAATTCTATTGTACGAGAGTCGGTTGGCCTCATTACAATCATCTCCACGGTTGCTTTGCTGCCTACTGGAAGAGCACTAAGGGGAATTAGAATTCCAGATCGGATTGGCTCAATATGTCTTTTGATGATGGGGATTCTTTCTCCACTAGGGGTTTTCTCGGGGAATCCTAACATCCTATCAAGGGCAATTTCAAGGCCTTCATCTATCGCATGCTCGATCTTACATGCTGCTTCATTGATGCTGCCTTCGTAGCCGATTACCTCAGTTAGAAGTATCTCCACTAGACCCTCCCTTCGCTTGATTTTGGCGGCCTCTTGGAAGCCTTCTGGGGTCAGTCTGCACCCCTTGTATGGAATGTGCGTGACTAGGTCTCTGCTAGCGAGTCTCTGAATCATCTCGGTTGAAGAAGGAGGGCTGACATTCATCATCTCTGCCAGAGTTGTTGTCTTGATGATGTCTGAAGGGTTATCTGCGTGTGCCTCAAAGAGTCTTTTCAGATACATCTCTTCGTATTCACTAAATTCTTTCATCCTCAACCCGCCTCCGCCAAGAATTCTGTTCTGCAAGCAGGACACCTAGAATGGACTGGTCTTTTATCTAAGGGGATTCTGAGCATCTGTTGACATTCGGGGCAGGGCAGCTCGTCCTCCGAAGAGACTGCTGATACAATAGAAGGTGAATTAGACTGTGAGATGGTTTCTGTTGTTTCCTCAACCTCCTCAATCACTTGAGAACTAGTAGAAAATTGGCTGCTGCAAGCAGGACACTTGACCATGCCCATGTGGGAAATCGGAATTTTTAGTCTCTGATCGCAACTTGGACATGGTACTTCCTTCTTTTCTGAAGTTGATTCTTGTCTGAGACTTATCCTAGACTGCCTTAGCACCTTGTCTTCGGACTCTGTACTTGGTGTTCGTTCAGATATGGCTCTCATGGCGATTAAGCCTACCAAAACAATTGCAAATCCTAGAATGGCGCCATACAAAGCGGCCATAATATCGAATGGTAATTGTATACCAGTTTCAGTATTTGATTTGGAAGTTATTGAAATCGGGCTGCTAGCCGTAGAACCATACATCGACCAAATTAAGTCGGCCTCGACCACCTGTGAGTCTGGCCATGGACCGATATTGATTGAGCCCGAAGAAGAACCTCCTGCCGATATAGCCGATACAGGGATTTCTGCGAGAATCATTCCTCCATCAGAGTTGCTAACAAACCGCAGAATCCCCGGAAGAGTTGCGGAGTCGCCCGAGTTGCTTAGAGTGTAATCTAGAGAGACTGTATCTCCCGAATTGGGATTCTCCGGCTGATGCTGAACGATTGCAACTGAAGGCGATATTATTGGCGGTGCGATGGGAGTATCCCAAGACAGATTAAAGTTAGAATTGGCTGAAGACCAACCTAGGGGCGATACGGTGATTGATATCATTGAAGCATCGGGATGGCCTAATGCCGAATTTAGCGAGCGAATACCGGGATTCATCATTAATTCGAAATTCTGAACTTGTGTTGATTCGCCCGAATTAATTAACCAGACTGAGACTTCAATTAGACGTGACTTGCCCTCAGACATGGATATTGTGAAGTCGCACTCTAGACCTTCTGCCAGAGTCCACTCTATTGATTCGAAAGATAGGGACAAGGATTGACTTTCAAGAACTTGAATTTCGAATTTACCTTGTAGGTCAGAAGAAACTCCTCCATCATCACTAATGACTTGCCAATTTACTTCCAAAAGTCCTGCAGAAACTGGAGTTAATTGTGCTACTACCTCCCTACTAGAGCCTGGGCTAATTTCCGTTTCGGAGCCAACTGACAAATTTTCCCCTACTGCAGAAGTCAGTTCTAATCTAACTGAACCAGTCTCAGAACCCTGATTATGAACCAATATTGAGACCGAGAGAACATCGCCGACATGAATTGGCTCACCAGAGATTGCGACTTCTGAAGATCCGGCTGGCCCAAACATTTTCTCATCTTCAGCGGATGCTGTAGTGGCCATAGTTGAGAGCAATAACATGATGGAAAGCAGCATCCCAGCGGTAGATTGGCGCCAATCCATCGTATATCTGGCCATTATCCGATGTATGAAGGAAACCCCTTTCCAAGGTCACATAGTGACCTTTAATGGGGATTCTCTTGTGCCCCGGACGCCATGGAGGTCGAGGAGCTGTTGGCGATAAGCCCGGAACAGTTAGCTCAGGCACTCCTAGTCAGGCGTCAGGTGCTCAAACAGGAGTTGCCAGGAGTCATCAGGAATCTTGAGGCTGAAGAAGATTCACTCGAGCCTCGTGTTAAGAGAGCGGATGAATCGCACCGTAAGGCCAACGAGAAAGTAGCGCTTCTCAAAGAAGAGCGAAATCAATCTCAAAAGGCGGCTTCCAAACTGCTTGTAGAGGTCAAGAATTCAAGAGAAAAGTTGGTCGATTCCGGAGGGATGGTAAATTTGGATCCAAACTGGAAGAAGGAGAAGTTGCTCGAGCAACTTGAAGAAATCGAAGACAGTATCCAGACTTCGGCACTCGACCATCGTTCTGAGAGAAAGCTTTTGGATCGCAGAAAGAAACTTCTAGAGGAAAACGAGAAGTGGTTAAAGTCGAGAAAAAAATCCAACCCCGAGATGTCAAGATTTGTCGATTCTAGGGGTGAAATGGTATCTTCTTACCGAAAAGCAGATTCTGCACACAGGAAGATGTTGGAGGCTGTTTCAAAGGCTCAACCTCTCCACGAGAAGAAGGTTTTGCTGACAGCTGAATTACGCGATATTCGAAGGCAGATGGACAGGGCTAGAGAACTGTTGGATCAGTCAGATATTACCATTGAACACTGGCAAAGGAGACTAAAAGAGGGTTTTGGCGAGTTAGGAGCAGGATATCGAGACTTGATGGCCGCCAGTAACAAGGTCTCTTCTGGTGGCCGATCTTCTTTCGCTAGGACTCAAAGGTCAGTTTCAAAATCAAAGAAGGTTAGAGGTGAGGAAGAATGAGTGATCATGTTGCTAATGACTTCCAAGATTTGGAGGAGATGGATCACGTCGAAGTCGAGAGAATGAAGGGCGACTTAGAGCGCGGACTCAGGTCTGTCGAGCGTCAGCACAGTGATTTGAGAAGTGACAGGCGTGACCAGGTCAGTCTGGTTCGTTCAATGCGTACCGCTTTCGGGGAGATGGAGCAAGTGAGTGGGGCCAGGAGGTCTTTGCTAGGTGAATTTCATAACGTCAAAAAGGCTGCTGATGATGCTCGTAAAGGTAGGGATGAGGTCAACACAAGAATCCCCCCTCCTATAGAAGTCCTAGGCGAATGGCTTTCAGATACCCATAACAGATTGACAACATTGGATAATGACCTAACAACAGTGCCTACATTAGCCAGAGAGTTGGACTCATTCTCACGCTTCTTTGAATTGCAAGTTGCAATTTCTATAAAAGCAGAATCTGAGACCTATCACAAGGAATTCGTCAAACAAATCAAGCGTTTGCGGGAAATAACCACAAAACTCGACTCTACTAAGAGGCCTGAGACAAAGTCCGAAGAAGTGGAGTCGGGCGATGCGGACAATGCACCTGCTGGAATTTCCAGAACCGAAATCAGGAAGGTCAGTAGACGGATTAGTAAAATAGACAAGCAACTCGACAATCTAACGTCTGAGAGGAAGCAAATTCGAGTTAGTCTAGGAAGAATTAGGGCATATCAGAAGGCAACCACTAGAGGTGGGAGGCCAATCAAACTCTCAGATATCAAGGAAAGGGCACAGACAGGTGGAACTCTAGATGCGAGTGAGCTTGAGACTCTATTGGGCTCTTCCAAACTGAGCGAATTGACCGAAACAAAAAGTCAGGCCGAATCAGGTAAGGACGAAACGCAGCAGAAGAGGCCAAAGCGTAAGGGCATGAGGTTGGGCGTAACCAGAGGCGGTGCTAGAAGAGGTACTCTGGCAGCAAAAAGGGAGGTGGATGAGTAGCCTTGCTGCTTCCATCACGCCTAAATGAGAAGTAATGTTCGAATCCGATGAGGTGACATAGTGGAATTTGATGAAGTCAGGCAGATTCTCCAGCCACTATCTCAATCCATGGTCGAGAAGTCGGAATCTAACAAGGAAGACAGGGACCGTTGGAATTCCGAAGTCAGGCAGCATCTGGACGAGAGAAATGAGGTTAATCGTCAAGTCAAGGAACTCATCAATGAAGTTCAAGCTCAAAAATCAGTAAGGGACGAAATCAATAGTAGAGTCAAGGAACTAAAGGTATTCAGAGCAGAGAAATCGGAGCACCTCAAGACTGTTCGTGAAGAGCTTAGAAGTAAGCTTGCTGAGCAGGAAGAATCTGGTACTAAATCGAAGCGTAATAGAGGACCTCCGCCTGGAAAAATTAGATCTGACATGGAGAAATTGGAGATGAGCCATATGACCGGCAGGTTCAGTGGCGGAGAGAAGGCATTCATCAGGAAAATGAAGGATCTCTCTGAGGCCCTCAAGCAGGCAGAGAAAGAACGAGGCAGTGGCGGAATGAGGGGATTGAAAGATACTGTCAGAGCCGCTGAGGCTTCTCAAGAAGAGGCTCACAAATCAGTTGAAATTTCGGTCAGGAGGGCTCAAGACGCCCACGACCTAATGGTTGAGCTATCAGAAGAGGTCGACAGGCTAAGGGAGAAAGCAAATTCTTCTCATGGGGAGTTGAACAAGTCCAAGAGAGAAGCAGATGCTTTGCATTCCCAGTACATCGTTTCTCTGAGGTGTATTCATTCAATAGAAGACATGCTGAAAGCTATGCATTCCAGAGAGAAGAAGTCGGAGGGCAGTGAAGGAGAAGAGAAGGTCGAAGTCACTGATCTGATGTCGAGGTTGATGTCTGGGGACACTTTGTCTACCGACGAATTGATGGCATTACGCAGAAACTGATTACCCCATCTCATAGACTCTGCCGTTCCTGCCGTGTAGGAGTCTTGCTTCGGCACCGTCGGGATATACCATCCAACCAGGAATTGTCAACTGTGAATAATCGCCTTTTGCGCTAGAGTGGTCCAATCTCCACCACTCTAGCATAATGCTACTGACTTCATCATCATTAGTTTCTGGATCTCCCTGTCTTCTCTGGTCAGCAAGATTGAGCATCTTCTCGGGTAACCCATCTTTTGCGGCCATCCATCCAGAAGGTGGAGGGATTACTCTGAGTGCCGGAGATTTATCCAGAATTTGTTTGTCATCATGTATGTGGAACGATTCTGCCCAAGGATCCTCAATAATCTGCCATTTTCCTGATTCAGCCTGTCCATCGGGACCAATCAGATTACCTGTGATAATCCAGAGTCTAGCAGATAGCAGTATAGGAGAGGTCCTAACTCCATCCCAGCCCCTCTGTTCCAGCCAATTGCTTAGTTCTACCAAGGGCTTGAGAGTGATTTGCGAATGTATTTGTCCCTGTTCTTGAAAGGAGACTTTGGATACCAATTCGCTTTCATCATTAGAATTGAGGAATGTTCCCAAATCACCAGAGAGGACTGATTCACCAATCCAACTAGCCATCCGCTTTGGCCCCCATACCACTGCTTCGATAGATCGAGAGTCTGGAATTAGTGAGGAATCGAAATCTCTCTCACTCAAAATCCAGTGTTTCCCAGAAGGCGCATCGACCATCCACCTTTCGACCTCTGATGTGGTTACGGGAAATAGATCATCCGGAACATGCCAGACAAAAACCTGTGAAGTCGAGTCTTGACTCACCTCGGGCACCCTCTCTGCCACTCCTAAGCACGTGAATCCATGAGAGTCGGGGACGCTAGTAGGAGTCAGGACAATGCCTCTCGCAGCCAATAGGTCTCTAACGGTCCCATTCACATTGCTGGTCGGATGGCAGGGCGAACTTGAATAGAGCGTATAGAACAAGGCCTAAGAGGCCGATCCCATAGTTCTCAAATGTTAGAGGAAAGAGACAACAAATCGCTCTGTCCGGCATCAATTATACAAAGAGCACTTACAGGAAATGGCTTTGCGCAAGCGGCACCCAATTGCCCATTCACCATAGCGACTTGATGTACTGGAACATCAGGATGTCCTTCGGATATGTTTGAGATGTAATCGGATGGACAATTAGCTGCCACAATTACTAGTCTTGCATCTCCGTTAGAGCAGGCGCTTCTGGTCTGACGTTGCCCGAAGACTAACTTGCCCGTACTCATCCCTTGCTTCAATTGTCTTGCAATATCCATAATAATCCCTCAAACGCTCTCTGGAATATAGAACAAATCAACACTGCCCGTCCCTAGCGACACTGGTTGTCCGACGATGATGTTCTCTGTTACGCCGCTCAACTCATCTCGTTCACCAATAACTCCTGCCTGTAGCAGATGAGTTACAGTAACCTCGAAGGCCGAGCGAGCTAGAATACTGTGTTTAGTTCCGCTGACTCCATGCCTTCCAATGGCACGGAAGTTGCCCTCGCTGGTCATCACGTCGGCCACAGTCAGTAGGTGCCTAATGTCGACCTCTAGACCTGCCCCCTCTAGAGTATCTGACATCTCATTGATGATGGCTTGTCTAGCCGCTTCTACCCCTAGGAACTTGTTGATCTCGTCGATGTTGTTGGTGTATGTCCTAGATCTGTTCACTCCCGCGAACTCGCTAACCACGGGTAGGTTCGACCCGATAGTCGAGATGTAGTACTCTCCAGTATCCCTACTGGGGCCCTGAACATTTGCTCGAGAAATACCTGCCAGACCCTTGAGTCTAAGTTTCTTGATTTTCTCTTCTAACTGTAGTAGTGCGGTGTAGGTGGGAGGGTCGGTAGCTAGTGAAGCTAAATCATCTTCCTTAGTTACTCCCGGGATAATCGTGAGCATCTTGGGGCGGTCCTCGTTATCTGCTTGGATGTACAGTCGTAGAGCACGAGATAGTTTGTCCCTAACCTCTGCACCGTTCATCTGCTTAATTCTGAGATTTTTGTTAATCAGCTTCATCGTAATGTGTCGCTGAGTAACATCGACATCGAGTTGTGCGATATCGAGAGTGGTTGTCATCTCAAGGGCTGCTGCGATTTTCCTCACGGCCTTTTCATCCGTATTCAGAGGCTTACCCTTCTGGTTTAACTCATCGAGATAAATCAGCATCGTAGGAGTCTTGGGCACCTTTCTGGCATCGACAATTTCGATAACCCTGGGGAGACCCTGGGTTACGTTGACCGTGGCCACACCAGCATAGTGGAAGGTTCGCATGGTCATCTGAGTTCCAGGCTCACCAATTGACTGCGCAGTGGTGATTCCAACCGCCTCGTAAGGGTCAGCCCTAGACATCGATAACAGTGACATTGAGGACTTTACTACCTTCTTCGCTTCTGCCTTAGTGAGTTTACTCATCCCTCTAGCCCTGACGCCCTCGGTCAAATCCCCTAGTATTCTAGGCGTGAGTGGAGCATCCATCTCGATTGAGATGTCACGTAGTTGCTGATAGATTGGGTCGTCGACATCAATATCTCTGAGTATCTCTTTCATCTTGGATTCGGTGTCATACTCTTGGAGAGGTAGGCTCTTCTTCTTTCTACGCCTAGAAGCAGGTCTCCTTCGAACGATCGTCTTCTCAGTCTTAGTGGCTGCTCGAGAACGCTTTCCAGAAGCCGCCATGACATTGAATATCTCTTGCGAAGTTCCAGAATCAATTCCGCAAATCTGGGCTATTTGCCCGGATGTTAGTATCTTAACATCATCCCACTTTCGGTCATCAGCGAGCTTGTGAGCATACTCCTCGGAAACTCCAAGATCCATGAGCTTCTTCTTGGTTGCACTCTTCACTACCATCAGTTCTCACCCCCTAGAGCATCTTCGAGAGCTTGAGTAACATCTACAGGTGAACCCTTGCGGCTTCTCGCCGGATCTACTCCATCCTCTCCGTATTCGAACTGGATGATTCGGTTTGCAGTGTTGCGTACAGAATTCATTCCGTCATCCTTTACCTTCAGGTCATCCATGGCGTTGATGAGTCTTCTCTGCATGTAGCCAGACTTGCTTGTCCTGACGGCAGTGTCGACCAGCGACTCCCTTCCCGATACTGAGAGCATGAAGAACTCGGTCGGCTCAAGGCCACGCTTGAACGAGGAGGAAACGAATCCCTTCTCTTCGGCACCTTTGACGCCCCTCTGGAAATGAGGGAGGACACGGTCCTGATAGCCCCTCTCTAGACGCTTTCCACGAACCTTTGGCTGTCCAATGGAGCCGGCCATCATGGCCAGGTTGTCCATGGAACCCCTGGCACCGGACACCGCCATCATTACTGCTGGGTTATCCGAACCTAGGTGGTCCTTCGCAACCTCTCCGGATTCTGCCTTACCTTTATCGAGAATCTGTAGGATATTCTCTTCGAGAGTTTCTAGCGGAGTTCTACCTGGGCGAGCCTCATACCTGCGGCCATCCTTACCAAACTTCTCCAACTCATCGTCAACCTCTTGACTCGCTCTCTCGTTGATTTGGATAATTTCGTCCTTTGCCTCGGGAGGCAAATCCTCGTCGTCGATACCAGTAGTGAAGCCCATTGCAGAACAGATAGCGATAGTCATCTTTGTCATGCGATTTAGGAACTCAGCACCTGCGTCTGAGCCATGAGTCTGGACCACTGCATCGAGCAGTCGTCCGTCCTCAGCACCGATTCCTCTCTTGTCGATGGTGCCAGACACGTTGCCGTTTGTGACCGTGACTTCATCCCCCGATCTACTGGTGTAGTTGAGTTTGAAACCTGCAGGTACGATTAATCCGAGTACATCCGTGCCTCGATATCCAATCATGCCATTACTCTTGATCTCTTCAGGGAGTTCTCCGGCCCAACCAATTGCACCTAGGATCTCAAGTACGAGATTCTTAGGCAGAATACGCTCGCCGTTAGTCAGCAGATATGCTCCCGAAATGTGATCGTGGATTCCGCCGATTACGCTTCCACCGTATCTGGGCGTTATGATGTGCTCCTGCACTCGCATGAGAATCTTGGCCTCTGCTCTGGCCTCCTCGCTCTGGATGACGTGTAGGTTCATCTCGTCACCATCGAAGTCTGCGTTGTATGGTGTGCAGTCGGCCAGATTGAATCTGAACGTTTTACCAGGCATAACTCTGATTTCGTGAACCATCATCGACATTCTGTGAAGAGATGGTTGTCGGTTGAAGATCGCGACATCGCCGTCAATCAAGTGCCTCTCAACGATAACTCCTGGCTTGGGGTTGCCATCTCTATCGATGGTGCTGAGTCGGTCTTCAATCTCGGTTCGATATGCTCCACCGTACTCGTCTTCGACTTCAGGACTACCACAGTGAGGACAGTGTACCTCTAGATGATCAGGGAAGAAATCGTCAGGGTTGGAGTGCTCCCACTTCCATCTGTTGTGAATTATCGCCTTCAGGTCATCATCAGCCAGTGATGCGCCTCTCGAATCTTCACCACGTAGGTTGTTCAGAGTGGCCTCGAGATCTACGCCCCACTCCTCTTCAAGATCCCCTATTGCATTCCTGCTCTTCTGCCTCATCAACTCAAGTCCCGGAAGGAAGTTAGGGGCAGGGAGAACTTCGTTTAGGTCGGGCCTGAAACCGGTGTAAGGCTCGTCTTCACTACCAGAGTGACACTCTGGATTGAGGCACCTAAATCCAGCCCAGATATACTTGGTCCTGTCTGTAATTCTGACTCTAAAACTATCTCCACGCATGATGTAATTCACACCAGGGTGAACATCCGGGCCTCTGAGGATCATCTGACGCAGTTGCTCCCTGTTTCGACCAGTGACACGGATCGGGACGGTGAGTTCCTTTGCGGTCTTTTCGGGCACGCCGACCTCATTGATGCCGAGGTTCGGATCTGGACTGATGACGGTTCTGGCACAGAAGTTGACACGCTTTCCAGAAAGATTGCTTCGGAAGCGACCCTCCTTACCCTTCAGGCGCTGTGCGAGTGTCTTCAATGGACGCCCGGAGCGATGCCTTGCAGGTGGAATCCCGCTGGTCTGGTTGTCAAAGTAGGTTGTACAATGGTATTGCAGAAGTTCCCATAGGTCCTCAACAATTAGTTGAGGTGCCCCCGCGTCACGATTTTCACGCAGGCGCTGATTGATGCGAAGCACGTCCACCAACTTGTGAGTGAGGTCGTCCTCAGAGCGATCTCCGCTGTCCAAAGTAATCGAAGGGCGAACCGTAATCGGAGGCACCGGCAGGACCTTCATGATGGTCCACTCTGGGCGGCTGGAATCCTTGTCCATACCTAGGAAGATTAGGTGCTCATCCGGAATCCTCTCAAGCCACTCTCTGATATCTCGGGCGTTGAGCTTGTGTTCTCCCTTGTCCGCCTTCTTCTCCTTGAAAGTCGAAGGCTTGTCGAGTATGATCTTACCTTGTTCGGAGCCACAGTGCATGCAAATTGTTCTCTTCTTGCTGGAGCACTCTTTCTCAATCTCCTTGATCATGGTCTTGAACTCTCTAGAACCCACACCGTGCTTGATCATGATGTCATGGACACGGTCTCTGTAGTAATCCTGCTCAGACTTCTCAGGATCAAGAGGGTGAGTCTCTAGCGAACTGTGCAAAAGCACATTGCTACAAGTGTTGCAAGTTGACTTTAATGCCATCTTAATGAGGTTAGTGAATCCAATATGAATGATGGGCAACTCTAGTGCAATGTGTCCGAAGTGACTTGGACACTCGTCGTGCTTGTTGCCGCATGTTTCACAGCGGATTCCCGGGTCGATGACTCCCATCTTCGGGTCCATCAAGCCCTGCTTGAATGCGTGCCCATCATCCTTGTAGGTGTCAGCGGTCTTAATCTCAACCGAAGACATCTTACGAATCTCGTTAGGGTCCAACAAGCCGAATTTGATTGACTCAATCCTCTTTGGAATCTTTGCTGCATCACGGGCGCTCATCTTCGGTCCTCCAGTTCTAATCGCATAGCCACTCCGAGGCTCTTCATCTCGTCGAGTAGCAACTTGAATGCGTACGAGGTCTGAACTTTGTGTACGTCCGATCTCTCTCCGCAGTTAGGACACACCGTGGTCCTTCGCTTCCAATCATAATAGGCTATGTGGCCACAACCTGATGTGTTGCACACCATCATCTCCCAGCCGTCGGACTCGTCCAGCAGCCTGTCCTTGATTACCATCGAGGCTCCATGGGAAATCAGACAATCTCTCTCCATCTCGCCGAATCTGAGTCCACCCTGTCGGGCTCGTCCCTCAGTCGGCTGGCGAGTCAGAATCTGTACTCTTCCACGGCTTCGAGCGTGTAACTTGCTGCTAACTAGATGGTGCAGCCTCTGATAATAGATTACGCCAACGAAAACTTCAGCGGTGTATCCCTCTCCAGTCTCACCATTAATCATCGACTCTCGGCCAGTGTGGTTGAATCCATTTCTCAGGAGTCCAGCTCTCAGAGAGTCTTCTTTCTCGCCTGTGAACGCAGTTCCATCGATCTTTCTTCCCTCCATCGAACCGACCTTGCCTCCAATCATCTCTAGGACATGGGCTACAGTCATCCTAGATGGAATCGCGTGAGGGTTAATGAGCAAATCAGGAATGACTCCGTCTTCGGTGAAAGGCATATCCTTCTCATCGACAAGGCGTCCAATCACCCCCTTTTGGCCGTGGCGACTCGCAAACTTATCGCCTAGTTCTGGAATCTTATTGGTCCTTAGGGTGATGCGGACTAATCGGCCTGAATCAAGCGACTCGGTGACGAATACATTGTCGACCCAGCCCTCTTCGCCGTGCCTGATTAACATCGAGGACTCTCGGCGCTCTTGTGCCTGAAGGAACGCTCCATGGGCCTCCTCTAAGAATCTTGGAGGGCTAGTCTTCCCAACCAAAACCGAGTTGTCTGACTTATCAAGAGTTGAGAGGAACTCTTCTGGAATAGGGAGTCCGTCCCTCTCGAGGTGAGCATAACTGTCGAAAGACTTCAAGCCCTTGACCTCATCTAATCCAGTTCCAGGTACTTCGATACGCTCTTCTTGTCCGCCTGGGAACCTCTTGTTCTCGGCGTTGTAGGTTCGGATGAACGCAGAGCGACCCAGTGCACGCTCTACAGAAGCGCGATTCATGATAACTGCGTCTTGCATGTTGTAGCCGTGCTGGCTCATGATAGCGACTACGAAGTTCTGACCTCCTGGCCGTGTGTTAAAGTTGGTTGATTCCATTGCACGGGTTCCCACGATCGACTGCTGAGGATAGTGCATGACGTGAGCTCTGGTATCAGGGCGTAGCCTGTAGTTGGCGCTTGGCAGACCAAGGCTCTGCTTGACCATTGCAGTACCTCCAGTAACTCTTGGAGTGGAGTTGTGCTCAGGATAAGGTACCAGAGACGCACAAACTCCGAGGATTAATTGTGGATCTATCTCTACGTGCGTGTAAATAAGTATAGTGTGGTCTTTCTTCTCCTTCTTCTTCAACGCTTCAACGTCTTGTTGATAGTAGTTGAGAGGTGAACTGAATTCCTCGAATACAGTGGTGCCGTTAGAGAGTTGTACTTCGACCCTCAACTTAGCCTCCGATATTTCCTCTTCACCTAAGTTCATCCACTCGACCTTAGCCGGGTTGATCGGTCTTCCGTGCTCTGGAGACATGAGAGGTAGGTCAAATGGACGAGGGGCGACGAGCAAGTCCTCTTCCTCTTCGGCATCAACCCACTCTATGACACCTGAAGATACTAGGTCGGCGAATGTCAATTCGCCTGAACGCAGCCCATCAAGGTGGAGTTTGTTGAGATTGAGGCTACCGTGCTCAATGACAAGTAGAGGCCTGAGTACTCTGCCTCTATCTGTGTTGATGAAAACGTCTCTATTGGCAGTATCGTGCCTGATGCAGACTTCAGGTCTGAGTCTACCCGAGCGCCTGCTCCTCTTGATTCTCTCAACGAGTTTAATCGGCCTTTTGTGCAAGCCAAAGATGTCACCATTGACGTGAATCCTTGAGCCATCGGCCCACTGCTCCGGAGACGAGTCGACTCCTGCTTCCATCAGGAGTTCCTTGACGTCATCCTCAGGCACTTCTTCGGAGACGTCAATCATCTGAGAAGCGTTCTTCACTAGACCACAATTCTGTCCTTCTGGGGTCTCGTTGGGGCACAGTCTGCCCCATTGCGTTGGATGCAAGTCTCGGGCCTCGAAGTGTGGCTGACTGCGTACTAGAGGGCTGGTTACTCTGCGCATGTGAGACAGGGCTGCGATGTACGTGGTCCTGTCGAGTAGTTGACTAACTCCAGATCTGCCGCCAACCCAGTTTCCAGTCGCCAGAGCATGCATGATCTTGGAGGTCAGGACATCCGGCCTCAAGCATGAGTTAATTTTCAACTCGCGCTTACGGTTGTGGTGCCTCTCCAACTGGTACTTCAAATCCCTTGCGAGTTGCTGTAGGCTGACCCTGAATAAATCCTCCATGAGATCGCCAGCCAGCCTGACACGCTTGTTGGCATAGTGATCCTTGTCGTTGGGATCACGGTCATTGATAGCCATCTCTAGAACCTGTCTGACAATTCTTCCTAGGAAAATCGACTTCTTCTGGCGATTTTCTTCCGAGTCTCCCAAGTGAGGTAGCAACTCCTTGTCCAAAAGGTTCTGAATGCGAGTTTCTCTGTACTCCTTCTGCTGCCCGGCTGCGAACTTCTTCTCCAACCATAGGATTGCCTCCTCTTCGGTTTCGACGCCGTACTCTTCATTGTCCTTGACGTCATTCAGATTGGCCACTGTATACTTCATCGCCTCAACTGGTCCAGCGATGGATGCGAAGATCTCGCGGTCGTTACTCATGCCTAGGGCGCGCATCAACAGTACGACAGGGATAGCGGTCGTTCCAGCGCTAGGAATCTTGACCATCAGCATTCCATCGCGACGCTTCTCGATGTTGATTGGTTTACGAACACCATCTCGCTGCGAGAAGATTTTCGCCACCTCTGTATCATGGGCGTACTTCTTGTTCTTCTCAACCGTGACTCGGTTAGGAGCAAGGTCTTCCATCGAAATTAGGACTCTTTCAGTTCCATTGATGATAAAATATCCACCCGGGTCTAGAGGGTCTTCACCGGCCTTTCGTAGAAGTTGGGTCAGGTGCTCTGCATCCTCAGAGGATGTCTGAGATGAGAGTTTCCTATTCTCGTCAATGTGGTCGGCGTGCAGATTGCACCTAGCCGAGCGAACCATGATTGGCAGATTACCGATGTGCACCCCTTCTTCTTCGATATACCCAAGGTCTCCGTCGGGGCTTGTTGGAGGAATGTCGTCACGATAGATCCGGAAATCCATATACACAGGAGAGAAATAAGTCAATTTCCTGATTCTGCACTCGAGAGGGGTTGCAGGGTGCTCTGCTCCGTTTGCCTCTCTGATTGTTGGCCTGCCGAGTCGGATACCCTTCAGTCTGACGATAATCTCCTTATCGAGTACGTCGAGTTTAATGCAGCCACCAGCGCTTTCTCCCCCCGGGAGATCATCTACGGGTTCATCTGTACCGATACGGATAGATCTGACAATCTTCTCCATCCTGCTAAGTCTTCCATCTCCAGATGGTATGCAGTCATTGTAAGACATCAATTGGTGGTTGACTAGGCTTCTTTGTCTGAAATAACTCTCAACTATCTCCTTCATTTTCTCACCTCATGCACTCTCTACGATTAGCCTGAATGCAGTGCTGGAACCGGCTGAACGACTATACCTGACAATCCTGACAATCCTGTTTGTCAACCAGCCGGCTGGAAGATCATCATTCTCTATTTCCACTGATTCCTTGATTGCTTGAATGGCCGGATCTGTGATCAAAATCTTCGGCAGCAACTCCTTGGCTAGTCTCTTGGAGCCATCAGCATTGTTCATCATCATGTCCCAAGGCGCCAGAGATGATTCCTCATCTTCTACGGAGACCAACTCGTGGTGCGGCACCAGTATGTGATTTAGAACATTGAATCGGTCGTCCCCTGTAGGGATATCCGAATCGAGAATTGCCTTTCTAGAAAGTGTAATCCTTCCGGTCCTAGTTCTCTTCCTTGAATTGATTTGTTCCCTGATGACGGCCATCACATTCTCGAGATCTTGACTCTCCATGTCTAACTCGAGTTTCTTAGCAACCTGCTCGACTGTCATCCTCTTGATTGCGTCCATATTGGCGTCATCAGCAAGACGGTGAGCATGGGTCTCTGAGATGCCCAGTTCCATCAGGCGCTTTTTAGTTGAACTCTTTACTGCCA
>TARA_B100000686_G_scaffold336048_1_pt1 | contig 17980 bp, 18 predicted proteins | sample TARA_B100000686 | Tara Oceans TARA_B100000686 (sample SAMEA2622733) | marine metagenome | biome: marine biome (ENVO:00000447); feature: marine epipelagic mixed layer (ENVO:xxxxxxxxx); material: "saline water (ENVO:00002010), including plankton (ENVO:xxxxxxxx)" | depth 150 m
GTTGATGTTTGATCATTTATTGGTATACCATTTAGAAGTACAAGAGTATGATTAGAATTTGTACCTCTCATAAACAAGGATGTTAATTGACCTCTTTGTCCATTTTGCTTTAGGTCTATACCATCAACATAATTCAGAACATCAACGACATCTACAGCACCACTTTTTTCAATTTGTTCACGATTAATGATAATTTTACTTACTGATCCTTCAGAAAAAGATGATGTATTTGGCGTTTTGCTTATAACAATACAGGGAGTGCCTTCTCTATTATCCCATTCACAATTTTTTAAATTTTCTGCGTACAGATTTGAAATTAATATGAAGATTAATATAAAAGCCCTTAGTAGCACAACGACTCCTTTTCTAATTTTCTAAGTCCATAATTTATGAACCTAATTATTTATAAATGCCGTTGTTAATTTTACATTGTAGAATTAGACTTTTCCTGGCCTTCATTCAACAGCGGGCTTTACCGGGTGGCGCTCGGACTTTAACCGTTGCAGGAACAGCCAGTGAATTTCACACTGATTTCCCACCATGCATTTCGGCAATTGTCTAAATAACAAAAAATAAAATATTGTCAATACATCAAAATTTACTACACATTAAAGATCAATTTTTTAAATAAATATTGCACAAGCAAAGCATATCTTCTAAAATCATAAACTATTATTAAATTTAAAATCTTTTTAAAGGATTTATGGATAAAATTAAAATTCCATCAAATAGAAATTTTGGATTAGTTTTCTTTACAGTTTTTATCATAATTTCATTGTTTCCATTATTAAAAGGTAATCACATTAACTATTGGACTTTGATTATATCTTTTATTTTTCTTATTCTTGGATTATTAAACTCAAATCTGCTTGATCCGCTAAATAGAATATGGTTCAAATTTGGATTAATTCTAGGAAAAGTTATTTCACCTGTTGTGATGGGTATAATCTTCTTTTTAGTTATTACTCCAATTGGAATGCTTTTAAAACTATTTAAAAAAGATGTTTTAAATTTAAAAAAAAATCAAAAAAAAAGCTACTGGATTAAAAAAGATAATACTTACGGTAGTATGAAAAAACAGTTTTAATATGGAGTTTTTAAAAGAATTTTGGGAATTTTTAAAAGTCAGAAAAAAATTTTGGCTTTTACCAATAATAATAGTTCTGGTAATATTCGGTGGACTAATTATTTTAAGTCAAGGATCTGCTGTTGCTCCATTCATTTATACAATATTTTAGTGACAGCAATATTAGGAATTTCGGCTTTTTACCACGACAGCGCAGCAGCTTTAATAATTGATGGAAAATTAATTGCTGCAGCTCAAGAAGAAAGATTTACTAGAAAAAAGCATGATTCAGGATATCCGTTTAATGCTGTTGAATTTGTTTTAAAATTTGCAAATTTAGGAATATCAGATGTAGATTATATTACATTTTATGAAAAACCATTTCTTAAGTTTGAAAGATTGTTAGAAACTTATGTGGCTTTTGCGCCCAAAGGTTTTAAACAATTTTCTAAATCTATGCCCATATGGCTTAAAGAAAAACTTTTTCAAAAAAATTTATTATTAAATAATTTAAAAAGACATGATGAAAGTGTAAATTTAGAAAAAAAACTTTTTTTTTCAGAACATCATATAAGTCATGCTGCGAGTGCTTTTTTTCCATCACCATACGAGAATGCGGTCGTACTTACAGCTGATGGCGTTGGGGAGTGGGCAACGACTACAGTGGCAATTGGGGAAAAAGAGAAGTTAGAAATAGTTAAAGAAATACATTTCCCTCATTCTTTAGGATTATTATACTCTGCATTTACTTACTACATTGGTTTTAAAGTAAACAGTGGCGAATATAAGTTAATGGGTTTAGCTCCTTACGGTAAGCCAATTTACTATAATTTAATTAAAGATAAATTGGTAGATATAAAGGAAGATGGATCTTTTAGATTAAATCAAGATTATTTTAATTACTCAACAGGTTTAACTATGACAAATAGTAAATTTAATAATTTATTTAATAACCAGCCTAGGTATAAAGAGGATGAAAAAATAACTCAATTTCATATGGATATTGCGGCATCTATACAAAAAATTACTGAGGAAATTATATTAAAAATTGCAATATCAATTAGATCTGAATACAAAATTTCTAATTTGTGCTTAGCAGGAGGAGTTGCGTTAAATTGTGTTGCAAATGGAAAAATTTTAAAAAAAAATATTTTTGACAATATTTGGATACAACCAGCGGCAGGAGATGCTGGGGGATCCTTAGGTTCGGCATTATCTATGTGGCACTTAGAATTGAAAAATAAAAGAACTATTTATGATTTTGATCAAATGAAAGGATCTTTTGTGGGACCAGAGTATTCTCAAAATGAAATTGAAAAATCATTTGAAAAGCTAGGTGGAGTTTTTGAGGTTATGAATGAAGATGAATTAATTGAAAAAACGGCACAAGATTTATCCGAAGGAAAAGCTGTTGGCTGGTTTCAGGGCAGAATGGAATTTGGTCCTAGAGCTCTTGGGTGTAGATCGATTTTAGGAGATCCTAGAGTTGCTGATATGCAAAAAAATTTAAATTTAAAGATAAAATACAGAGAAAGTTTTAGACCATTTGCTCCATCAATTCTAAGAGAAGATTTAGATGAATGGTTTAAATTAAATACTGATAGTCCTTATATGCTTTTGGTATCTGAAATAAATGATAACAAAAAAATTGAAATGTCAGAAAAAGATCACGAATTGTTTGGTATAGATAAATTAAATTTAAAAAGATCAACAGTGCCAGCTGTTACACATGTGGATTACTCCTCAAGGATTCAAACTGTTCATAAATCAACTAATGAGAAATATTATAAACTTATAAAAGCCTTTAAAGATAAAACAGGTTGTCCAATTTTAGTAAATACATCATTTAATGTCAGAGGAGAACCGATTGTAAATACTGTAGAAAATGCTTTCGATTGTTTTATGGGCACTGAGCTAGATAGCCTTGTTATTGGAAATTGCTATCTTAAAAAAAAAGACCAAGACAGCAATTTAAAAGAAAAATATCACACAAAATTTGATAAAGATTAATTAATGAAATTATTACATTTTTAATATTTATTGCCTATAATGAACCAAGAAACATCTTATAATGAAAATAAAATCATTTTTATTACCTGGAATTTTTTTTCTATTATCTAGCTTTTTAATTCTTTATGTATTTTATAAAGCACAAATTGTACATAACGGCGATAAATTAGATTATTATAAACCTTATTACTACTTTACTTTTTTTTTATTATTTTGTTCCTTAATCTCATTTTTCTTAAGTAAAAATTTTATTTTTAATTTAACTTTAACCTCAATTTCTATAATTTTTGCATCGTTTTTTGTTGAGGGTTATTTTCATTATGTGGAAGTTAGTGATAAAGAAAATACGAACCCAATGACTGCTAAAGCAAGAGTAGAATTTTATGAGGAAGCTAGACAAAATGAAGGAGTAAATACTATTCCTATACCTCCTCAAGCATTTTTAGATGTTGAGTCACTTGATAATCTCAACATAATTCCACTATCAGGACATTCAAATAATAAAAATTTTTATTGTGCAAAAGGCCAATACATTATTATAAATCACGATAGATATGGTTTTAATAACCCTGACAGTGAGTGGAATAAAAGTTCAATAGATTATTTTATTGTCGGTGACTCAAACATATATGGAGCCTGTGTGAAAGAAGAACAAAATATCAATGGTTATTTGAGAAAGTTATCAGGAAAAACTGTTTTAAATATTGGTCAAATGGGTAATGGTCCACTCTTAGAATATGCAACTTTAAAAGAGTATTTTAAAAAAGATAAAACAAAAAGAGTCGTTTGGGTTTATTATGAAAACAATGATCTTGGAAATTTAATTTTTGAACAAAAAATTCCTATATTACAAAAATATTATAATAATGAGGATTTTACTCAAAATTTAATTTTTAAACAAGAAGAGATAAATAAAATTATAATTAATAAAATAGAAACAATGTATCAAGATTTGACCTCAAAACCTGAAGATCGTGACATAAAAAAATTTGAACCTTTAAAATTTATCAAGCTTTATTTTACAAGACAATTCATAGTTAATTTATTATTTACAGAAGAATATCCTGTTAACAATTTGATCGACATAGTTAATAAAACTAGAAATTTAGTAGAAAAAAATAATGCAATTTTTTATTTTGTATATTTGCCAGACCATTACAGATATCAAAAAAATCAAAATGGAAAATATATGATGTATGACACCATTATTAAAAAACTATCAGAAAAAAATATTTTAATAATAGACTTGCATAAAGACTTTTTTTCCAAGGTTAATGCATTGGAATATATGGATAAAAATGACAAAGGATATAATCACTATAATGAAAAAGGAAATTTAGTCATAGCTGAAACAATTATTAAAAAAATTAATGAATACGAAAAAAAATTTTAAATATTTATTCTTCAAATAATTAATTCTTTTTGCTATTTTTTAAATTTTGTTAGTTTAAAAATTTGTTTAAATTTTTATTCTCTGTTACAACTTTTTGAAATGATCCTTGATTCACCAGTCTACCATTTGATAGTTCAAAAATTTTATCACATGTTTTAATTGTAGAAAGGCGATGAGCAATAAAAATTGTTGTGATTTTGTTTTTTAAATTATTGATTTCATTTATGATTTCTAGCTCAGTTTTATTATCTAATGAACTTGTTGCTTCATCCAAGACTAATATATCTGGATTTTCGTATAAAGCTCTTGCCAGACCTATTCTTTGAATTTGACCTCCTGATAATCTAATTCCATTGTTACCGACTAAAGTATTCATTTTATTAGGCATCTTATTTATTGTTTCAGTAAGAGAAACTTTGTTGATCACCTCGTTTACTCTTTCTAAATCAATTTCTTTCAAGTCATACCCAAATGCAATATTTTTTAATATAGTATCATCTATCAAATAAATATTTTGTGGAACAAATCCGATTTTTTTCTGCCAAGAATTTTTATTTTTTGCAATATCTTTATTATCTGCAAGAACTCTTCCCTTTGTTGGGTCCAATAAACCCATCAAGATGTTTATAATTGTACTTTTGCCTGATCCAGATTCTCCTATAAAAGCATGCTGTTTTTTGCATTCAATTTCAAAAGATATATTTTCAAGAGTATTAAAACCTTGTTCATAAGCAAAACTTATATTTTCAAAAGTTAAATTTTTCCTAAATGTTATTTCTTCTGCATTTTTTTGATTATCAATTCTGTTAAAATCATCTCTTAAAAATTCTCCATGGACTAAGTCTAAAGAAATTTTATTTGCGTTAAGTGAATTATAATGTAAAGAAATATTGCTAAATGTTGGATACAATCTTATGCCAGCTAATACATAAAGGCTAATTATTGGAAAAAAATTATTTAAACTTTTTCCTGTTAAAAAAAAGTTTAAAAAGAAGAAACAAAATACTAATATTACAACTGTCTCAAATATTAGTTTTGGTGATTTATTTATAATCTCAATAATTCTCAAAGACGAGAATTCTCTACTTATAGATTTTGAGTAAATTGAAAGCAAAGAACTAAATCTATTTTTTAAAATAACATCTTTAATAGAGCAAAATGTTTGATATAATATTTTTCCTTTCTCACCTCTTTCAAATAAAGCTATCTTTGAGTGGGTTTTAATTTTTTTTTTTGAAAAGTAAAAGTAAGTGATAACCAAAAACGCAAATGACAAAACTGTATAGATTGAAGACTGGACATCAACAAATAGTAAAATACTTAAAATTAATAAAATTAATAAAATTTCTTTAAATAACAAAACAAGCGATACCATATACATTGCAACATTATTTACTTCTGATCCAACATTTCTTGCTAAAAGAATAGGATTGTTATTTGTATGAAAAATATAATTCATAGATAAATAATGCTTCATCAAATTTTCACTAATTAAAATTTTCATATCTTTTTTAAATTTTGTTTCAAACAATACTAAAAAAAATAAAAATAAATTTTTAATTATAAAAAAGAGTCCAATAGATGTTAAAAAATATAAAATTTGTTTGTCATAATCTAAATTCATTACAATAAATTTTAAATCATCATATGGTATTTTCTCTATATAATTTTCAGGGTCATTCAAAAAAAATAGAAACATCGGTATAATTCCGATGCCTATAGTTTCTAATAATGATGCACAAAAAATTAACGTTAGGAAAAAAAATGCCTTATTTTTCTCTGATGTAGTTAAAATTTGAAATAATTTACTCATAATTAATTTATTTTAAAATGCTGAATATAGCAGTGATATCTGTTTATTTTTAAATAACTTAACATATATTTTTTATCATTTTTAATTTTAATTAAAATGAATTAATAGATTAATGTATATAGTATAATTAAAAATAATTGACTTTTTAATGGCAAAAAAAATTTTGATTTTAACTGACTCTATAGGAAATCCTCAACCTTATCTTGGTAATGATAGCACAAGTTTAGAACAAACATTTCCATTTTTAATAAAAAAAGATCTTGAAGATGCTGTTTTTCATCAAATCACTTTAGGGCACGCGATGAGTTCACGTCTCATGAATGAAGCGCGAGGTTATATAGGTACATGGAAACCAGAATATGTCATAATATGTAGTGGAATTAACGATGCAACTCCAACTTTTTTTTCTGAGAAAGAAAAAAATTTTTTATTTAAATACATGTTGATAAATAAATTTGGAGAAAGCCTTAAAAACTTTATAAAAACAAAACTTTTTTATAATGAAAAAATGTTATGGATGAGATCTAGGCCTAGAGAAAGTTATAAAAATTTCTCATTAAATTTAAAAAAATTTATCAACTCTTTTAAATTTTCAAAAATTTTTTGGTTTGAAATTTATGTTGGTGATAAAGAAGATAATAAAAAAAAAAATATATTAAACAATATAAATTATTTTAATCAAATTATAGAAGAACAAGAAAATATAAATGTAATTAAAGTTAAAAATAAACTTGTCAGTAATAATGGGATTGCTAAAGATAATATACATTTAAATGTTATAGGACATCAAATTTTTGCAGAAAGTTTTTTAGATTTAATTAAAAGTTAAATTTTTTTTTAAAATCGAAATTGTCCTTATCGTATTCACTAGTTATTGGTAAATTTAAATAAAATAAATTTTGTTCATTATTAAAAATATGATGTCTAGTTATTTTTGAAAAACGTAAGATTTATTCTTACTAAGCATTTTCATTTTTCTGCAACTGAAAGTAACATTATTTCTTTAGAAAATCTTACCCATTTATATTTTTTCATATTTTCTGGTATAACAATTCTTGTTATTTCTGATAATAAATCTAAAAAAAATTTTTTATAAGTATTGTTTTTATCGTTATTCCATAAAACAGGTAATTGTTTAAACCTATGAACTTCAACATTTTTGAAACCATTAATTAATTGAATATCTTTTAAAGACGTCAGAGTAAATGGCGTTCTATGTGTAAAATCTTCATAAAAGTTAATATAATTATAATCCCAATCTGGAGTCATTGTTATTATTTTGCCTCCTGGTTTTAAAATTCTTTTAAGTTCTATAAAAATTTTTTCAGGATAATAAAAATGTTCGACTAAAGATTTTGAAAAAACTACATCAAAAAAAGAGTCTTCAAATGGTATTTTTTCTGTATCTAAATTACATTGTTTGAGGTTTATTTTTGGAAAATGACTTTTGGCAATCAAAGATTGATCTACTGCAAAACCTTCCATTCCACATGAGATAAATCCATTTATAAATTCACCTCTTCCACAACCTATATCAATAATTTTTTGATTTTTTTCTAACTTAAATATTTCAAACAAATGTTTGCTCAGTTTATTTGGATATTCAGTAAATGGTCTTTCTTCCTGATTATATATAACTTCTAAATACTCATTTTTTGAATTCATTTAATTTACTTTAATGTTTTTTTCCATAATATAAACATGATAATAACTACTATCATTTTTATATATTTTCTTTCTTTCTTCCTTAATTGAATTTATCAAAGGATGCATAATATCAATAATGGGTAGTTCTAAAAACGGACCAATTAAATTTACACTCATTTTTTTTTTTATTATTGAAACTCCTTTTTTTGAGAAAAAATTAATATGATCAAGTGGGTTAAAAGTTGGGGTGTTTGCTCCAAGTAAATCTCTAGCTCTACTATAAAAATTGGGAATTAAAAAAATAATAACTCCTTTTTCTTTTAAAATATTTTTGCAAATTTTTAAAAAAGTCACAGGATTTCTGACATGTTCTAACACTCCCCACAAAAAAATAATATCAAAATAGTTTTTTGGAAAATTTTTAATATCTTTTTGAAAATAAAAATTTTTTTTTGGAATTATTTTTTCAATAATATTTTTAGAATATGAGATGTATTCACTGGCATATAAATCATAAAGTGGGTAATTTTTTTTAATAAATTCAAGAAATACCCCAGGTCCACATCCAATATCAATAATCTTCCCAGATTTATATCCAAGATCATTAATAATTATTTTCATATATTTTGAAAAAAGCAATTCATTATACTTTTTCATATAGCCAGTTTTCATCATTTTAATATACATTTTATCTACCAAAGAATTTTTATATTTATCAATGAGAATATTTTTTTTAAGTGGATTACTAACGTAAACACTTTTACAATTTAAACACATGTCATAAAAAAACTTAGAGATTTTATAAATATTTTTTTTTTCTTTGTGTCCACATGATGGGCACGAAATATTATCAGTAATTCTTTTCTTTGTTTTAAATAATTTTACAATACTATTAAAAAGTAGATCATTTGACTCATCAAAGTACTTTTGAATATTGATATTTTTTTTTCTTATAGATCTATTATTTAATATGATTGGTTTCTTAAAAACTTTCTTATCTATCATTATTTGATTTATTTTTAAAAATTTTCATTGCTTGTTTATACACTTTTCAAGTTATTTGAATAGGTTTTTTAGAAGATAGTAAATTTAACATGTCCAATATTATTTTGGATAATTCTGAAATATTTTTATATTTGCTGAAATAAATTTGTTGATTATTTTTTTTAATCAGATTCAAGAAACCTTTTTCGGTAAAATTATAAGCAAAAGGGAAAATTATTTTTTTTGAAATTTTATTATTTTTATAAAAAAACAAGTAATTTTTTTTTAAAATGATCTTATATGTATTTTTTTTTAAATTAACTAAAATATTTAAATCTATCTTTTTGTGTGAATTTATTTCTAATTCACCTTTTTTATTAATAAATTTTAGAGATCCTAAAGCTTCTTTATATCCATACCTTTTAAAATTAAATATTTTTTTAATCTTTAATTCCTTAAGTGAAGGTTTTGAAGATGTTAATTGATAAAATAAATCCAAATAATGTATTAAATTAGTAAATAATGTTCCATTTTTTGTATTGATAATCATTTCAATTTTATTAATTTTTAGTTTTTTAAATTCTAGCTTTTTATAAATATAACTTGCAAAAGAATTTATATATATATTTTTTAAATATTTATTAAAATACTTTTCAAAGTTTAAGAAATCATTTTTTTTTGGAAATATAAATTTTTCTAAAAGTATATATTTAAATTTATTACCATTTTTTAAAAAATTTTTTAATAAGCTTAATCTTTCTTTGGAATTTGAAGCAAATATTGCAAAATCAAATTTTTTTTTTCTTGGTATTTTTGTACTTAAATTTAGAGATAAATTTTTTTTGTTTTTCAAAATTTTTTTAAGTTCATTAAGTCTTTTTTTATTATCTATAATGTCAATTTCATAAATATTTTTTGAATTTAAAAAAGATTTTAGGTGTGAGAAACCAATCATGCCACAACCTATAATTATGATTTTCATTTTTTTTGAAACTATAATATGTTATTAAATTGAGTATATTAAAATGTTAAAATTGTCCATAATTGGAACTTCAAAAATCGTAGAGGAGCATATAAAAGTCGCAAAAGCTACTGGCTTTGAATTGTTTTCTATTTCATCAACTCGTAAAAACTCAGTAAATTTAAAAAAGCTTAGAAAAAAATATAATTTTAAATTTTCATTTGGCAATTGGGTAGATGCTGTTAATCATTCAAATAAATATAAAGATACAATCTTTTTAATTGCTCCTAGAATTCAAGATACTTACAAAATACTTACAAAGATTTTAAAAAAAAAAAAATATGTATTTGTTGAAAAACCATTAACCACTAAGATTAACCAGTTTAATAACATATTAAGTTATAATAATAATATTTTTGTTGGATATAATAGAATGTTTTATAAAAACATAATCTATTTAAAAAGAAAATTAAAAAAACTTGATAACGTTATAGTAAAATGTCCAGAAATAAGTAAAAAAAATATACTTCTTAATTCTGTTCATGTTATTTCTGTTTTGTTTTATCTATTTGGTGAATTAAGAATTTTAAATAAAAAAAAATACAAAAATAATTTATTTGTGCATTTAAATAGCAAACAAAACATCCCTATTTATTTATTCTTTAATTTTAACGCTTCAGAAAATTTTTCAATTGAATTTTATAGTAAAAATCAACGATTTTTATTAAAACCTTTAGAAAATTTATATGCATATAAAGGCATGCAAGTGAAAAAAAACTCCTCAAATAAAAACCTTTTGGATTATGTGCCTAAAGTGAAATATTACAAAAGTGAAATGTCTTTCAACAAATTTAAACCTGGATTTCTAAATCAAATGTATGCGTTCAAAAAATTTGTTAAAAATCGAGCAAAAATACAAAATAATTTAATTTTTGCGAAAAAAATAATGTCATTGGCTAAAAAAATTTCAAATTAATTTTTTAATTGTTTCTTAACCTCATTAAAAAAAGTGCTTAACTTCGTTCTTTTTTTGCTTAAGCTAAATGTATCTTTAAAGAAAGACCCATCATCCTTAATAATGCCAATTTCTGTATTTTTTACTTTTAGCCAACAATTTTTTCCATCTTCTCCATTCAAAATATAATAGTATTTTGACTGTGATGTCATGCCTGCAACAATACAATAATTGCATGCTTGCTTAATCTTAAATAGTCCTGTGCCGAATGCTCCCGTTGCGATTAAATAATTGCAAGAAATCTCATCAAGTGAAATTGACTTATCTATTAAATTAATTTTTAAATTTTTAAATTCTTGTTTTAAATAATTTATAACTTCTAAATTTTGTTCATCAAAAGATCCGGGATGAGGTTTAAAATCTATTTGAAATATATTTTTTTTGTGTTCCGAAAGGATTACTTTTATATCTCTTTTCAAACTTAAATAAATTTTTTTTTTTATATTTTTTGGAAACTCGAAATTGTCACCTAAAAGAAGTAATTTTTTTTTATGGTTAAGGCTTTTGCATTTACAAGTATTTTCTTTTGTAACTAATTTAACATCAATTTTTGGATATATTTTTTTCCAGTAAATTTTTAGTGTTTGAAAATATGTAAAAATTACGTTTATTCTTGAGTTTTTTGCATCCATCCAAGTATTTAAATCTAAACTTCTGTAGATAAATTTTTTTTGAAAGAAAAATTTTCCAATAATAATTCTCTCAAATAAATCAATTTTGTTGTTCAAAATTCCCATAAAATTTACTCTTTTATTTGATATTTTATTGCTTTTATTCATTTTAAGCTGCCTAGATTTGTGAACTTTGGATATAACTTTTTCAATTGGAATATCTTCGTAAATTTCTTTTATGGTTTTAAGTGGCAAAGTAAGCATATCAGGCTGATAAATTAATAGTTTACAATTCCTATCAATGATTTTTTCTGTAACTATCCGTTCCCACATAAATACATTAGATCCTAGTATGCACAGATGCATTTTTTTTTTGCAAAGTAAATTTAATTTTTTAATATTTAAAAAATAATTTAAGATAATTTTAAATACATTAAGATTATTTGAATTTGAAAAGTATCGATCGAAAATTAGATAGTCTTTAATTATTTTTTTTTTTTTAAATTCATTTATGGTTTTTTTGTTTTTTTTGCTTAAATAATGATTTGTTGTAATTAAGTATATGTTACATAATTTACTTATTTTTATTATCAATTTATAATTTTCGATTATTAAATATGGATTATGAAAACCAATAATAATATTTTTTTTCAAGTTACTTTTCCCAGTATCTGAGTTTTTCTGCAACTGGCTTTTCGCACTCCAACATTTTTTTTTCAGTCGAGGCGCCTACTACTTTTGGTATTTTTCTAACTGCAGCAATTAGCTCGCTAAATCCTTTTTCTTCAAGAGATGCTGATTGATCACTGCCATACATGGATCTATCTAATGTTATGTGTCTTTCAAGACTGGTTGCTCCTAGACTAACAGCAATAATGCTTGGTGAAACTGAACTTTCATGACCACTATAACCAACATTGCAATCATACCTTTTTTTCATTACTGGAATAAGATTAAGATTTAACTGATCCTCTGGACATGGGTAAGTTGATACTGAATGCATTAATTCAAATTTACAATTATTTTTATTAAATACTTCAACAGCTTTATCAATTGTCTTAAAATCTGACATTCCAGTAGATATAAATGTATACTTTTTCCTTTTTGAAAGTTCCTCTAAAAATGAGACATTAGTTATCATGGCGGATGCAACTTTTTGATATTCTAGATCATAAACATCTAAAAAATCTAAACTTTTTCTGTCCCATGCTGATGCAAACCATTTAATATTTAAACTTTTACAGAAATTATTGATTTCATCGTATTCCTTTTTTCCAAATTCAAGCCCTTCTTTTTGTTCGCGAGTAGTTGTTCCCCAAGGACTTTCTCTTGGTTTATCTAATTCACTTTTGCTGTAAACAGTTTGAATATCTCTTTTTTGAAATTTGACAGCATCAAATCCAGATTTTTTTGAAGCTTCAATAAGTTTTTTAGCAATATTTATATCTCCATTATGATTTATTCCTATTTCAGCAATAATTATGCAATCTCTTGAAAATAAATGATTAGAACTACTCATATAAATTTTTTACCAAATACTTCTTCCACCATCAATTATTAAATTTTGTCCAGTCATATAACTTGAGGCGTCTGAGCATAAAAACTTTACAGCCGACTTATATTCAGATTTATAAGCCATTCTATTTAGTGGAATAAGTTTTTTTATTTTTTTTTTAAATTTTATTGATTGGTCTAATTCAATTCCACCTGGTGATAATGCATTGCATCTAATATTCTTATCTGGCCAATAAGTCGAAAGATATTTTGTTAAGCCAATTAATCCATGTTTAATTACTGAATATGTTACTGGTTTATAGGATTTTACATTTTTAGATAAAGAATATAGCCTTTGATCAGGTGCTACAACGGACAAATCTGATGCGATATTTAATATTACCCCTTTTTTTCTTTTGGACATTAACGTACCAAATACTTGAGAGCATAACATTGAGCCTGTAAGTCCTACTGATATTTGTCTTTCCCATTCATTTAATGAAAATTTTTCAAATGAGTTTGAATTTTTTGAAATTCCTTTTTTCACTTTTGCATCAATTGCTGCGTTGTTAATTAAAACTTCGACATTTATCTTTTTTTTCTTTAATTTATTAAATACTTTTTTAATATCATTTAATTTAGTAACATCCATTTTATAGTAAATTATACTTGCATTTTTAAATTTTAGTTTGATTTGTTTTACTTGTTTTTTTAATCTTGCCATATTGATATCTGTTAAAATAACATTTCCATTGATTTCTAAGATAGCTTGAGCGTGCTCAGGCCCTAATAAACCGGCCGCTCCAGTAATGAGACAATACCTATTTGATAATGAAAATTTTTTATCTGTCATATCTTTACCAACTTTTAACCTGTCCTCCATCTACTCTGAATATTGACCCAGTAATATATTTCGTTTCATCTGAGGCTAAATAAAGAACCAAATTTGATATATCTCTCGGTTTTCCAAATGACTTGAGAGCTACATTTTCTTTTAAAAACTTTTTTGTTTTAATAGGTGAATTTCTCATTTTTTTTGACCAAGTAGAACCTTTAAAAATAATATTACCAGGGGCAATGGCATTAATTCTAGTTTGAAATTTACCCAAAAATTTTGAATGATTTGCAACAAATGAATTTAGCGCAGACTTAGCGACAGAATAAGGTATTGGCGCACCCTGAATATTTTCTAAACCACATATTGATGAAATACAAATTATTGAAGTTTTTGATTTAATTAAAATTTTTTGCGCACAATTAATCATATTTAATGAACTCCAAAAATTTATATTAAATGATCTTCTCCATTCCTCAATATCAGGTATTTTTTTTATTGGTTTCCCACTGCCTACATTGCAAACAAGAATATCTAATGTTTTATAATATTTTTTAAATTTTTTAATTATTAAATTTGCTTCATTATACTTTGCCACATCTCCTTTAATTGCTAAACAGTTCTGCAATTTTTTTCTTGCTGAATTTAATTTTAAGGGACTTCTCCCATTTATGACAATATTACAACCGTTTTCTTGCAAAGTTTTAGCAATATCAAATCCAATTCCTTGTGATGAGCCAGTTATTAGTGCATTTTTGCCTTCAAGATTAATTTTCATTTAAAAAAACCACTTTTTTAAAAAATTTAAATTTATCAATATTTCTTTTTTGTGAAGACCATTTTTAGATCTTGCTGTTTGTAAAATAAAGTTCCCATTATATTTTATTTTTTTTAAGTTAATAAAAACTTCATCAAAATTTGCATCACCTTTTCCTAATCTTACAGTAGTTCCTTTGAAATACCTATCTTTTATATGAACATTTTTGACGTAATTACCATAAATTCCGATTTCATCCAGCGGTCTAAAGCCAAGCGAAGAACTATTTCCTATGTCATAATTAATTCCAAAATACTTCTTATTAAATTTTTTTATAAACCATAAAGCTTTTTGAGATTCGAAATTTAGTTCAAAAAGTATACATTGTTTATTTTTTTTAAGTTTAGGTATAAATTTTCTTAGTGTTGAAATTAAAATTTTAAGCTGATAATCATTTTTTATTGATCCATTATCTACAACTGGTAAAATTATTTTTCTAATTCCAATTTTTGCACTATTATCCAAAACTAATTTAAAAATATTAATTAAATTTTTTCTTTTTTCTCCTTTCTCTTTCCAAAAGGGTTTTTGCATAAAGCAATCGCCTGTTAAAGATGAAACATTTATTTTATATTTTTTCTTTAAATCAAGTATTTTTTGTCTTCCTTTTGAATTATTTAATGGATTATTTAATATATCTCTATGATCCAGTGTCCATTCCATCGAATTTAATTTTAATTCATTTATTTTTTTAAATTCTCTATGCCAATGATATTTTGGGAATGATTGAATTTTGTTATAATATATTGGAGATAACCTGCCTTGCATTATTCCAATTTTACTTTTTTTAAAATACATTTAAACTTCTTGAACTAATTCTAAAAAAGCTCCCTCTGGTGTTCTGCAATAAGTCATTATAACTTTACCATCTTCTGAGACACGTGGTTCAGAATTAAATTGAATTTTTTTTTTTGCTAAAAATTTATATAGTTTATTAATATTTTTAACAGTTATTGATATGTGGGTTATTCCATTAGAATATGGTTTAATTTTATTTTTTTTTATTCTTGGTGAATTTTTAAATGATAATAATTCAATTATTGATCCATTGGAGTCTTTTAATTTAATTGTTTTTACTTTTACATTTTTGTACAACATTATCTTATCAATAAGTTTTCCTTTTTCATTGGCTTGTTTATAAATCTTAAATTTTAAATATTTATTCCAAAATATTAAGGAATTCTTAAGATTTGTGGTAACTATCCCTGTGTGTCTAATCTTGTTCATTTAAAAAAATCTTTTCAACACTTTTTTCAATTATTTTCAATCCCTCTGCTAGTGCTTCAATTGTAATTGTGAGAGGTGGTCCTATTTTTACAGATTCTCTTCCAGTGTAACATAACAAAAGCCCATTTTTCATTGAGTCTTCAACAAGTAATTTTAATTTATGGTTAATATTTATAATTTTTTTATCAAAAACCATAGATGCTATTAGACCTTTTCCATAAACTTCAAATAAATTTGGAAATTTTTTTTTTATGGCATTTAAACCTTTATGTAAATAAAAGCCTTTATTTTTAGATTTGAGAGTTAATTTTTTTTTTTTAATTTCATCTATAACCGCAAGGCCAGCACTGCATGCTATAGGGTTAGCTGAATTTGTACTACTCATATTTCCTACTTCAGGTAAATCCATTATTTTTTTTTTACCAATAACGCCTGATACTGCTATTCCACCTCCCATACCTTTTCCGCAACAAATAATGTCCGGCTTAATTTTGTAATGTTCAAAACCAAAATTCTTTCCTGTTCTGCTAAACCCAGCTTGCATTTCATCAAAAGCAATTAAAATATTATTCTTCTTACAAATTTTTGAAAACAGCTGAATGTATTTTACTGGATAAAATATTGCGCCCCATCCTTGAAAGGTTTCAAACATTGCTCCACAAATATCTTTTTTAAGATTAATTTTTTTTTTTAATCTTCTTAAGGAATCTTCTAAAAACTTTTCTGAATCTTTTTCATTAGTTAGCCAAGGATAAGGAAATGGAAGATGGTGTATATTTTTGTCTTGGTAGCCTATCCACTCACTTTGTTTTTTATTGCCACTCATCATTTGTGAGGCCATAGTTCTTCCATGCCAGTTTCCCTCAAAACAAATTATTCCTAATTTTCTTTTTTTTGCTTTCTTTCCATACATTCTCATTAGTTTAAAAGCTGCTTCAGTTGCCTCCGTTCCTGCTGACATTAAAAAAGCTTTTTGAAAACCATTTCCAGAAAATTTAATTAATGTTTTTAAATATTTTTCTCTTAATTTATGTATATAAGCATAACTGTGAATAAAATTATTTTTCAGTGAGTTTTGAATATATTTTTTTATTCTAGGATTTGAGTGTCCAGTATTAGATACGAAAATAGTCGATGTAAAATCTATAAATTTATTTCCAGCTATATCAAAAACATTATAATCTTTTGCTTTCGACCAAGCGATAGGAATTTGTCCATGCATGGATCTAGACTCATATTTTTGGATATTTTTAAAAATTGCTCTGGTTCCTGGCGCAGGTATTTTTGTTAAAATTAATCTGTTTTTTGTTTTGATTATTTTTTCCATAAATTTTTGACATATTTTAAATCATCTATTGTGTCTATTTCTTGGCTAAAAGGAGTAATAAAAGCTTTAGCTTTATTTCCTATGAGCAATTTATTTTTCAATATAAATTTTTTTCTATAAATATCTATTATTCCATTAGGTGAAAACGTTTTGTTATAGCTTTGCCTAGGACCATTTAATTGGTCTAATGACATTTTAAGATTTTTTAGTGGTTTTAATAAACCTTTTTTAATTTCAAATGTTTTATATGCAGTTTCTTGCATCTCATGAACTGACCGTAAAGATGAAAAATTAGATTTGGTAAATACTTTTATAGCATGTTTAATTTGGCTAATTTTTCTTAGTGGGGATGTTGGTCTTATATGGGCAATAAAATCATAATTTAAATTTATTTTTTTCATTGCATGAATAATCATTTCATAATCGGTTGAATTACTCATGCTAATTTTTTTTGGTCTTATTATTATTTCAACTGAGCCAAATTTTTTTGCTATTTTTGCATATTTTTGTGAGTCTGTTGAAAAGTAAATTTTGGAGAATAATCTTGAAGCAATACAGTGATGTATTGCCCAACCTATTAAAGGTTTATTACCTAAATACTTTAAATTTTTATCTTTAATACCTTTTGATCCAGATCTAGCAGGGATTATAGCTACAATTTTTTTCATTTAAAGATTGTTGGAATATTATCTTAATAAAAATATATACTTAAATTACAAAATTAAAGTGTAAATTATAAAATTTTTTTCAGTGCATAAATCAAGCCAATTGAGCTATTAG
>TARA_B100000686_G_scaffold139684_2_pt1 | contig 17938 bp, 18 predicted proteins | sample TARA_B100000686 | Tara Oceans TARA_B100000686 (sample SAMEA2622733) | marine metagenome | biome: marine biome (ENVO:00000447); feature: marine epipelagic mixed layer (ENVO:xxxxxxxxx); material: "saline water (ENVO:00002010), including plankton (ENVO:xxxxxxxx)" | depth 150 m
ATAGTAAAGAGTAATTATTAATATGCATGAAGAAACAATAAGAAAGCATATCCTTCAAATTATTGCTCGCCATTCCTCAAAAGTGGTGGATCTTGCTCAGGATATTTTAAAAAACCCCGAAACTGGATTTCGTGAATTTCGTACAGCTAATCTCGTACACGAATTTTTCGATTATCTTGGACTCCCTCACCAGGATGGACTAGCGATAACAGGAACACGGGCTGACTTGGCAGGAAAGCAAAAGGGACCACGGATTGCAATTATGGGCGAATTAGATTCATTAATAGTACCTGGACACCCATACGCAGACCCAAACAATAATTTTGCCCACGCTTGCGGGCATCATACTCAAATTGGCTCAATGCTTGCTGTTGCTGGGGCTCTTTCTGACCCTGACATCAGAGAATACCTGCATGGAGACGTATGTTTCTTGGCCGTACCGGCAGAGGAATATATAGAACTTGAGTATAGACAATCGCTAGTGAGAAAAGGCGAACTTGAATTCATGGGGGGTAAGGCTGAACTAGTGAGGCTCGGCGTTTTTGATGATATTGATATGGCGATGCTTACACACTCGAGTTCAAACTTATCTGAAGGGAAAATAGCTTATGGCTCAATAAACAATGGAGCTATTGCTAAGGAAGCAAGGTTTATAGGTGTGCAGGCACATGCAGGGAGTTCTCCTCATAAAGGAGTAAATGCGCTTCAGGCGGCACAAATTGCAATATCTGCAATTAACGCAAATCGTGAGACCTTTCAAGACTCGGATAGCATTAGAGTGCACCCAATAATCACCCACGGTGGAGATGTAGTGAATGCAATACCAGCTAATGTACGCATGGAAATGTTTGTTAGAGGGCGTACTTTGGAGGCTATTGCAGACGCAGATTTTAAGGTGGAGCGTGCTCTAAAGGCTGGAGCTCTCGCAGTGGGGGCTAAAGTGGAGTTAACAACTTTTTCAGCATACCTACCTATGCTGGTTAATGAAAACTTCTTTGATATATATCGGCAAAACGCCGAAACAATCGTAGGTGTAAATAACGTGAAACGGGGTGCCCCTCGTGGCAGCTCTACGGATATGGGGGATTTGACTCATATTATCCCTACGATCCAACCTTACGCTGCTGGATGTTCCGGGACTGTGCATGGAGCAGATTTCATAGTAGATGATTACCAGGCTGCTGTCGTAGACCCAGCAGCCGCAATGGCGTTGACTGCTTTTGATCTGCTTTCAAATCCAGCTCAAGCATCATCAATAATGAAGGAATTCAAACCGACTCTTGATAAGGAAGCATACCTCTCATTGCAAAGAGGATTTAACCGAAATTATATCTACGATGGATTAGTTTGATATCAATCATTATCGATGGCCCACAAGCTGCGGGGGCCATCGATAAACCTTCTTCACATTAGTGTGGTGGCAAAAATAAACACCAAAACTGAAATAAACCAGGCGCCTATAAAATAGGCAACGTTCCTTGCATTGAGGTTATTCCGAACAAGTTGAGTTATCAGAATCGTCATGCCTATAACTAGGGACATAAAGCCCGACAATCCGCTGAAAAACAATAACGTTCCCTGCACCATATCTATGGTATCTCCATCAGGTAGGAGCCCAGAAATAATTGATAGTAATGAAAACGAGATAGAAGCAAACGGAGCAATTAGTAGCACTGCTAAACGTCCGGTATCAAACGTATTTTGCGTATTTTCGTTGGCCATATGTACACCTCAAGGTATTTGTGTGATTCTATAATAGATTGACTCTGATTAGTTGGTAATTAAATGATGAAATTTACACAATTAAAGTTAGCCTCATTCCATCTTTGGCAGCTCCTTGTTTTATTTTTTATATTTAGTGGAGCTGCTTTAGTTTCCTATTTTTATTATTCGGATGGAAATAATAACTCCGGTTCACTATTAGCTGAAGATGAGCAACTAATCACCGCGCGGTTAGGCAATTTGCGTGATTATGTTTCAGTAAGTGGTAGTGTAGTTTTTCCAATAAGACAGGAACTATCTTTTGAGATAACTGGGGATGTTGCTAACGTTTTTGTAGAAGAAGGTGATTTTGCAAAATCAGGGCAAAAGCTTGCAGATATTGACGTGATGACACGTGTGGAGATTGAGAAATCTATCGCTGATTCTGCAGTTAAAGTCCGTGATGCAAAAGATGCCTTGCAAATAGCTCTTGATGACCCTGATGTATTGCAATATGCAAAATCATTTGAAGCTGTGGCACGTACAGAACTCTTACTCAAGCAAAAGCAAGACGCATTGGCAGAATTAAAAGTAAAAGATAATCAGGAAATTGCTGATGCTCGATTGGATGCGGCTAGATTAGAACAAGTGCACCAAAACGCTATAGCGGAATTAGTTTCTGTAGAGAATGATGCTGAGGCCAAAATAATTAGTGCCCAAGAAGTACTGGAAACTAATCGAATGCAATATTTGGATACGTTCAGGAGATGGCTTGGGATTGAATTAACTAAGGCAGAATTAACCCTGAATCCTACTAACCTACTGGATAATTACCAAATTAACCTGAATCAATTATTTGAAAATAGAGATATTTTAAGTAACACAAGCTCAAACTCTACGCCAATTGATGATCCATTGACACCGTGGAATGAAGTCACAGTGTATTCATGGTTGTCTCTTTACCCAGGCTTAGTAAAAGGTGTTTGCCCTGAGGGGGTTCCTTTTCAGGGAGTATGTGCGAGCAAGGAATTTGATGACGCGTGGGAGCAGGTAGATGACGCTGTTGAGGAACTGGACTCTATTAATTTATCAACTTCAAAAAATATAGTGAAATCCCAGCAAGCAGTAGACAAAGCCAGAAAAGAACATGCAAAAGCAAAAGAAGCTCTTGATGCTCTATTGATTCTAGAGCCATTGGAACTGGCGAAAGCAGATGCGGATGTCAAATTGGCTTCTGCTAATTTTGAGGATGCAAAACGTAAATTAATTGAAATTGAAGCTGAGTCTGATAACTTTGACCTAGCCCTTCTTCGTGCGAAGTTAAATTACGAGGAAAAAGCACTTATTGATTTTTCTACTCAACTTGAAAATACCAACTTAGTGGCACCATTTTCAGGAACCGTTGATCTGGTTTCAATGAACTCGGGTGATCGATCGAATCAAGCAAACACCTATATTGAATTAGTAGATACATCAGTTGTAGAAATCCATGGCTCTGTCGATGAAATTGATGTCCTGCCATTAAAGCCTGGTATGCCTGTAGTCATTTCGATGACCTCATTACCAGAACGTCAATTTGACGGTTCTATTAAACGCATTGGAACCGCATCTAATGGTCAAAACAACCTAGTGACCTTTCCCGTTGAAATTCAAATGACTGTGCCATCAAATGTTGTCGTTCGAGAAGGACTTACGGCAACGGTTGATATCGTGTTGGAAGAGTACCGAGAGGTACTGATTGTTCCAACTTCTTCTATATCAGGAAGCTTTGTAGCACCTACTGTGAGAGTGATGGTAGGGAATAGTATTTTGGAAAGACCTGTGCGCCTAGGTCCCAGTGATGATTTTTGGGTAATAATTGAGCGAGGCATAACTGAAGGAGACAGGGTCATTATGCCTGAGCCAGCATCTGCAAATACTCAATCAAGCGGGTTTAGAGGATTGATTGGTCGAGGTAGTAGCCGAGGTAGTAACCGAGGTGGCGGCTCCGGCAACAGAGGGAATTGATCTTGGGAATTATTGAGATTAGTAACCTCAGGAAATCGTATACGCTTGGAACTTTAGAAGTCCCTGCGCTAAACGGAGTAGATTTATCTGTTGAAAGAGGGGAGATGATTTCCATTATGGGCGCATCTGGTTCTGGCAAATCTACTCTTCTCAATATAATTGGATGTTTAGATGTTCCTACCGAGGGCACATACTCTCTGGATGGTGAAGAAATTAGTGGTTTGAATGACGATTCTTTAGCATCATTGCGTGGTTCTAAAATAGGTTTTGTTTTCCAGAACTACAACTTATTGCCACGCCTCAGTGCATTGTCAAATGTCCAGCTCGCGCTTTTGTATAGAAAATCTTCGTATGTGAAAGATCGTTCAATGGCAGCATTAGACTCTGTGGGTCTTGGTCATCGGTACTCGCATAGACCTATGGAATTATCCGGGGGAGAACAACAGAGAGTAGCTATAGCAAGAGCTTTAGTTAAAGAACCGGTAATGCTTTTAGCAGATGAGCCTACAGGTGCACTAGACACTCGATCTAGCACAGAAATAATGGCAATACTTCAAAGGCTTAACAAAGAGATGGGGCTTACTGTCATCATAGTTACACATGAAAATGACGTAGCTTTGTATACACAGCGAATAATTTCGTTTAGTGACGGGAGAATTGTTCAAGATGCACCAGTAGACCGCCAAGTGATCTTATCGGCCGAGGGTGAAAAGTGACATTTGTATCGCTAATAAAGACCGCATGGTCCTCGATTGGTAGCAATAGGCTACGGACGATGCTTACTTTACTAGGCATCATTATTGGCGTCTCGGCTGTAATTGCGCTGATGTCAGTTGGCAAAGGTGCTCAAGAATCGATAACTTCAAGGATTGAATCTTTAGGGACTAATTTATTGTTTGTTCGCTCTGCAAACGGAGGAGAAATAACGTTAGATGATGCATTAGCATTAGCTGATCCTGTATTCGCTCCTTCCGTTCTAAAAGTTGCGCCTGAAGTTCAATCTAATACAGTTGCTGTGTTTGGCGAACAAGAGCATAACGTACCAATTTTCGGGGTTACTTCGGATTTCGCAGAAATACGAAATTTTACAATTGCATCGGGAGAATTTATTTCACCTGCGCATGTTTTTGGGAAAAACAATGTCGTGGTCCTGGGGTCGCAGGCCAAAGAAGATTTATTTGGTGTACGGGAACCAATTGGCTCTGAAATTCTGATCAGCAGGATTCCATTTAGTGTGGTAGGGGTTTTGGCAAGTAAAGGTGCAAGTGCTTTAGGCAACGAAGACAACAGGCTGCTAATCCCTATTTCAACGGCTCATCACAAAGTTATTCGAAACTTGAATTTAAAGGGAGATATCCCAGTAACCACAATTAATGTCAAGGCGACGGAAGGACTCATTGGGATAGCAGCAGAGGAAGTCACTACGATTTTAAGACTTCGCCATAGGGTCACCGACGAAGACGATTTTACGGTTGCTAGTCAACAGGCAGTCATCGACACTCTTGCAGAAACTACGGCGACTTTGACTATTTTTCTGGGAGCAGTAGCAGGCATATCATTGATTGTCGGTGGTATTGGAATAATGAATATCATGCTTGTATCTGTAACTGAACGCACTAAAGAAATTGGTATTCGTAAAGCAATGGGAGCCACTCGTCGGGACATATTATCTCAGTTTGTCATTGAAGCGGTGCTCATTAGCTTAGTGGGCGGTTTGCTCGGTGTTGCATTTGGGGTATTGGCCTCTCAATTATTAAATGGCTTACCTTTGGCGGGGACTCAGGTATCAACCGTACTAAGTGGAGATATAGCAGTTCTCGCGCTTGTTGTATCTGCAGCTATTGGATTATTTTTCGGTATTTACCCCGCAAGTAGAGCAGCGAAGCTTCATCCTATAGAAGCTCTTCGTTACGAATGATTAAGGTAAGGTGAAGATAGATGCGATTTTTAATAGCAGCATTAATTATGTTATTTGCAGGACTAGCTTTTGGCTGGGGAGCTGCCGAGATTTTCAAAGACACTAGCCAAGTTCAGCAACAAAATATTGAGCCTGAACTTGATGAAATTGGCAACGCCAATGCACCAGCTCGAGGAAATATTGAGGCTAGGCTTGAGCAGATAGCAGAAAATAATCCGGAATTTGCTGCGAAAATTCGTACAGCTATCGATGATGCTGACGGTGATCAAGCAAAGCTTCGATCAGAACTACAGTCTTTATTGCGCGAGAATCCACAAATTGCTGAAGAGTTCCGAGCTTCATCTAGGGAGAATTCGCGAGGTTCAGCAGAAAACCAAAATCGCCGCGGGCGCAATCGTTCATAATTCTCACCAACCTTTGCTTTGTGCGCATTGTGTCGCATAATGACGCCTATACGGAGGATATATGGCAGCACCAAAGGTAGTAGTCTTTGCCCCAGGAGACGAACAAAGTTATAAGAAATTTGAAGAAATTGGCTGTGAAGTTGTCTTAGGAAAAGCTTCGTGGTCTGACCCAACGGGGAATACAACCGATGAACTGGCTAGCATGGCTAACGAGGCTGATGCTTTAGTAGGTACCTCTATCAAAGGCGGTAAAATCGATCGCTCTGTAATGTCTGCTTCGGAGCACTTGCGTATCGTCGCAAAATATTCAATTGGTGTTGACGAAATAGATGTGAATGCGGCAACAGATTTGGGAATCATTGTCACGCATGCCCCGACAGAAGCAAATTGGGGTGGAGTCGTGGAAACAACTATGACCCAAATGCTTACGATGCTCAAAAAAGTTAGGCAGCGAGATCATGCACTTAAGACAAGCACTGATTGGAGGACGCCGGAACTTACTGCTACGCATATTGGAAGCAGAGAGGATGGGTATCCAGGCTTGACCATAGGTATTATTGGGCTTGGACGAATTGGTGGTCGTTTTGCTCAGATGTTAGCACCATGGAGAGTGCGTATTATTGCCTATGACCCATATCAACCAATTGATAGATTTATACATGCCAACGTACAGCGAGTGGATTTGGAAACGTTGCTTATGGAATCAGACGTTGTCTCCCTTCATGTGGTTTTGAATACAGAGACATATCATATGATGAGCGATAGGGAATTTGGATTAATGAAGCCTAGTGCAGTTTTTTTGAATACTTCTCGTGGTCCCGCTGTAGATGAGCCTGCCTTAATTAGAGCTTTGGAAAACGAAGTCATAGCAGGTGCTGGGCTTGACGTATTTGAAGTGGAGCCTCTACCGATGGATAGTCCTTTGAGAAAAATGGACGATAGGGTTTTATTATCTGCTCATGTTGCAGCCCATAATTATGGTGCTGGAATTGGCCCTGGTATTGAATGGGCGACTGAAGACGTATTAAGGGCTTTGAAAGGTCAAATTCCAGAGCACGTGTTTAACAAAGAAGTTATCCCTAGATGGCGCGAACGTTTTGAAGGGCGCTCTGCAATTTAGCATTTCAGAGGTAAATCTACATGGAATCACAAGGTGATGTTCGATTTAGTAAAGCTGAATGGGGTTCAGATGTAATAGTCGAGGTTTTGCGTGATTTAGGGATTGAATATGTGGCTCTTAATCCGGGCGCAACATTCCGTGGAGTACATGACTCTATAGTTAATTTCTTGGGTAATAAAAACCCGGAAATGATCCTTTGCACTCATGAAGAAATCGCAGTTGCAATCGCGCATGGATACGGTAAAGCTGCAGGCAAACCAATGGCGGCGTACGTTCACAATGTTGTAGGGCTGCTGCATGCAAGCATGGCGATATACAATGCGTGGGCTAATCGTTCAAGTATGTTGGTGCTGGGTGGTACAGGCCCTATGGCGGCAGATGGCCGAAGACCTTGGATTGACTGGATACATACTGCAAATGTTCAAGGAAATGCAGTACGCGACTTTGTTAAATGGGATGATCAGCCTGCAAGCGTAGGCTCATCTATTGAATCGCTTATCCGAGGTTATCATATTACCTCAAGTGCACCAGAAGGCCCTGTATATATCTGCTTTGATGTTGCTACGCAGGAAGAAAAAATTGAAGAGCCAATCGAACTTCCAAACATTTCTTCATTCCCTAAACCTACTAACTTCCAAGCTGACTTGGATGCGATGGAAAAAGCTGTAAATTTAGTGGTTTCAGCGAAAAATCCAGTAATCTTGGCTGACTTTATAGGGAAAGCTCCCGAAGCTGCAAAAAGCCTGATTAAATTGGCTGAATTGCTATCGGTACCAGTGATTTCTGGAGGAGATTTATACAATTTCCCGACCAATCACCCATTGAATGGGACTTACTCAAAGAAGCAATTGCTACAAGAAGCTGATGTGGTTTTAGCTCTAGATGTTTACGATTTACAGCAATCTCTTACCGGGCAGGATTATCGGTCAAGAAGCCTAGAACATTTGCTTAAACCAGATGCGAGCTTGATTGACATTTCTTTGCGTCAACTTTCTATAAGGAGCTGGACTCACGATTATGGAGGCCTATACCCCACATCACTTTCGGTTCAAGCTGATATTAAAGTGGCGCTTCCGTTACTGGTCGAATTAATTGAAAGGCGCTTAGATGATGGTATTGATCGCTCTGTTGAATTTCATCGACGCTTTCAAGTTATTGAATCAATGCATAATTTAGCACATGAGTCTTTCAGGGAAATCGTAAAAAATAGGTCTACGGAATCTCCGATAGCATTACCGTTTCTTGCATCAGAGCTTTGGGAAGTGATTAAAGATAAAGATTGGGTTTTAGGTAACGGGAATTTGCGAGGATGGACAGAAAGGTTATGGGACTATAAAGAGCCATATCAAGTAATCGACTCCAGAGGAGGAGGAGGATTGGGTATGGGATTTGGCCATGCATTAGGTGTTGCACTAGCGAATAAAGGGAAAAATAGGCTGACAATAAATATCCAATCTGATGGTGATTTTCTCTTTACGCCTTCTGCTGTTTGGACTGCCGTGCATCATAAAATCCCTATGCTAGTGGTAATGTACAACAATCGAACCTACGGTAATGATTTAGGTCACCAAGGATTGATGGCTGAAGTAAGAGGTAGGCCAGATGAGAATAAGAACATAGGGATAGATATTGATGATCCGTACGTAGATTTTGCTGCAATGGCTAAGTCTTTTGGAGCATGGGGAGAAGGTCCAATTGAGGACCCATCGGAACTTCGAAGCGCCTTGGAGCGAGCTGTAAATGAAGTTATTAACAACGGGAAGCTCGCCGTTGTTGACGTAATAACAGAGTTAGGAGATAGGTAACACTATGGCAGAAGTAAAATTCATAGATTTTGCACAGCAAATCCCTATATCGCGGGGGAATGGGGCTGAATCGTTTCCCTTGGTTGGCAAAACAGATGGGACTGACGCTTTTACTGCTGGGATTAGTAGTTTCCACGAAGGATTGGAAGTACCTTTACATTCTCATAATGTGGAAGAGATGGTTACTGTTCTTCAAGGATCAGGAGAATGTGAGATAGATGGCATTGTGAGATCTGTCAAATTATGGGACACAACATTTATCCCGAAAGGTATAGTCCATTGTTTTCGCAATACTGGTAATGGGACAATGAAAATAATGTGGATTTATGCAACTACAACGGTAACTCGCACTTTTGCTGATACGGGCGTAACTGTAGAGCATCTTTCTGGAGAAGATTTAGTAGGATCCGGCCCCGACAAGTAACTCCTCCTTTATAATAATAAAATGGCACTATCAAAAGAAGACAACGATTTACTAACACTGGTCCAAGCTGGATCACCAATGGGAGATTTGTTTAGATGCTTTTGGTTTCCCGTGCTGTTAAGTGATGAATTGCCAGTACCGGACTCGCCTCCGATTCGAGTTCGTGCCCTCGGAGAATATTTAGTCGCGTTTCGAGATTCCGATGGTCGATTAGGCCTGCTTGATGCTGGCTGCCCTCACAGAGGGGCAGATCTTGCATTTGGTGTTGTCGAGGAAGGCGGAATTCGTTGTGCACGGTGCTATTGGAAATTTGATGTTGAAGGAAATATTTTGGACTTGCCTCTGGAACCTGATGACAGTCCAATTTGGAATGAAGTAAAAGCCTCCGCTCATAAGCTAGTTGAATATGGGGGGCTTCTATGGGCTTATATCGGGTCTGCAAAAAATACTCCTGAGCTTCCAGAGTTTGAATGGACCCGCGTACCTCAAGAGCATCGATTTCTCTCTCGTTTTTTAGTTGAATGTAATTACATGCAGGCCATGGAAGGCGGGTTGGACGCAGCTCGTGTTCAAGCCTTGAAAGAATCTGGCGCAATTGGCCCCGAAGATCCCATGGGTGAAGAAGTTGCGCATGATGTAAAGATTCAAAGTACTGAATATGGATTGTTAGTGGGAACAGGTTTGCAGTCAGAAAAGAGTAATGCCGTGTTACATATTACCCAATGGATGATGCCGTTTTACACAACTTCAGTCGTTGATAGGACGGGCGTCTATGAAGGAGTGGCATGGGTTCCTGTAGATAATGAAAATACAATGGCATTTCCGGTAACTTATAGTCCTCGGAAACCCTTAAGTAAAAACTTGCTTACTGAAATTAAGCAAGGTAAGCGTATCCATCCAAAATTATTGAAAAATTCTTATAAACGCGAACTCAATCGGAGTAACGGTTTCCTAGCTCATAATCAGCAGCGAACCAATGAATTTGCATCTAGATTTTCAACTTCGTTTGAAATGGCACTAGCATGCCAGGAAAGTATGGGATCAATTGTTGATCGCACTCATGAAATGCTTAGTTCAAATGATGCAGCAGTAGAAAATGCGCGAAAGAAATTAATGCAAGCAGCCGTAGATTTAATGGAAGGGACAATCCCCGTCATTATCAATCGGGGCGACAGTTACAGAGTGAGGTCGTTTCGGGCTAAAGCCTCAAGCACTTTGCAGCATGAAGAAATTACTCGTGGGATAATCCCTGAAATCTAACGGATATTACGGCTCAAAGTTTATCCAATCGGATAAATTTTTCGTACGTTTGTATTAACTAATTTCCTCAGGGTTTCTAGTGACAAGTGTCCCAAATTTTCTTCAAGAACTTTTCGTGAGTTTGGCCATGGTGAGTTCGGATGAGGGTAATCTGTAGACCACATACAATTATCTTGCCCCCACCAGGAGAGCAATTGGCCTCCGACCGCATCGTTGAAGAAGGTTGCAAATATATTTCTATAAAAATATTCACTTGGTGGCATTGTTATCGGAACAATTCTTTGACCAAGAAATCTTTTGTAGTAATAATCCCATTGCTGCAAAACAAAAGGTATCCATCCAATTTCGCTTTCTACTATGACAGCTTTAAGCTTTGGGAATCTTTCAAAAACACCTGTGAAAATCAAATCGAAAAGCGAATTCGTAACACTTTGTAATTTTAAATTAACGGAGCCACGATGACCTAATAATGGATCAGCTTGCCGCGAAGCAAAATTTGAATCAGAACTATAATCAAATCCAGTTAGGATATGCAGATGTATGGGTACATCTAATTCCTGGGCAGCAGCCCAAAGCCGATCATAATGATCTCCTGTAAAAGGGATATCAGGGTGTGGTACCTGCCATACTAATGCACCATATAGACCTGCTTCATGGGTTCTATGCAATTCCCGTATAGCGTTATCTATGTTGTAGGTAGAAATGCAAGGTATACCGACCAGTCGTTTTGGAGAAGTTGAGCAATAATTGATCAGCCAATCGTTATATATTCGAAAGCACGCCTCTTGTGCTTCTGGGCTTTCGAGGCTAAAGAGCCTAAGGCCCAAAGTAGGGTATAGAACCTCAGCTGATACCCCATCAGTTTCCATTTCAGCGATTCTTTCCTTGGGGTCATAGCCTCCTGGTCGCTGGTCAGCCATCGCATTACCAGTCTTAGGTCTAGGAGGGAACGACGGAACATCACTTTTCAAGCTATCTGGTAGATTTAAATCCCAAAGGTCAGGTTCTTCCATTACATGCGAATCAGCCGAAATTAAGACTTCGCCAGATAGATCAATAACCTGAGTTGAAGCTGAAAGAATGCTGGTCATAGGTTTCCCCCGTACCCTTTATTTAAATTGAGGCTAGCGGGTACAAGAGCGGGCGTCAATATTTATTCTATTTTTTTCTTTCTTTAAGGCTTTGTCCAACAGGTAGGCAGATATACCCATTTATTCCACCCATGACACCCATTAGCGGGAGAAATTGAGCCTCGGGAACTAAATTGATTCCAGTGAAGAAAATTGGAATTATCGCCGTAAATGCCCCAATTAATACCCCCATTATGCGTTGAGTAAATACATGAAGACTTACAGGAAAGATTAAGCCAGTAAACCATGGGACAACCATTGTTGTTAGAACCCAAAGAAGCGTTGAAGTATCGTTTATTTCTCCAGATAAATATTTGATAGACGAGAGGCACGAATATCCGAGGATGCTTAAAGCTATAAATTTGAGAAATATTGCAAAATTAATTTTCATCACCATATTTGATTGTTTGGTTAATGGTAGTAATATCTGCTCGTCGAGACCCATCGTGTCTCATCCTGCATGGAAATCCCACGTAGAGAGGAGCGAGTGTGTCTCAGGATCTAGACTCAATTTACCCTATTGTTTCACGTGTAGTAACTGATTACTCGTTCACTCGTGATGAATTACTTAGGCTTATATCGTGTAAAAACGATGAACTTCATATTTTATTAGAGCTTGCTACTAAGTTAAATGATTCTTCAAGGCCTAAACGACAGGTTACTTTTTCGCCGAAAGTTTTTCTCCCTTTAACAAATTTGTGTAGAGACCGTTGCGGATATTGTATTTTTGTCAAAGGTCCTAACCAAAAAGGCGCACACACTATGCCTGCCGCTGAAGTAGTTTCAATTGCAAGCAAAGCTGCAGATTTAGGGTGTAAAGAAGCGCTTATTAGCTTAGGTGATCATCCAGAATATCGACACCCCGAGATGCTTGAGACTCTTAATCAAATGGGTTTTGCCTCTACTCCGCAATACGTTGCAGCAATGTCAAAATTAGTCTTTGAAGAAACAGGTCTTCTCCCACATACAAATTGCGGCACATTAAGCGAAGAGGAAATGGCTCCAATCGCTGAATGGAACGCCAGCATGGGCATCATGCTTGAAAGTACTAGCCTTAGATTGCATGACTTCGGTGAAGCTCATTATCAAACATCTTCTAAAGACCCTGTTATGAGAATTAATACTATCGAAGTTGCCTCTAAAATCGGCATGGCAATGACTACAGGAATTTTGTTAGGTATCGGAGAAACTCTATTGGAAAGAATAGATTCCTTAATTCTAATAAGAGATACACAGAAAAGACTGGGCAATATTCAGGAAGTCATAATTCAAAATTTCCGTGCAAAAAAAACTACTCGTATGGGCAAATCAGTCGAACCAGATACTGTAGATATGCTGAAGACACTGGCGGTAGCTCGTTTAATTTTGGGGCCAGAAATGAATATCCAGGCTCCTCCTAATTTAAACCTGAAAGATTATGGATCATATTTAGATTGCGGTATTAACGATTGGGGCGGAGTATCTCCTCTGACAATAGATTTTATTAATCCGGAAGCCGCATGGCCTCAAATAAACGAATTAAGAGAAATTACCTCACGAGCTGAATTTACGCTACGAGAACGTACGGCTCTTTATCCTGAGTACATTTTTAACTCGCGGTATAGTAGATCAGGGCCTATGCATCAGAGAATCAAACAACTTATTGATGAAGAAGGCTATATAAAAAAGGAAATGGAAATATGTTAGTAAATATTCCTTCGGATAGAGATTTCCCCAATCTTCGGTTAAGTGCAGAAACAATGCTTAGCAAAATACCTTTGGATATAGCACGTATTTTAGATAACGCTCTTACTGGTAAAGAAATTTCAATTCCTGAAGGATCTAGGCTATTCGAAGCAGAAGGCCCTGCGCTTTCAGCTCTGATGATGGCAGCTGATGAGATACGCGGATCAGTAAATGGAGACCAAGTTACATATGTAATAAATAGGAATATTAATTTCACCAACGTCTGTATCAAAAGGTGCGGATTTTGTGCTTTTAGCAGAGATTTCAGGCAGGAAGAAGGATATTTTCTTCCTTTAAATGAGATTCTCCGTAGAGTTCAAGAGGCTGTTGAATTAGGAGCCTCTGAGGTATGCATCCAAGCAGGCTTGCCACCCAAAATGGATGGATCTTTGTACTCGGACTTAACTGCGTCGATCAAAAATGATTTCCCAGATTTGCATATTCATGGCTTTTCGCCTGAGGAAGTTATGTATGGAGCGATACGCTCCAAATGTTCTATAAAAGAATATTTAATTAGATTAAAAGATGCCGGAGTTGGCTCTCTTCCGGGTACTTCCGCAGAGATACTTGTGCAACCAATCAGGGATAAAATTGCGCCTGGACGTATAACAGTTAAGCAATGGATTGAGGTTATAACATCTGCTCATTCAGTAGGGATACCTACTACAAGTACAATAATGTTTGGGCACGTAGAAACTAACGATCATCGCGCGCAGCATTTGTCCACTTTGCGAGACATCCAAAAATCCACAGGGGGGTTTACAGAGTTTGTCCCATTAAGTTTTGTACACGAAGAAGCACCAATGTTTGCAAAAAAAATGACTAATGACCTGAAGCCAGGTGCTACCGGAGCAGAAGTTGTGCGTATGCATGCAATCGCTCGTTTAATGCTCAATGGCTGGATTGATAATATTCAATGCTCTTGGGTTAAGGAAGGACCAAAACTTTCTCAAATTTTGCTGCAATCAGGGTGTAATGATGTAGGTGGAACGTTGATTAATGAAAGTATTTCAACTGCTGCGGGCGCCGCGTACGGACAACTGATCCCTCCGTCAGAATTGAGAAGATTAATTAGAGATATCGGGAAAACCCCTGTACAACGTAACACTTTATATAAACCAATACAGGTTTATGAGGAAGAGCCCGCTGAAGCAGAGCCTCTGGATTTAGCTGCAAATAATCCGGAGAAATTTGGCTCCTATTTGGAACTTGTTAAGCTTGAGGAGTTCCGCTATGAAGGCCAACGTTCACCGTCGCTCATGGGGCCGACTTTACCTGAAATTATTGGCACGAAGTAGGGTAATTGAGAAATCATGCCTAAGATAGTTGCATTAGCTGGAGGTGTAGGAGGATCAAAATTAGCATTAGGCCTCTCAAAAATATTGCCCCCAGAAAATTTATGTATTTTAGTTAATACTGCAGACGATGAATTTTTTCATGGACTTTATATATCCCCTGATATTGACACTATGACATATTCGTTGGCAGGTTTAATTAATAAAAGCAAAGGATGGGGTTTAGAAGGAGATACATTTCAGGCTCTAAGTGTCTTGGGTAAATTAGGCTCAGATACGTGGTTTAACCTCGGTGATAGAGATCTTGGTTTGCATATTTGGAGGACTGCATCTCTTCAAGCAGGGATGAAATTGTCAGAAATAACTACTACTATTGCTTCTAAATTTGGCGTCAAACATCAAATTATCCCTATGTCGGACAGTCGTATACAAACCAAGCTTCATACGGATATTGGCGAGCTTTCATTCCAGGAATATTTTGTGAAGAATAGGTGTGAACCTATAACAAAGGAAATAAGCTTTGCAGGAACTGAGCTTGCTGTACCTCCTGACAGGTTAATTTCCTTTTTCAATGTGGCAGATGCAATTATTTTTTGCCCTTCTAACCCTTTATTAAGTATCGGACCAATATTGGCAATCCAATCTATCCGTAACATGATAGAAAATTTTAATGGTCCGAGGGTTGCAGTAAGTCCAATTATTGGAGGAAATGCGGTGCGCGGTCCTGCCTCTAAAATGATGAAAGAATTGGGACTGGAATCATCGAACAGAGGACTTGCTATGTTGTACGAAAAAGTTTGCGATACGCTGATTATTGATGAGGCTGATGCTGAAGATATTGATGATATCGAGGCCCTAGGCGTCTCTGCTATTGCTTTGCCAACAATTATGAATTCTGAAAGCGAGAAGGTAGCTCTTGCGCGAGAAATCTTAAAAATCTTGGACGAATACAAGTAATCCAACGTTACTTTTCTTATGCTACAGATAATTATTCCAATAAAACCTTTGCACAAAGCAAAGAGTCGGCTTGTTTCCGTTCTAGAGAGCCACACTCGTGAGTCTCTTGTTTTGATGATGTTGAACCGAGTAATAAAGGCTTCAAAAGATGCCTTAGGCTCAAGCTCATGTACCGTTTTAGGAGGAGATAAAATCATAGAGAAGATAGTTCTGGAACATCAACTTGAGTTAGAGAAAGATGCAGCAACGAATTTGAATGACTCGCTATGGATTGCGATTCGTGACGCTCAAAGAAAAGGGTTTTCAGCTACACTAATTTTGCCTGCAGATCTACCATTATTGATGGCTGAGGATATATTAGAAATTGTTCGAGCGAGCGATAACTACTGTAGCCACGTTTGCTCTCCAGCGTCGAGCGAAGGTGGGACTAATGCTTTTTTTCAGCCTGTTGAAGGTGCAATTAAGCCGATGATGGGATTAGACAGCTTCAATAAGCATCGGGAGTTTATTAAATCTTTAGGAAAAAAATTTGCGGTTGTAGAAAGAGATGGAGTAGGTTTCGATCTGGATAATAAAGTTGATTACGAATGGGCATCAAGTAATATTCATGGATGGGATCGAGATTTAAAGTCTTGGGAATTGTGGCTTTTATCGCATAAGGAATTGTATGGCTAAACCCAAAATTGGATTGCTAATTGGTACTCGTGGAATAGTGATGTCTTCCCAAAGGGATAATACAGTCCCTGCTCCTGATTTGATGCTCAGGCTAGCAGAGGAAGCAGAAAATTCAGGCCTTGACTCAATTTGGGTCGGGGATAGCCTAGTTTCAAAACCTAGATTTGAACCTATCACCGCTTTATCGTACTTAGCCGCTAGAACGTCTAGCGTGAAATTAGGAACTTCTGTTTTATTACCGGCATTAAGAAACCCAGTTACCCTTGCGCATTCATTGGCAACTTTAGATATTCTTTCAAGAGGCAGGGTAGTAATAGGAGCAGGAGTCGGTGGAGCATTTAACGCAGATCAAAAAAAAGACTGGACTTCAGTGGACGTAGATCCATCAAAGAGAGCAAAAAGATTTACTGAAACAGTAGAAATACTGAAACGTCTTTGGACTGAAGATCATGTTTCATACAGCGGCAGTCATTTTTCTTTGCAAGACGTGACTTTAGATCCCAAGCCTGCTAGAAACGACGGAATTCCTGTCCTATTGGCAACACATAACAAAACGGGTTCTGATGCACAGATACAGCGAGCAGCGTTACATGGTGACGGTATAATTGGGATAACAGACTCGCCAGAAGAATTTCAAGCCGTATGCGCCAAGGTTGATCAGGCAGTTTTGGAGCAAAAGAAAACACTAGATACTTTTCAGCATGTCTATTATATGACTGTAAATGTATGCGACGATGTAGCCCTTGGCGAGGCTGAGGCACGTGATTTTCTCATGAGCTACTACAATGTTAATCATTGGGGTAACTCATGGGGCCCCTGGGGAAAAGCCCAAGATATTATTTCTAGAATTAAAGAATACTCAGATGCTGGAGCAGATACGGTTATCATTCGCTTTGCCTCGTGGAATCAAAATGAACAATGGGATAGGTTTGCAAAACAGGTATTACCAGAATTTTAGGATTGAGGTTTGAAATGTATAACGACCTGACGAACGAGGAAGCTTTCGTGATTTTAAATAAAGGGACTGAGCGCCCTTTTACTGGTGAATACGATAATTTTTACAAAGATGGTACTTATATTTGTAGGCGATGCAATGCAAAGCTTTTTCAATCCGCTTATAAATTTGATGCAGGATGTGGATGGCCTGCATTCGACCGAGAGATTGAAGATTCAGTTCGAATGTTACCTGACCCAGATGGCTTTAGAATTGAAATAACTTGTAGCAATTGTGACGGTCATTTGGGGCATGTTTTTTTAGGGGAAGGCTTCACTGAGACTAATGCTCGGCACTGTGTGAATTCTTTATCGATACGTTTTGTTGAGGCTAAAAGTGATTTAATTGACTAGATTGCTCTCACTCTGATACGACCTGCAACATCCATTCCCAAAGACAAGCTAGATTCACTATGGCTTATGTCAATGACCCCTCGATAGACAGCTCTTTCCTCAATACGAATTTGCTGCCCTGGCAGGATTTTATTACCAACCAAGAACGAGAGTAGCGGGTAATCTTCGTC
>TARA_B100000686_G_scaffold207344_1_pt1 | contig 17925 bp, 14 predicted proteins | sample TARA_B100000686 | Tara Oceans TARA_B100000686 (sample SAMEA2622733) | marine metagenome | biome: marine biome (ENVO:00000447); feature: marine epipelagic mixed layer (ENVO:xxxxxxxxx); material: "saline water (ENVO:00002010), including plankton (ENVO:xxxxxxxx)" | depth 150 m
GTAAAGATAGAGATATTTTAAGATTTGAGCCGCAGAAATTAATAGAAGGTTGTTTAATATCAGGTTACGCGGTGAATGCACATGTTTGCTATATTTATATAAGAGGCGAATATTTTTACGAAGGCAAAAGATTGCAGGAAGCCATAAACCAGGCATATGAAAAGAATTTTTTAGGGAAAAATGCATGTGGTTCTGATTGGGATTTTGATATTTACATCCATTTCGGTGCGGGCGCTTATATCTGTGGTGAAGAAACTGCTTTGCTTGAAAGTCTAGAGGGAAACAAAGGACAACCAAGGCTTAAACCACCATTTCCAGCTTTAGTGGGGCTGTACGGATGTCCCACAATTGTTAACAATGTTGAAACAATAGCTGTAATTCCAACTTTATTGAGAAGAGGGGGTAAATGGTTTGCCTCACTTGGAAAACCAAAAAATACTGGTACAAAAATATTTTGTATATCTGGGAACGTTAACTCCCCTTGCAATGTTGAAGAAGAGATGGGAGTACCTTTAAAGGAACTAATTGAAAAATATGCTGGTGGTGTTATCGGGGGATGGGATAATTTACAAGCCGTAATACCCGGGGGTTCTTCAATGCCTCTAATTCCAAAAAAAATTTGTGACACAATTTCAATGGATTTTGACTCTTTGACAAATGTAAAGAGTGGATTAGGTACAGCTGGAATTGTGGTTATAAACAAAGATCAAGACATTATTAAATGTATGGCTAGGATAGCTAGATTTTATAAACATGAAAGCTGTGGACAATGTACTCCGTGTAGAGAAGGCTCAGGATGGATGTGGAGAATTTTAGAAAGAACAGCAAGAGGAGAATCAACTTATAGCGACATAGATTTATTGTTTGAAGTCACTAAACAGATCGAAGGACATACTATTTGTGCTTTTGGAGAAGGTTCGGCGTGGCCTGTACAAGGTCTATTGAGACATTTTAGAAAAGAAATCGATAAGAAATGTTCTGGAACTCCAATAGTCAAAAAGAAAAGAAACGTTCCTTATTTAATTGATCAACATTTATTAGAGAAAGACAATGCCTAAAATACTTATTAATGGAAAAGAAATAGAGTTTGAAAAAGGAATGACCGTTTTACAGGCTTGTGAACTTGCAAACGTTGAAATTCCAAGATTTTGTTATCATGAGAAACTTTCTATAGCTGGAAACTGCAGGATGTGTCTTGTGGAAATGGAAAAATCTCCAAAACCAATTGCTTCATGTGCAATGCCAGCTGCAGAAGGGATGAGTATAAGAACTAATACTGAATTTGTAGAAAAAGCTAGAAAAGGTGTTATGGAGTTTTTGCTAGCAAATCACCCGTTAGACTGTCCTGTTTGTGACCAAGGTGGAGAGTGTGACCTACAAGATCAATCACTTTATTATGGCGTAGACAAATCCAGATTTTTAGAAAACAAAAGGACCGTTAAAGATAAATATATGGGTCCTTTAATTAAAACTCAAATGACCAGATGTATTCATTGCACAAGATGTATAAGATTTGCAACCGAAGTTGCTGGAGTTCCAGAGATAGGAGGAATAGGAAGAGGTGAAGATATGGAAATCACAACATATCTTGAGAAATCTATGGAGTCAGAATTATCTGCAAATGTAATAGATCTATGTCCAGTTGGTGCTCTTACATCAAAACCTTATGCTTTTGAAGCAAGACCATGGGAATTAAAAAAAACCGAAAGCATAGATGTCATGGATGCTGTAGGGTCAAACATTAGAGTAGACACTTACGGATGGGAAGTAAAAAGAATTTTGCCTAGGGTTAACAACGAAATCAATGAAGAGTGGATATCTGACAAAACAAGATATGCATGCGATGGTTTATTAAAACAACGTTTAGATACTCCTTACATAAAAAGAGAGGGTAAATTAATTAAATCCAGCTGGGATGAAGCTATAGAAACAATATGTAAAAAAATTAATTCTGTAGATTCTAATAATATTGGCGCCCACGTTGGGGACATGATTGGTTTAGAAAATATTTTTGCATTTAAAACTTTTTTATCTAAAATTAATTGTAAAAACTATGATTTTAGAGAGAAAAATTTTTATCTCAATTCATCGGATAAAATTAATTATTTATTTAACTCCTCTATTCAAGGAATAGAAGATTCGGATTTAATTTTACTAGTTGGTTGTAATCCAAGACACGAAGCAACTATGGTAAACGCTAGAATAAGAAAAGTTTTTTCTAAAAATAAAACACCAATTTATTCTATAGGAGATCCAGGAGATCTTACTTATGAATATAATATTGTTGGGAAAACTACTCAGGATATAAAAGATATTATTGAGGGAAAATCTAACTTTAACAAGCAATTTTTGTCTTCTAAAAGACCAATAGTTATTATTGGAGAATCTGCTTTAGGAATGGAAAATGGACAATTTATTTTTGAAGAAATTAAAGAATTCTTATTTAAAAATAATTATATTAACAAAGACTGGAACGCATTAAATATTTTAATTCAAAATGCCTCAACAGTCGGATGTTTAGATCTTAAGTTTTTTAGTTCAAAAAATATTAATGAATCAATTTTTCTTGATAAAATTAAAAATAACAAATTTGAACTAATTTATCTTTTAGGCTCAGATAATCTTGAAATAAAAAAGAAAGATGAATTTATTATTTATCAAGGAAGCCACGGTGATAGAGGAGCTGAAATTGCTGATGTAATATTACCTAGTCCTGCCTATACAGAACAAAATAGTTTATTTATAAACCTTGAGGGCAGAGTTCAAGAATGTAGAAAAGCTTCTTATCCTCCAGGAGAATCCATGGAAGATTGGAAAATTTTTAACTTGCTTTGCAAAAAATTAAAAAATGAAAAACTTTTTTCTAAATACGAAGATCTTAAAAAATCTGCAATAAATCAAATAATAAATTTTTCAGAAATAGACTTATTGCCAAATAAAATTTTAATTAATAATAAAAATATTAAATCTAATTTTAATAAAGAAAACATTATCATAAATAAAATTGATTATTATTTCAGTAATTCAATTGCCAGAGCTTCAAAAACTATGAGTGATTGTAAAAAAGTAAATTCTAATTTACTCAAAGAAGGGACAAACAACTAAAATGGAATATATAAATATTTTAATTCAAGAGATTTATAAAATTCTTTTTCTATTAGTTCCAATTTTAGTCTCTGTTGCCTTAATTGTATGGCTTGATAGAAGAATTTGGGGATTTGTCCAAAAAAGAAAAGGCCCTAATGTCGTTGGTCCTTTTGGATTACTTCAAACTTTAGCAGATGCTTTAAAATATCTTTTTAAAGAAATTATTATTCCTGCAAGTGCAAATAAAATTATATTTGTTTTAGCTCCAATAGTTACTATGACACTGGCATTGATTGCTTGGGCGGTTATTCCTTTAAGTGAAGATTTAGTTTTATCAAACATTAATATCGGCATACTTTATTTATTTGCAGTTTCTTCACTTGGCGTTTATGGAATTATAATGGGAGGATGGGCATCTAATTCTAAGTATCCATTTCTTGGTTCAATTAGATCTGCAGCTCAGATGGTATCCTATGAAGTTTCAATAGGAATTATAATAATAAATGTTTTGTTGTGTGTAGGTTCATTAAATTTGACAGATATAGTGTTAGCTCAAAAAAATGTTTGGTTTGTAATTCCTCTTTTTCCAATGTTTGTAATATTTTTTATATCCGCTCTAGCTGAAACAAATAGACCGCCTTTTGATTTACCTGAGGCAGAGGCAGAATTAGTTGCAGGTTATCAAACTGAATACTCAGGAATGATGTACGCAATGTTTTGGTTGGGAGAGTATGCAAATATATTATTAATGTGTGCTATGGGTTCAATTCTGTTTTTAGGAGGTTGGCTTTCGCCATTAGAAATTTATCCATTAAATCTTGTTCCGGCACCTTTTTGGATGATATTAAAAATATTATTTTTATTTTTTTTATTCTCAATCGTAAAAGCAATTGTACCAAGATATAGATACGATCAACTAATGAGACTTGGATGGAAAATTTTCCTACCTTTTTCTTTATTATATGTTGTTTTGACTGCTAGTTTTTTATTTTATTTTGACATGCTACCAACAAAGAATTTTTAAATGAAATTAAATAGACTTTTAAAAACAATTTTTTTGGCTGAGTTTATCTCAGCTATATTTATTGCTACGAAGGAAATTTTTAAAAGAAAAAAAACAATTAATTACCCTCATGAAAAAGGGGAAATAAGCCCTAGATTTAGAGGGGAGCATGCACTTAGAAGATATCCAAATGGAGAGGAAAGATGTATTGCTTGCAAATTATGTGAAGCTGTATGTCCAGCTCAGGCAATTACAATAGAGTCCGAAGAACGTAAAGACGGAAGCAGAAAAACAACAAGATACGATATTGATATGTTGAAATGTATATATTGCGGCCTTTGTCAAGAGTCTTGCCCAGTTGATGCTATTGTTCAAGGTCCAAATTTTGAATTTGCTACTGAGAATCGAGAAGAACTTTATTACAACAAAGAAAAGTTATTGGACAACGGAGATAGATGGGAATCTGTGTTAGAAAAAAACATTAAACTTGACAAAATATATAGGTAGCTAATGTTTGCTCATGCTTTTTTCTTTTATTTTTTTTCAGTTATAGCAATACTTTCTGCTTTGATGGTTATTGCATCAAGAAGCACCATTAATTCAGTTTTCTTTTTAATACTAGATTTCATTTCTATTGGCTGCTTGTTTATAATGGTAGGAGCAGAATTTTTGGGAGTCATATTACTAATTGTTTATGTGGGAGCTGTAGCAGTTTTATTTTTGTTTGTGGTAATGATGCTTAACGTGACTCAACAAAAACAATCTTGGTTTATTGGAAAAAAATCTACTCATATACCCTCTGGACTATTTGTAAGTGTAGTAATTTTTTTAGAACTATTAGTTGTGATTGGAGGCTGGAAATATAAAACAGATTTAATGACCAGTAGTACTTTGTCAATCAATGAAAATATCTCAAATACTCATTTAATAGGAAACGTTATGTATACAGATTATTTTTTATATTTCCAAATTTCAGGAATTATTTTATTGCTCTCAATGATTGGGGCAATTGTTTTGACCTTTAGAAAAAGAGAAAATGTAAAAAAACAAAGTTATATTAATCAAATTTCTAGAGAAAAAGAATCATCGATTGAAATAAAAGAAGTAGAATTTGGAAAAGGAGTAAAAATTGATGATTGATATTGGGTTGGGACACTATCTTACTTTAGGCGCAATTATTTTTTCTTTAGGAATTATAGGGATATTTCTAAACAGAAAAAATATTATCGTTATTTTAATGTCCGTAGAACTAATTCTCTTAGCTGTGAATATAAATCTTATATCTTTTTCAATTTTCTCAGGCGATATAGTAGGGCAGATATTTACGATGCTAATATTAACTGTTGCTGCTGCTGAAGCAGCAATCGGACTAGCTATAATAGTTATTTTTTACAGAAACAAGGGTTCAATTCGAGTTGAAGATATTCATGAGATGAAAGGTTAAATGGAATACGCGGTATTATTTTTACCATTAATAGGTTCAATCGTAGGATATTTTGGAAGATCATTAGGAAATTATTTTTCAGAATTAGCGACAAGTTTTTTTGTTTGCGCTTCAACAATTTTATCATTTCTAATTTTTTATAATGGAATAAATACAGGTACATATGGAAATTACATAATATTTGAATGGATTAATTCAGGAGATTTTGTAGCGAACTGGTCAATTAAAATAGATCCTCTCAGCTCGATCATGTTAGTAGTTGTCACTCTTGTTTCTTCACTAGTTCATATCTATTCAATTGGATACATGAGTCAAGATCCTCACAAACCAAGATTTATGTCCTACCTTTCCCTATTTACATTTTCAATGTTAGCGCTAGTTGTATCTGATAACTTTTTACAGTTATTTTTTGGATGGGAAGGAGTTGGATTGTGCTCATATTTATTAATTGGTTTTTGGTATAAGAGAAATTCTGCTAACAACGCAGCAATCAAAGCATTTATTGTCAATAGAGTGGGCGATTTTGGATTAGCTATTGGTATTTTTCTCATATTTTATCATTTGGGTACAGTTAACTATAATGAGGTATTTCAATTAATTCCTCAATTCATCGATAAAGAAATAAATTTCTTAAACTTTGAAATAAATTTAATTACTTCAATTTGTCTTTTTTTATTTATGGGAGCGATGGGAAAATCTGCACAATTTTTGCTACATACTTGGTTGCCTGACGCAATGGAAGGCCCAACACCTGTTTCCGCATTAATACATGCTGCAACTATGGTAACAGCAGGAGTTTTTTTGGTAGTAAGATGTTCCCCAATGTTTGAATATTCAGAAGTAGCTTTAAATGTTGTTGCAATAGTAGGAGCAATTACTGCAATTTTTGCTGCTTCAGTTGCTTTAGTGCAAAATGATATAAAAAGAATCATAGCTTACTCTACTTGCAGTCAATTAGGTTATATGTTTTTTGCTGCCGGAGTAGGAGCTTACCATATTGCGATGTTTCATTTATTTACTCACGCTTTTTTTAAAGCATTACTATTTTTAGGCTCAGGTTCAGTAATACACGCTTTTAAAGACAGCCAAGACATTAGAAATATGGGAGGAGTTTGGAAGCAACTTCCATACACTTGGATCCTTATGCTAATTGGAACTTTAGCTCTTACAGGATTTCCTTTTTTATCAGGATTTTATTCTAAAGATGCAATAATTGAATTTGCATACTCCAAAGATTCAGTAGTTGGAAATTTTGTTGCTTATATCGGAATATTTACAGCTTTCTTAACAGCAATTTATTCCTGGAGGCTAATGTTTAAAATATTTCATGGAAAATATATGAACAAAGACCTACCGCTCAAGGAAGCACATGAGTCCCCGTTGGTGATGCTTGTACCTTTAGTGCTATTAGCTTTTGGAGCAATATTTTCAGGTTATTTATTTAAAGATCTTTTGATAGGGAGTGAAAGTGAAACTTTTTGGTATAATTCAATATTTTTTCTTCAAAAAATTAGTAATAATCATCCTCCATTATGGTTTGTACTTTTCACACCAATCCTTGTAGTAGTTGCTATACCTATTTCCTATTATCTTTTTATAAAAAATGGAAAAATCTTAGAAAAATTTAAAAATAAAAATAAATTGGTTTACAATTTTCTGTTAAACAAATGGTATATAGATGAGATTTATGAATTTATTTTAGTAAATCCTTTAAAAAAGATAGGACTATTTTTCTGGAAAAAAGGAGATGAAAACACAATTGATAGATTTGGTCCAAATGGGATTTCAAAGATTATAAAACTAATTTCTAATAAAGCAGTACAGTTTCAAAGTGGTTATATTTATGATTATGCATTTGTAATGCTTATTGGTTTATCGCTATTAATAACTTACTTAATATTAAATTAAAATGGACTTTCCAATTCTTTCATCAATAATATTTTTACCATTACTAGGTGCTCTATTTATTTTTTTATTCAAAAATAATAAAGATAACAACAAAAGTGCAATTTACGTCTCTTTATTTACTAGTTTGGCAAATTTAGCTTTAGCTTTGTTCTTATGGAATATATTTGATAAAAATTTTTCTGGATTTCAATTTATTGAAGAAAAAGATTGGATAAGTGGGTTAATAAAATTTAAATTAGGAATAGATGGTATTTCAATATTATTTATTATTCTTACCACTTTCATAGCTCCTATCTGCATTGTTTCCTGTATTAACAGCGTAAAAGAGAGAACAAAAGAATTTTTAATAGCGATTTTAATTTTAGAAACTTTTATGATAGGTGTTTTTTCTTCTCTTGACCTTGTTATTTTTTATCTTTTTTTTGAGGCTGGTTTAATTCCAATGTTTTTAATTATTGGTGTGTGGGGAGGCCCAAGAAGAGTTTATTCAGCTTTTAAGTTTTTTCTTTATACATTACTAGGCTCAGTATTAATGTTGGTTGCTATAATAACTATTTATTGGTTAGTAGGAACAACCGATGTAGTTGAGATTTATAAAATTAAAATCTCCCAAGAGTACCAATATATTTTATGGCTAGCATTTTTTAGTTCCTTCGCTGTCAAAATGCCAATGTGGCCTGTTCATACATGGTTACCCGATGCTCACGTTGAGGCACCTACAGCAGGTTCGGTTATATTGGCAGCTATACTTTTGAAAATGGGAGGATATGGATTCTTGAGATTTTCAATAGGCATGTTTCCAGTAGCGTCGGAGTATTTTATACCACTGATTTACTCTTTAAGTATTATTGCAATTATTTACACTTCATTAGTAGCCTTAATGCAGGAAGACATGAAAAAATTAATAGCATATTCATCAGTAGCTCATATGGGTTTCGTTACTCTCGGAATATTTACTTTCACAAAGCAAGGTATCGATGGAGGCATGTTTCAGATGATCAGTCATGGTCTAATATCAGCAGCACTTTTTTTAAGTGTAGGCGTTCTTTATGACAGAACACATTCAAGGCTTATAAATTCATACGGAGGAGTGGTTCATTACATTCCAAAATATTCTCTTATTTTCATGATTTTTACTTTGGCAGCGCTGGGTTTACCAGGGACAACAGGATTTCTTGGAGAGTTTTTGATTTTAGTTGGGGTTTTTCAAAAAAATTATTTAGTTGCTCTATTAGCTACCACAGGAGTCGTTCTTGCAGCTGCTTACATGCTTTGGTTAGCCAAAAGAGTAATTTTTGGGGAAACAAAAAATCCAGGAATTAAATCTTTGAAGGATATCAATTTTTTTGAAGGAACAACGCTATTTTTATTAGCTAGCGCTATAATTGTTTTTGGGTTTTATCCTGATCCTTTATTAGAAACTATGAATGTTTCTGTAAACGACTTACTAGATAATTATCAAAAAGATTTAATGTACCATTTAAAGGCAAGCAAATGATAGATAATCTTAATATACTATTTCCTGAAATTTTTCTTTCTATTTCTATATTTTTAATTCTAATGATTGGAGTTTTTTTAAATAAAAGTTATACCTTGGTAACTAATCTTTCACTGTTAACTTTAATTACATTGATATTAATTATTTTTAATAGTGAAAGTGTATCGGTTAAAATATTTTCTGAAAGTTTTATAAGAGATCTCTTTGCAAATTTTGCTAAAATATTGATTTTATCAGCAAGTGTTTTTGTTTTGTATTCATCACAAATTTTTATTAAAGAAAATAATATTGCAAAATTTGAATATCCTATAATTATACTTTTATCTATTCTAGGCATGTTTTTTATGGTGAGCGCCAATGATCTAATACTTTTTTATCTTGGTTTAGAACTACAATCTTTAGCACTTTATATTTTAGCTGCCATAGATAGAGACAATATTAGATCTACAGAATCAGGGGTTAAGTATTTCGTATTAAGTTCTCTTTCGTCAGGATTGTTGCTTTATGGATGTTCTTTGCTTTATGGTTTTACTGGATCAACGAACTTTGAAGTTATTAAAAGTGAATTAAACCCGGAAAATATTGGTTCAATTTTTGCAATGGTATTTATTCTCGTAGGTCTAGCTTTTAAAGTTTCAGCTGTTCCTTTTCACATGTGGACACCTGATGTTTATGAAGGTTCACCAACCTCTACAACAAGTTTCTTTTCTGTGGCTCCAAAAGTGGCAGGTTTAGCAGCAATAATAAGATTTATGCAAATTCCTTTTGCCAATGTATTAGTTGAATGGCAAGCAATAATAATTTTTATATCCATAGCTTCAATGATATTAGGTGCAGTCGCTGCAATAGGGCAAAAAAATATCAAAAGACTAATGGCTTACAGCTCCATAGGACATATGGGATACGCACTTGCAGGAGTAGCTACTGGAACAACCTCAGGCTATATGAGCTCGTTAATTTACATAACAATATATGTAGTTATGAACATTGGTGCCTTCGCATGCATATTTCTAATGAAGAAGGATGGAAAATATACAGAAGAGATTAATGAATTATCAGGCATTTCTAAAAAACACCCACTAATAGCATTATCTTTTTTAATTATTTTGTTTTCATTAGCGGGCATACCCCCTCTAGGAGGTTTTTTTGCTAAGTTTTATGTTTTTATGTCTGTAATTGAAAGTGAGATGTATGTTTTAGCTATTATAGGATTATTAACAACTGTAGTATCAGCTTTTTATTATTTAAGGATAATAAAGATTATATATTTTGATAAATTGACTAAACCATTTGATCAAATTAAAAATATTAGTATTACAGGTACAATTTTTTTAAGTTGTATTATATTAGTAACTTTCTTTTTATATCCTGCAATTTTAAGCAATATAGCAAGTTCAGTATTTACCTATTAATGAAATTAAAACTAATAAAACTAAACAGTGTAAAAAGCACTAATGATGAAGCTATTAAACTAATAAAAAAGAACAAATTATCTCCATGTTTAATTACTGCAAAAAGACAAACCAGAGGAAGAGGCACAATGGGAAAAAAATGGATATCAGAAAAAGGAAATCTTTTTATATCACTGTTTTTTCAGATTAATTCAAAGAATATAAAGGCTAATAAATTTTCAGTTTTAAACCCTCGCATTATTAAAAATATTTTGGCAAAATATTCAAAAAATAAAATATCCATAAAATGGCCAAACGATCTATTGATAAAGAAAAGAAAGTTGGGCGGCATACTTCAAGAAGTTATAGAATACAGGGATAAGAAATTTTTAATTATAGGAATAGGAGTAAATACTAAAATTTCACCAAAAAACAAAAGTTTTAACTCAATCTCTCTTTCAGCTTGTTCAAATCGTGTTATAAAAAACAACGAAATTTTAGTAAAGATAAAGTTAGCTTACGAGAAAATCATATCTAATTTAAGCAAAGGAAGAAGATAGAATGAAATATTTAATAGGCGACATAGGGAACACTTTGACAAAGATAACTTTGTTGGATGATAAATTTAAAATTATAAAGTCCAAAAGTATCGACAGCAAAAAACTATGTAAAAAGATCTACTTGTCCAGATTTTTTAAATTTTTTTTTACGTCTAAATTGAACAGTAAAATTTTATTTTCAAGCGTTGTTCCATTTGTTTATAAAAATATCAAATTTTATTTGAGAAGTAAGGGTTATAAAATTTATGAAATAAAAGAATTAAAAGTAAATAAAATAATTAAATTGAAAGTAGATAATTTTAAACAAGTAGGATCAGACAGAATAGCAAATGCTATCGGTTCGTATCATACTTATAAAAAAAATTGTTTAGTAATAGATTTTGGTACAGCTACTACTTTTGACGTTGTAAAAAAACCAGGAATTTATGATGGAGGCGTTATCGCTCCAGGCATAAAATTATCAATTATTAATTTAAATAAATCAACAGCGCTATTACCATTGTTAAATTTAAAAACTAATGCAAAAAGTTATGGAAAAAATACAAAAGATGCCCTTAACTCAGGATTTTTATGGGGCTATAAAGGATTAATTAACAGTATCATTGAGAAAATTATTTCTACCAGCAAATCAAATTATCAGGTTATATTGACAGGTGGTTATTCTAGATTATTTAAAAAACATATTAGCAAAAAATCTATAATAGATGAAAATATTACCGCGAAAGGAATAATTAAAGTTTATAAAGATTTATTATTATGAAGAAAGAACAATTTATTTTTTGTCCTTTAGGTGGATCAGGTGAGATTGGAATGAACATGAACTTGTATGCCTATGGAAAAGAAGATAATCAAAAATGGATAATAGTTGATATGGGAGTAACGTTTGCCGATGATTCAATTCCTGGAATTGATCTTATTTATCCTGACCCTGGATTTATTTTAGATAAAAAGAATGATCTCCTCGGAATAGTTCTTACACATGCTCATGAAGATCATATTGGATCAGTAGTTCATATTTGGCCAGAATTGAAATGTAAGATTTATGCAACACCATTTACAGCAGTACTTGTTAAAGAAAAATTTAAAGAAAAAAAAATCGATATATCTAAAAGTTTAGAAATAGTTCAGTTAAATGGAAAAATTAAATTAGGTCCATTTGAAATTGATTTTGTAACTTTGACACACTCAATTCTTGAACCAAATGGTTTGAGCATAAAAACTCCTGCAGGAGTAATATTGCATACTGGAGACTGGAAAGTTGACCCAAATCCTTTAATTGGAAATAACATTGATGAAAAAAAGTTAAAAGAAATAGGAAATAAAAATGTTATAGCGATGATATGTGACTCAACTAATGTTTTTAGCCCTGGAAGGGCAGGCTCAGAATCTGATGTAAGAGAAAGTTTGTTAAAGATAATAGAAACAAAAACAAAAAGAATAGCTGTAACATCATTTGCATCAAATGTTGCCAGAATGGAATCAATTTTTTATTGTGCAAAAAAAACTAATAGACATATTTCTTTAGTTGGACGTTCAATGAACAGGATATATAAAGCTGCAAAACAATGTGGTTATCTAAATGATGTAATAAAACCTATCGAACCAAAAGATGCTAATAAAGTTTCAAGAGATAAAATCATATATTTATGTACAGGCAGCCAAGGCGAACCTATGGGAGCGATGAAAAGAATTATAAACGGAACCCATCCAGAAGTTTTTTTAGAATCAGGTGACTCAATTATTTTTTCCTCAAAAATAATTCCTGGTAATGAAAAAAAGTTATACTTACTGCACAATGAAATAGTAAAAAACAATATAGAGATTATAACTGAAGAGAATGCTTTCGTGCACGTATCTGGACATCCAAACAGAGATGATTTGAAGGATATGTATAGTTGGGTAAAACCAAAATGCATAATACCTGTTCACGGAGAACACAGGCACATGATTGAACATGTTAATTTTGCTAAAGAAATGCAGATACCACAAACTTTACAGATTGAAAATGGAGATATTGTAAAACTTTATCCTGGAAATGAACCTGAAATTATTGATAAAGCTCCATCTGGGAGAATGTATTTAGACGGTTCTATAGGAGTTAGTGAAGATTCTAAATCCATAAAAGATAGAAAAAGTTTATCTATAAATGGTTATTTAGAGGTAACTTTGATCGTTACAAATAAAGGAAAAATAAAAAAACCTGTAATTTCCTATAAAGGGATACCAGAAGACGGGGTAAGCGAGACTTTTATCTTTGATATGGAAGACAAAATAACAAGCATTTGTAGAACTTTTTCTTTGGGAAATAAAAAACAAGAAAACAATTTGATCGAATCATTAAAACAGAACTGCAGAAGAATAATAAAAGCAAAAACTGGGAAAAAACCCTATACAAACATTAACATTGCGAGGATTTGATCATCAGAATATGCTAAAGGATAAACGAATCTTGTTTTAATTTAATAAAGGAGAATTAGCGATAATGTTATTGTCTAAAATTTTTATTCCTATAACTAAAGATTTACCTTCAGATGCAAAAATAAAATCCCACCAACTTATGCTTCGAACCGGCATGATAAGGCAGTCGTCAGCAGGGATATATTCTTGGTTGCCTTTAGGATTTAAAATAATGAAAAAAATTGAACAAATAGTAAGAGAAGAACAAAATAATATTGGTGCTCAAGAAATGTTAATGCCAACAATTCAGTCAGCTGATATTTGGAAGGAAAGTGGAAGATATGAAGACTATGGTGAAGAAATGTTAAGAATAAAAGATCGCCAAGGTAGAGAAATGTTGTATGGCCCAACCAACGAAGAGCTCATAACAGAAATTTTTCGCTCTAGTATTAAATCTTACAAGTCTCTCCCTCAAATGTTGTACCATATTCAGTGGAAATTTAGAGACGAAGTAAGACCAAGATTTGGCGTTATGAGATGTAGAGAATTTTTTATGAAGGACGCATATTCATTTGATAGCGACGAAGATTCCGCAAAAAAATCATATAATAAAATGTTTTTTGCTTATTTAAAAACATTTCAAAGATTAGATTTAGAAGCAATTCCAATGGCAGCAGACACAGGCCCTATCGGCGGAGATCTTTCACACGAGTTTGTTATTTTAGCTGAAACCGGAGAAAGCAAAATCTATGCAGATAAAAAAATTTTTAATGTTAATCTTAATAAATTTAAGTTTGATGATTCATCGTTAGAAAATATGCGAAAAGAGTTTACCTCTTTTTATGCTGTTACTGATGAAAAATTTAATCAAAATGAGTTTGATAAGGCAGTAAATAAAACTGATCAAGTTGTTACAAAAGGTATCGAAGTGGGTCACATATTTTATTTTGGTGACAAATATTCAAAACCACTTAGCTGCCTAATTGATTCCAAAGAAGGTAAAAAGAATTCTGTAAAGATGGGTTCATACGGCATAGGCGTTTCTAGATTGGTTGGAGCAATTATTGAAGCTAAGTACAGCAATGATATCATGAAATGGCCAAGGTCTATTTCTCCATTTGATGTAGTAATTATTCCAAGTATTAACAAAAACAACGCAGAAAATTTAACAAAAGCTAATAAAATCTATCAAGAATTAAAACAACAAAATATTGACGTATTGTTGGACGATGTTGATGAGAATATGTCGGCAAAATTTAAAAAACATGACTTAATAGGAATTCCCTATCAAATAATCATTGGATCCAAATCTAAAGGTGATCAATTTGAATTCAAGGAAGTTAATGGTAAAACGGAAATTTTAAGTCTTAAAAAAATAAAAGAAAAAATTAATAATTAAATTGTTTAATAAAGTAGAAAGATTAATTTCGTCGAGAAATCTTAAGCCTAAGAAAAAAGAAGGATTTTTAAAAGTAATTTCAATTTTCTCTTTTGTCGGGATAATGCTCGGGGTTGCTATATTAATTATAGTGATGTCAGTAATGAATGGTTTTAGCAACGACCTGACAAATAAAATTTTAGGATTCAATCCTCACATTGTAATTAAACCTTATAGTTCAGAAATTAATAAATCTTATAAATTAAAATTAAAAGAAAAGTATAAAATCTTAAAAATCACAGAATCTTTTAATGGAGAAGCAGTTGTCATTAACAATGATTTAATTAAAGGTGTTCTAGCAAAAGGAATAGATAAAAATCAAGAAAATTTCAAATTTATAAAAAACAACTTAATAGATGGTAATTTTAAAGATTTTAAACAAGGTAAAATTATTTTAGGCAAACAGTTAGCTATAACTCTTGGAGTAGTTGTTGGAGATAAAATAAATTTAATGTCATCAGCTTTTGTGTCTACTCCTTTAGGTGGGCTGCCAATGCAAGAAAACTTTGAGATAGCAGCTGTTTTTAGTAGTGGGTTTTATGAGTTTGACCAAAATGTAGTTTTTTTAAATCTAAAAGATTCTTTGTCATTTTTCAACAAAACAGAGAAAGATTTGAGTTTAGAAATAAAATTAGACGATCCATTAAAAGCAGATTTTTATAAAAAGAAAATAGAAAAAATAAGTGAACATTATCATGTTTATTCATGGTCAGATCTAAACAAGTCATTTTTTGCTGCATTAAAATTAGAGAGAAATATTATGTTTATAATACTTACATTGATAATTGTTGTTGCTGCTTTTAATATTATTTCTGGCCTTACAATTTTAATCAAAAACAAAACTAAAGAAATAGCTATTTTTAAAACTTTAGGTTTAAGCAACAAGTCAATAACAAAATCTTTTTTCTTAACAGGTTTTACAATTGGTTTTTTAGCTTCTATAACCGGTGTAGTTTTAGGAGTTATTTTTTCTTATTATATTGAAGATATAAGGTTTTTTATATCATCAACATTTAATTTAGAAATATTTCCAGAAGATGTTTATTTTCTAGATGAATTACCAAGTGACTTAAATCCAATTTCGATTTTAATTATATTTATTTTCTCTATTTCAATTTCAGCCTTAGCATCTTTTTTTCCAGCAAAAGTTGTTTCAAGAATGGATACAATAAAAGCTTTAAAGTATGAATAGATATTTAATAGAAGTAAAAAAACTCAAGAAAACTTTTGATCACAGAAATGGTCAAGTAAAAGTTTTTCAAGACGTAAATCTGGGAATAAAACCTGGAGAACTAGTAGCTCTGGTTGGCCCTTCTGGATCAGGAAAATCATCTTTTCTACACTTGCTAGCACTTCTTGAGAGTCCTTCTGCTGGAAAAGTTCTTTTTTTAGGTAAAGACTCTAAAAATTTTAATGAAGATAAAAAAAATCAAATTAGAAGAGAAAAAATATCAATTATATTTCAAGATAACAATTTACTCTCAGACTTTACCACAGTTGAGAATGTATTGATGCCATTAATAATTCGTGGAGAAAATTATGAAAGCTCTTTTAAGAAGGCGAAGAATATTTTAAAACAAGTTAATCTCTCTGAGAGAATAAATCATTTTCCAAGTGAACTATCGGGTGGAGAACAACAAAGAGTTGCAATAGCTAGGTCAATAATAGCTGAAACAGATCTTGTTTTAGCAGATGAGCCAACTGGAAATTTAGATTTTAAAACTTCACGTGATGTTTTTTCGTATTTTATTAAATTAAAAAAATTAAAAAAAGCAGTTTTGTTTGCAACCCACAATAGAGAGCTTGCTAACAAGGCAGATTACAAGTTGAGTATTTCTAATGGTAATATAAAAAGGGTAAATGCTTAATGGTAATAAGAACTTCAATAACTTTAAGATTCATACTCAGTATTCTATATGTGAAGGAGCGGTAAGAATAGATAGCTTAGCATCTCTTTGTAAGGAAAATAAAATAAGATCTGTAGGTATTTGCGATAGTTATAATTTGTGTGGAGCACTAGAGTTTTCTGAAAAGATAAGCAAGGCAGGAACCCAACCAATAGTTGGAACCCAGATTAATTTTTTTTTAGAGGGAATAATTGGTAAAATTCCACTTTTTGCAACTACAGAGATTGGTTATAAAAATCTTATAAAATTATCTTCAAAAAGTTATTTAGAGTCAAAAGAAAGTGATGATCCACATTGTAATTTCGAAGAACTAATTAATTTTAATCAAGATTTAATAATTTTAACTGGAAATCAATTTGATTTATTTGGAGAGCTGTTTAAAAAAAATAAATTAAAGAAAATTGAAGAAAATTTAAAAAAATTAAAAACTACACTCAAAGATAGATTATATATAGAAATACAGAGACACAATGAACCCGGAGAAAATAATTACGAAAGATATTTGATTGGCTTATCTAAAAAACTAGAAATACCGCTAATAGCATCCCAGGAGGTTTATTATTTAGAAAAAGGTCTTTCAGAAGCTCATGATGCTCTAGTTTGTATTGGAGAAAAGAATTTTATAGATGACCCAAAAAGAAAAAAATATAACAATCAACATTTTTTAAAGGACTCTGAGGAATTAGAAAAAATTTTTAAAGATATTCCAGAAGCCTTAGAAAATAACTATAATTTTCCTTACAGATTTAGTTTTAAACCAAAAAAATCAAATCCTATTTTACCTTCTCTGGTAATAAATAAAGATTTGACTATTGAAGAGGAGCTTGATTCTCAAGCTGAGTCAGGTTTAGAAAATAGATTAAAAAATTTTATTTTAAAAAAAAAAAGTTCTGAAGCTAAAGAAAAAAATATTAAGATTTACAAAGACAGGCTTTTACATGAATTAAATATTATTAAAAAAATGAATTATTCTGGATACTTTTTGATTGTTTCAGATTACATTAAATGGGCAAAAAAAAATAATATTCCCGTAGGTCCTGGCCGAGGTTCAGGCGCAGGTTCTTTAGTTGCTTACTCTTTGGACATAACAGATTTAGATCCAATCGAATTTGATTTAATCTTTGAAAGATTTTTAAATCCTGACAGAATCTCTATGCCTGACTTTGATATAGATTTTTGTGAGGAGAAAAGAGATTTGGTTTTTCAATACTTAAAATCTAAATACAAAGGAGGAGTAGCTCACATAATTACTTTTGGAAAATTAAAAGCAAGAATGGCTTTAAGAGATGTAG
>TARA_B100000686_G_scaffold320175_1_pt1 | contig 17922 bp, 14 predicted proteins | sample TARA_B100000686 | Tara Oceans TARA_B100000686 (sample SAMEA2622733) | marine metagenome | biome: marine biome (ENVO:00000447); feature: marine epipelagic mixed layer (ENVO:xxxxxxxxx); material: "saline water (ENVO:00002010), including plankton (ENVO:xxxxxxxx)" | depth 150 m
GTATGGGAAAAAATGATGACTCTATGAATGACAATATAAAAAGGGCTGGCACGGCATGAGGCGTTCTAGCCCAACCCAGAACCCAGTCGTAAGTTTTACGTAATAATCCCATATGTTATCTTTCTGAATTAAAAGAGGAATAAAATCCCGATCAAAAAAGGACTAGATCTGTTAAGGTGAGGGGCGTTCAATTTTTGCAAGAAAAGTTGAATATTCTATAACTACATGATATGTATAGGGTTAATATGTTCATATGGAGTTTAGTACCACGATCTGGAAAAGAAATCCAGCGTTCTATTCGGTTTTCACTATGCGATTATCCTCCGCGTTTCCGGAGTCTTCGTAAATAGGAATGAAAAATTTCCAACCGAGCGTATGAAGCTATCTAAACGCCAAAATATCGTCTACGTATTCTTAATTCTTTTAATGCTAGTCGTCGCTAGTGTTTCCTTAGTCCTCAATCAAGTGAGCGATATCGAAAAACTAAAAAACGAACTCGCCAAAAAAATTTCTGAACTAACCCAGTTTCATGTGACCATAAATGACGCAGAACTGGTTATTAGCGACGGACTTGCCGTTTCCTTGCGTGGAGTTTCTCTAAGCCGGATCGCAAATACACCGCCTGACCTTACCGCTCAAGAGATATGGGTGAACATTAGACTCCTTCCGTTGTTGGCTCAGGAACTGGTAATCAAGAAAATTCTATTACGAGGTTCCTCCATCAAGGTTACTAGAAATTCGGAGGGAAAATTCGAGTTTGCAGGCTTAAATGGCATTTTAATACGGAAAAATAAATTAGAGGAAAATTTTTTTAAGAGCATCAAATTAGGATTGGTACCACAGTTGGTAATCCAAAATGGAAGAGTTCAGTTTTTTGATTATTACAATAACCCTGACCCAACAACTGTCCTATTGGCCAACCTCAATGCCTCTATTAAAAAACTTATAACAGCACCCACCTTCTCCTTTATTTTTCGAGGAGAGGTCGTCAACGAATACAGGGAATCGTCTTTCTCAATTTCGGGTAAACTGCAAGATCCTTCCGGCGGTTTCGATTTTAGACATCTTTCCATCGATGGCCATATCTCAGCGGAAGATATCGAGTTCGATACTATTCGCCCATATATCAAATATTCCGATGCTCTAGATTCGAGTCCTCTTGCCATTTCGACTAACTCGGATTTCTCCTGGGGACTAGACAGACGACTGAACCTTTCCGGAGATTTCAAATACCATCCAATCGTCAAACAAAAGGAACCGTCATTGCAGTCTAGCATCAATTCTCGCCAAGGGAAACTTGACTACAAGATTCAATGGGCAAATGAAATTCTGGATATAAAAGAAGCTTCATTTCAATCCGGAGATATCCAATTGAACGGTTCTGGACAGATTAGAGAAGTTAGTTCTACAGATCCGAAAATTTCTTTTTTCCTAAAAAGTAGTGATCTTCCCGTTAAAAGACTGGGTGGATACACACCCTTTAAAAAAATTCCAGAATCGGTGGAACTTATTAGGAAAAAGCTTGGCATGGGTTACGTTAAAATTGAGTCCCTAAACTTTGACGGTACCTTGAGTCAGTTGAACCAACTTGAGAAAAATTCCAACTTAGGCATGCTCTCTGGGGAAATTGAGTTGCGTAAAGTAAACTGGGATCTTCCCTTCGTAAAACTCCGCAAAATAGGCGGAACCTTTAAATTCAATGAAGGCAGAGGAGACATTCGCATTGAAAAAGCTCGGTGTAAGGGTTTGCCAAATGTCATGCTGACGGGAACCATTCTAAACGTCATCAACCGGCCCCGAGGCGATTTAAAATTAGAAGGCTCCCTACCCCTCAAAGATATGAAAGAAATCCTAGTGCAAAAATATTCCGATCCCTCATTTCATGACATCTTGAGTCAATTTGCCGAATTTTCTGGAGGAGGTCGCCTGCAACTTCGCTTAATTGGAGCACTGGATAATATTAAGGATTTGTCCATCGACGGGAAATATGATTTTCGAGAAGGCCGGTTAAAGCATAAACAATCTTCTCAAAAAGTACAAAATGTTAACGGAAATATAAAATTCAAACACAGAAATCCTAAATCAAAAAATAGTGACGAATCAATCACTTCCCCCTGGTCGATTCGGTTGGCGAATTTTAGCGGTCAGTTCGGAAAAAGTAGCTTTGATCAGATGGAAGCCGAAATTCTAATCGGATCAGATAAGCCATATCTCAAATCTTCCGGAGAATTTAAAATTTATGCGCCCGAATTGCCAGATTGGATAATCGACGAGATCGCCCCTACAAAGGGAGACCTTTTGAATACTACAGAGCTACTCGACGGGACCCTGATTATGAAAGTCTCCGGTGAAAGTCGATCCCTTGATTTGAAAGCTCAGTTTAAACCGCAACAACTCATCCTTCAAGGTGTATCTCTAAAACACGCAAATCTCCCACAGAAGATTACCGGGCTTCGAGGATCTTTGAATTTTTCGCCTAAAGAAATCACCATAGAAAACTTACAAGGAAGTTATGGCTTTTCTGACTTTTCGCTAAAAGGAAGACTAGGCGAGAATATGGATGTCCGAATTTCATCTCCCGCGTTTACTTTCAAAGATGTCCCTGGTTTTTCATGGTTTAAACAATTAAATATGAAGGGAGAGACTGCATTTGAAACGCGCATAACAGGAACAACGGATGCTGCTAATTTTTCAACCCGCTTCGACTTAACCAAATCCGCCTATCGCTACAGCAACCTTTTCATTAAAGGTAATCATTCTCCAAACTTTTTTTTCGCAGAAGGAAGTTGGGTTGCTGAGCACTCCATAACTTTCACAAAACTAATTTATGAACTTGGTCCCAACACAATCCGAGGTTCCGGCAATATCCGCCTCCGCTCACAACCAAAATTTTCTCTTCGACTTTCTGGAAGTGACCTCAAACCGTTCTCTCTAAGGTCTCATATTCCCTTACTTAGAACTAGTCGAAGCGGGACAATCTGGTTTGACCTCGTCGGAGAGGGAAACTTGAACAATTTCAATCAGTCTATATTCCAAGGATCCGTAGATCTGAAAAATGTCGAATTTCAATGGAAAAATTTTAGATATCCAATCTATATTACTGCTAAAACTAAGTTTTTGGAGAATACGTTAAGCGTTTCTTCTGGGATTGCTAGAGCTTCGGACTCGGAATTACGCTTTAAAAGCAAATCTAACTGGGGAGAGGAACCTTTTGTCAATCTCACAGCTTCTGGAGATAAACTAGACTTAAACGACGTCTGGCCGGGAGCCTTACTTTTTGAACAAATCCGCGATTATCTACAGAGTTCCAGGGTTTTCAAAGAAGGCAAAGCTCGCATGATTATCGATCTTAGACGCTACAAATTTTTAAAGCTAGACTTCAAGAATCTCACCGCCGACGTTTCTCTCAATGATCGTTCCATTGCCATCAACAGAATGGATATGATAACGCCAAACCAGAATCTCATCAAAACCAAAGGAATGCTAACCCTAACAGACGCAGGAAAATTTCGCGTGAAAAAAACCATGACCGCAGAAAATATTGAGGCCGAAGATTATCTTGGGAAATGGGGCGATACCTTCCAAAATGGGCTCACTGGGAAAGTCAAACTTCTTCAAGCAGATTTAGCAGTCGAAGGAACAAGCCTAGAAGAGTTTTCGCGAACCTTAACGGGAAAGGTTTCATTTGACCTGTCCTCGGGAAAAGTAAATACTGGAAAGCTAAAGCGCGGTGTCGCAATTTTATTTAGCAACGAAAATTTAGAGTCCATCCCTGAAAAAAATTCAGAAACTACTCCTTATGAAAGAATCTCCGGTGATTTCATCGTCAAAAATGGGGTCGCGAAAACTGAAAACTATCTCTATAAAACTCCAGAAACCGCCACATCACTCGTCGGAACTTTCGACTTAAATAATAAAAATATGGAAACCATCGTGGGTGTTGCTCCGTTAGCAGTAATAGATAAATTTCTCACCCAGATCCCAGTTCTCGGGAAAATTCTTACAGGTGGCGAAGAAGAAAGTATTGTAAAAGCTTATTACACTGTGAGGGGCCCTTTTGCTTCTCCAACAATCAAATCGATTCCCTGGACCTCACTTGAGAAAAGAATATTTGGAATACTGAAAGCAATTCTAGAGTCTCCCGGCGACATTATCACTGCCCCTCTCTCCAACCGAGACGGCAGCTAACTCCGAACTACTCGAACCCTAAAGCAGTTATTCCCGATATTTTTGAATTAACTCCACACAGTACACCACACTTTCCAAGGGCAACTTAGAGTCATGAGGAAGCACTTTTAGTTTTGGCGACCAGAAAAGAAACCTGAACAAACCGCATTTTCGTTCATGAGTTCTTGGAAATTTATTTCGAATGATCTCTACAATACAACAGGCATGGTCCTTTACTACGTCAAGCTAGCTACCGCTAATTTTGGAAAGATAGGTCCTGAGTTCTTTTTCGATGTAGCCGTCCCAATTGCCGGCTTCTTTAGAAAGAAGCCCAAGAATAGATTGTCCGGTGCCAATACTAAGACCGGATGCAATGGTAATGAGAACGCGAGTTCCAAACTGCTCGACAAGATCCAAGTCGGCGGCGGCGCGAAAAGCCATTTGAGGACCCAAAGCAATAGCCCAGGTTTTTAGAACACTCAAAATAACTCCTTCCCGGTTTTGCAGGAGATCCAGCCTTTCTAGATATTCTTCCGAAGTAATTTTCCTCGACTCAAAGAGTTCCACCAAATCGGTCAGGGACTCTTTTTCTTCCACTTGCTTAAGGACATAACCAATAAAATTTTGTTCATGTTTGAACAAGGCTTCTCGCTTCCAAAGCATGTGATGCCCTCTGGCACTGCTATGAACACCACGCTTCTGGGATTGGATTTTTTGAATGCACTCTGAACAACGTTTTCCAGAGTCGTGACAAAAACGATCACCGCAAGGACATTCGGCAAGAACTTCCTCCATAGCCAAGGCCAAAGCCTCACCACGAATGCCAAATGCGGCTCGGAATGCGGTTCGCACAGGGTCGCCCAAAGCGATATACACCGCATTAGAGCATTTCGAGGAAGAACAAAAAATAGCGTATCCATCCTCGCCACCTTCAGGTTCGATTATAGGCGAGAAAACTTCCTGGCAAAGAATACAATCAATTTCCCTTGCTAGAGTCGAAGACATCGTTGCACCCCTAAAAGTAACTTGTTATTTAGATGAGCAAATTTCTAAAAAGGCTTTCTTCAGGACTGAACCGAAAAAACCCATGGCAACAAGCCATGGGTTTCAAATTCCATTTTCTTCTGGGAGGGCTAGCCCGAGTAGGCTTGGCCGAGGCCAGCTGCTTCGCCTGCACCCCGGTCAAAAATAACCTCACCTGTGGAGGCGTTTACTGGATGCATAGAAATGGCATTATGGGTGCTGCACACTACTTTGCACAAGTCGCAACCTTTACAGCGCGGGATAATAACCTCCGCTTTCATTTTTTCTTCATTTAATTTAATGCAATCAGATTCAGGACAATACATTATACAAAGACGACAACCTTTTTCGGCGATGCATTTTTCATCATGAACTAGTGCGACGTTGTACACTCCTTACTCCTTCCAACAAAAATTAAAAAATGGAGATAATCCCAAAACTAAACTGCGACCGCCAGATTTTTGTCCGCTGCCCATTCAGAGGCCAACTCATAAGCTTTTGTAATGCAGTCCAAATTGGCTTTCAACAACATCTCCTTCTTGGCGTACTTCTTTTTAATAGCCTCGTCAAGAGATGCAGTACCGCCGGAAGCAACAAACTTCTTTCCGAACCGCTCCTGCAAAGCACCATCCAAGGCCTTCAGGGTAACAACCCTGGTAACTCCGGCACAGGCTCCGATCATCGCCATGTTGGTTGAAAGCTCCGTTTTTCCGATTTCCAATGCTAAACTCGTAGCATCATGATTAAAGACGGTGACATTCTTTTTGTTCAACATATCGTGGTCTTCTTTGGAAAGGAGATCGGTGTTGGTATTAATTATAATAATTCCGTTGTCCTTCAACCCAGAATAAAAGGGTGCAGTGTAGCTCTTCTGCATGGTGATGACCTGTGGATGAAAAATCATGATGACATCCGGAAAAACCAATTCGCCACGGTCATAAATTTTCTCCGGGCCGATGCGGGCGTAACTCTCAGCAGGGGCCATTCGTTTTTCCGCTCCAAAAAACGGATTAGAGATAGAGAACAATCCGTCTCTGTTAGCCGCCATGGCCAGTAAATGAGCGGCAGTCACCGCGCCCTGGCCTCCCAAACCGGAAATCCGGATATTCATTCTGGTTTTCATGAAATACAATCTCCTGTGGTAATAGGATCAGGCCGTAGCGGCAGCTTTGGCTTTAGCGCGAGCTGCTTTCTTGGCTTCCTTTTCCTTCTTATCGATATCAGCAATAAGAGCCTTCGCTTCGTCGCTGACATATTCCTTGTAGACGAAACGTTGACCGATAGCTTCTGATTCTTTCATTTCATCCAAACCTTCCATGCTCTGCTTTCCAATTTCAAGAATACATGGGGTATAGATTTGGATGTAAGTCGGACCGATTTCGCGAGCAACAAAAACCGCGTTGCGGACCGCTTTTTCCACCCTATTAGGCTTACTCGCTGTCATCATAACGACATAGTGACAACCAGCCTCGAAAGCGATTTCCGGCAGGCGGACCTTGTCGAAAGTTTTTCCTTTCGGAGCCATCTTGGCCACAAAATTCCTTTGCATCAGGCCACTTTCCTGACCGCCAGTATTAGCGTAAAGTTCATTGTCATAACAGATAGTCGTGATCTTTTCCTGCCGGAACCAGGACTGCATGGTCATGTCGAGACCAATATCGACAGTGGCACCGTCACCGGCTAGCACCACAACGTCCTTCGGCCGATCCGGAAAGCGCACTTCTAGCGACCTTTTCAGACCGGAAGCTACAGCGTTCTGGTTACCAAATAGAGAGTGAATATTATGCACCGCGATCATGGGAAAAACCAAGCTAGTGCATCCAGTGGAGCCGACAAAAACCGTATCTTCAGGCGCGGGAAGACTGGCCAAAATGTAACGAAAGGCTATTGATTCAGGGCATCCAGCGCAAAGAGAGTGCTGTTCGATCAGCTCTTTGCTTTGTCCGATATCCTTCCAACCCCGATCCTCTTTCCCATATGTTGCGTTCTCAACCATGTCCTGATATTCAGGGGGCATGATATCGTAAAGATCCTCACAAATTTGTATTTTTTCCTTGCTCATAAAGATTTCCCTTTATTCAAATCGAAAAATCGCAATTAGTTAACAACTGTTTGATTGAGAAAATTAATAAACTAAAGTCGGGCTTTCACTTCAAGGCCCAAATGCTTCTTCATCTCGTCCACAATCACTTCGGAGGGCATGGTCATGCCACCTGCAACGTGGGGTCCTTCATAAACCCGGTCATTGTCTGGGATGACTGCCTTGATTTCACGTGCCAACCATCCCTTAATGTTGAACTCGGGAACAAATATAGTTTTTGCGTCTTTCAGTGCTTCTCGAACTTCCTGGCGCGGAAAGGGGCGGATAGTTTTGATTTTGACCAACCCGACCTTAATTCCTTCCAACTCTAAAAGCCTGATTGCTTCGCGGCTTTGGGAAACTGCTGTACCTGAGCTACAAACCATAATTTCGCGGTCCCCGTTTTCAATATCGATCAAACCATCCAACAGTGAAACGGTATGCTTTCGCGAACGGTCAACAGCGGCGTGAATTTCCTGCTGCCAAGAAGCCTGTGTCGCGTAATGGATATAATTGGATTTCATGACGAAAGGATCGCGCATCATCCTCACAGGTGGTGCTTCCATATCCATACAGACCACTGGGGACTTGTAAGGATCGTAAGGCGGCAGACAAATATCTTCAGGGACCAGTTCAACCGTATCCTTAGTGTGGGTAACAAAAAAACCATCGCAACAAACGGCAATAGGCACATGCACGTCCGGTTGCTCGGCAACGATATACCCCTTCAGGATGAATTCGTACAAATCTTGGGCGGTTTCGGCGTGCCACACCAACATTCCAGTCTCAAGCAAGTAATGCATTTCCAACGTATCCGGCTGAATACTGAGAGGGGAGTTGATCCCCCGACAGGTTACGCAAACCTGAATCGGCAAACGTGAGCCAGCCCACATTGGAAAGTTCTCCATAGCTCTTAGAGTGCCAGGTCCAGCAGTGGTGGTAAAAACCCGCGATCCTCCAAAAGCTGCCCCGGCGCATTGACTCATCACGGCAAACTCACTTTCGCCACGGAAGTAGGCATCCACATAACCCTCTGCGTACAATTCACCAATCAGGGCAGCTGCCTCTGATTGTGGCGTAATAGGATAAGCAATGGACATATCGCAGGAAGCCACCTTTATAGCAGCTCGGATGACTTCACTACCGGTCATGAAGGAAGCCTTTCTTTCCGCTTCATAAAACATCTCGTTCGGATCGGTATGAGTCTGACCCATCTTGTTTTTTTGACCCACTTTCGCATGGGTAGAACTAATAATTTTTCTATTTTCAGGAGTGACTGGCTTATTCATATCACTTATCTCCTTAAAAAGACCTGAAGGTCCAACTCCCGGTCTAAAATTAGGGGTTCAATCTTCTCTATAATCAATTCCCCTCGGCTTGACGCCACTTGGGAATATGCTTGAATTGTGTGAAAGCCTCTGCCTGGCTTTTAACTCCATCTTTCTTCAACTTTTCTACCCACTCTTTCAAATGCATGATCTTTTCCACTGTCGCGTCGCGGAAAGATAAGCATGCATCTTCATGCCCAGCCTGAGCGCACATCGCCATGGTAAAACAATCGGTCCCTCCTCGGATTATCTTCAGCGACAGATTCGCTTGGTGACAATGCACTCCAACAAAAATACAGGCATCTATCTTATTGTGCCAAATGGTCAGATTAGGATGATTTGGGTTGATTTCAACAGCAGGCTCAATCTTAGGATATTTGGGCCTGTAATCCGCCATCGGAATTAGGCGCATAGGCGCAGTATCAGCAAGTGCCCGGATAGCCTTGGCCTTTTTCGCGGCTTTTTCATTCCATTTCCATAATACTAGTGGACCCGGAAAAATGGTCGGAACTTTAGCTGCCAGAATTCTTCGGGCAGCAAACTCCATAGCTTCTTCCTCGTCGACAATCCGGCCTTCAATATGCGCCTGACCGGGATCGGGCAAAACGTTCCCCATGCTCGCGGCAGCGGGCGGAAGGAAGCACTCAGGCCCAGAAGTTACTTTATATTCGCTCATTACATTCCCTCTGTATTAGCTCTATTACCGGGTAAAGAGGCAACTATAAACTAGCCTTAAACGGGTGTCAAACCTTTTCCCAGAGGTTGAATTAACTGAACCCTGCCGTCCAAACGGCCCTTTTTTTTAACCAATTCCGTCTGGCAGGTAAAAACTTCAAAAGCTTTACAAAAACACCCTAACTAAGGTAACGCTATCCATCGCACCTGTATCTCTGTCTCCTTATAAATATGCTAACGTCTCAAAACAAAATAACAGAAAATCATTTTTTTTCAAATAGATATAGACCTTATGCTAGATTGAGAGAGGTTAGTATTATTACAGTTTTATCTCAAACAGCTTAATTCTGAAATAATTTGGTCAATTACGACAAGTATTGTTTCTAATTTTTGTTTCTCCAACCTCCCAATTGGACATAAATATTGCACTCCATAGACCAACCTAACGTATAGGCTTTAAGAAACCAAACCAAAAGCTAAATAAGTCGAAAGCAGAAAAAACCTCTCGGTCTCACATTAAGAGTTAATTCTGGGAACGTTTTTAATTGCTGCCACTCGGATTGTAGGGTACGCTATTCTGTGTACTGTTGATTGTCATGTAAAATTTTAGCCCACCGCATCTATTCCCGCCAATGAAGAAAGTCCAAATATTTACAGATGGCTGTTGTAAGGGTAACCCTGGTCCAGGTGGATATGGATGCATTCTCAAATACAGCGGCGAAACCAAGGAACTCACCGGTTCCTCAGCATCTACTACAAACAATATTATGGAACTCACCGCTGCTGTAATTGCCCTTGGAGAGTTGAAAGAACCTTGTGAAGTGGAACTAACAACAGATTCACAATATCTGGTCAAAGGCATGACCGAATGGGTTTCTGGCTGGGTTAAAAAAGGATGGATCAGTTCTTCTAAGGAACCAGTCAAAAATCAGGACCTATGGAAGGCATTACTGAAAATGAGTGCAAAACATAGAATCTCTTGGAATTGGGTCAAAGGCCATGCCGGGCACCCCGAAAACGAGCGTTGCGATCAGTTAGCCAATCAGGCCTTGTTAAAAATTTAATAGAGTGCTACGTCTTTTGAAAAAAAAATCATGATCAAAAATTTGTTACTTATTCTAGCTTTTTCCCTTGGGATATATCGCATCATTCAAGATAATTTTGATTTTCAACCCTTCATATTTGAAAATATCACACAAAAGACTGGCCTAGAAAATTTGATCTCAAAAAAAAAAATGCCCATCCTTCTGGCTAGCACAGAAAATCTTCCAGATATCCCTAACGCACCTTTCCTCCTGTTTCAGCCTCCAGCACCAAAACTCATCAAACCTTTCGGTTCAAGCAAATTAGAAAACGCAGTAGCACCTAGCTCAAAACAACTGAAAAAAACTAAGCCAACAGATCAGGGGCAAAAAAATCAAGCAAACATTTCTATGCCCTGGGACGATATGGGCTACGATTCTCTAGCCTTGGCGATCGACAACCAACTTCAAATATTGGATAAAAAAAGGCGCGATGAAAAGGTCAACTTCGCTAATAAAAAAATCTCCATCGAAGAATTACGGGAAACACTTCAAGCATTTAAAAGTTTATTGCATAGAAACCTTCCGAAAAAAGAATTCATCTTCAGGGTGAAAAATGATTTCGATTTTATTCCGGTCGGTGCTGGATCGAAAAAAAAAATACTTTTCACCGGATACTACACGCCTGTGATCGAAGCTAGCAGAAATCGTGCTCCTGGATACGATTACCCGCTCTACCAAAAACCGGAAAATCTCTCTCGCACTCGTTATATTTACCGACAGAGGTACATGGGAAGTCCCTATACACGGCTTTTTTTTACAGAAGGGCCTAACTATACCCGAGAAGACATCGACGGATTCCATCTGCTAGATAATCGTCATCTGGAAATCGCCTGGTTACGAGACGAAATGGACCGATACTTCCTTCATATTCAGGGGTCGGGCGTCCTAAGGTTTCCCGGTGGTGAAACGCAAAATGTACAATACACAGGATCCAACGGTTACGCTTACCAAAGCGTTGGGAAAAAACTCTTAAAAGATGGGATTATTCATGTCTCTCAAGGATCTATGCAAGCGATCAAACGCCACTTCCGTGAACACCCGGGAGACATTCCAAAATACGTCTATGGAAACAAACGTTATATTTTCTTCAAACCTTCCGATGAAGGTCCTCGAGGAGCCAGTGGCGCACCAGTTGTAGGCGGACGTTCCATCGCGGTGGACCCAAAATATTACCCTTACGGTGCTTTGGGGTTTATGACGGCCAAAAAGCCAATTCTCGATAAAAATGAAGAAATCAAGCAATGGAAAAAATTTTCACGCTTCGTGATAGCTCAGGATACGGGTTCGGCCATTCGCGGAAAGGGTCGTATAGATCTCTATTTCGGGACTGGTAAACATGCTGGGGCCGCTGCCGGACGTTATATGCAATCAGGAAATCTTTTTTTCCTGCTAAAAAAATAATTCTAAAAAAGTTTAAACTTTTCTCTCAAAAAAAACTTTTTCCGGTGATGATGAAAATAACTATAATGTTGTGAAAAAATAAGATGAAGAACATGTTCGATAATTCGATCGGATCGAACTCAATACGAATGCATTCAGCTTCTACGCTAACGATGGCATGGAACTTTTTTCCAAGTTTGTGGTTCAGTTTTCGACAAAAAACCCGATTCAAGGAATCGGACTAAAGGAGAGTAGTCATAGAGCAGTGTTCATAGTCAGAAACCAACTTTACTCACAATTTCAAAGTGAACGTTCCTTTAAATAAAGTCTCCCTCATTGCCAATCAGCTTTTACCATCCAAATTTGCCGATCAAAGGAACGAAACGGCACTCGGACATGGCTCGAGTTTTTAATTTATCCCCTGTTTTGGTGACTAGAATTAAGCGTTGAACACCCTTTTCGCCAAGAGGGATGGCCATACGCCCGCCGTCTTTCAATTGTGCCGCCAAGGTGGCAGGAATCTCTCGTGCCCCTGCGGTGACCATCACAGCATCAAACGGGGCCTGGTCCGGCCAACCATAAGTACCATCGAAAATTTTGTATAATACGTTATGATACCCGATTCCCTCCAACTTTTTACGTGCCCCTTTGCCGATCTCCTTAAGCCTCTCCAAAGTAAAGACAGTTTGCGCAAGTTCCGCTAGCACCGCTGTCTGGTAACCCGACCCCGTTCCAATCTCCAACACTCTGTCTTCCGGGTCGATATTCAACAAGGATGTCATCAGCCCTACGATGTAAGGTTGTGATATGGTCTGATTGCTCCCTATAGGCAAAGGGTGGTCGCCGTAGGCCTTGTGGCGAAATACTTCGGGAACAAATAGATGCCTCGGAGTGCGGTTCATAGCATCTAACACTCGTAAATCTTTGACCCCACGCTCCAAAAGAGTTTCCACCATCTTCTGCCGGTGATCTGCGTAATCCTTGATATCTTTTTGGGAAACTTTCATCTAGAAGGCAGGACACCCCGTTTCCTCCGCTATTTGCATGCGAAAAAAACGACCTTCCTAGTCGGTGAGAACTTTTTAACTCTGGTTTGGAGTTGTGCCATATTCACAAATAAAACCGTCAATTCAGAAAAGTCTTTGGGTTTAGCGAATTCCTTACAGAACGCATTGGTGTAAATTTTTCCAATCCATAAACCTGCGGTGCCGTCCCTCCTAACTTTCTTGGATTCTGGTAAAACACCAAATCCCAAAAGTCTTGGGACTCGTTATACTTCAAAAGATAAATATTCTCATCGTCGGCCATAATCTTGAAATAGACAGAACTTGCTCCATACCAACGATCAAGAATCTCCGATACTTGATAGGTTTGATGGACCAGGCGAAAAGAAACAGGCCTTTCATTCACCTTATAACCTGAACAACACTCGACATCGATCATGGCCCAATCTTAAGATGTCGCCGCACAAAAGTAAACTATTTTTTGACTCACTAAAATAAACCCACTTAAAACACAAAAACTAACTTTATTGCTTAAAAACAATCTCTTATGAGCAAGACGGGTTCCATTCATCAAGCTCGTACTTAAAGACCTGGAGGAGCCTCTGCGAAATTTGATTGGGGAGCGAAACCCTTATAGCGTGAATCTTCTTGACAAGAGTTGTTAGAATAACGAAAATGAGGACTATAATTAAAATCGATGTTTGAGGAGACTAGATTTTGGCAAATCATAAATCGGCGTTGAAGCGCAACCGCCAGAATAAAACACGAAACGCACGCAACAATGCGCGAAGGACCCAAGTGAAAACGGCCACAAAGAAGACTTTGGCCGCAGTTGCGAGCAAAGACCAAGAATCTGCCAAACAAATACTTCAGCAGACCGAGAGAACCATTTCGAAAGTGGTTGGTTCTGGGGTCATCCACAGGCGAACCGCGTCGCGAAAAATCTCCCAACTAGCTAAGCGGGTCCACCAAATGGCATCAACCACCTGAACAAAGTCGCAAGACTAACCCTTCCATTATCCTCTCCGGCTCCATACCGGAGGTTTTGAGTTCCTTATCGGCATGGAACAAGCTTTCAAAACCCGCACGAAGATCCTTCTGACTAAACATCTTTGAGAAGGGAATAACTTTTTTCACGATAAAAGGGCGCGACCCCATTACATTGGCGATTTGAACTGCGGACAAACGATTTTTCACGTAATAACGAACCTCCCAGATAAATCGGAATTGCCAAATAATGGCCCCTAAAATTTTCAATGGCTCTTCTCCGTGGTTAAGTTGCCTCCTAAGCAATCGAAGAGCCTCCGCATGATCTTTTTTCTTTAGGGCATTGGTCAACTCAAAAACGTTTTCCAACTTGAATGCACCAACTACTTCGCTAGCTAAAGTTTCATCTATTTTTTTTATTTCACCTGCGTAGGTAAAAATCTTTTCCAATTCTACCGCCAACAAACCCGGCTTTGCCCCAACTAGATCAACGATCATTCGTGCAGCATTTGCTGAAAGTTCAAAACCGCAGGTTTGCGCTCGGGATTGTAACCAACCTAGCAAAACAGACTCGACCGGGGCAGAGCAATCGACCGCAGTCTTCAGGCTAGTGAGGGTTTTATCTAGCTTTCGCTTGCGATCTACTTTGTCCGCGGTCAAAACCAGGCAAGTTTTTGCAGCGGGCCTTTCTATGTAGCTCAGCAGTGGTTCCGACGAGTTTTTGTCCAGTAAAGCTGCATGTAAATCACGCACAACCACCAATTTGCGTCCTCCCAAAAAAGAAAAAGTGTTGGCAGCTCCTAGCCATTCGTCTACTCTTGCCGACTTGGCCTCAAAGACTTCGAAGTTGAATTCTTCATTTTCCTCCGTGATGATTTTCTTCTTCAAAGCACGAATGATCTCTTCGTGATAAAACCGCTCTTCTCCAAAGAGGAAGTAGAGGGAGTCCGGTTCCTCGATTCCCAACTTACCAATCAGCTCAGATGGAGTCATAAAAATCTAATTCGTCTTTTAAGGCGATATTAAAAAAATAAGCCGTGCTATAAAGGTTCTAGAAAAATGGGGTATTTCTTTCCAAATGAAATTAAATCAAAAACCTTAGAATGGATCTAGGAACAGGCTGACCATTCGTAGAGCAAGGTCCTCGTAAGCTTCTTCCAAGCCCTGAAGGCGAGCCTCTTCGGAATCAACCACGCTTTCGTTGACGTTATAGTCCCACCGCGTTTTTAATTTTTGTTTTAAATAGTTTTTTTTCTTTACCCGGTCGACGGCGTCGAGATCGATTGATATCTTTACCCAGTATTGAGTGGCGACGTCCTGATCGTTAAATGCAATCGGGCGAACATCATAGAAAGACAGCGTCCCTTTAACCACCAAATCCGCTTTTCTTTCGGGAACAATTCTGACACGCGCGTCATTGAGAAAAGCTTGCCGAACCGCGTCAGTTAAATTGCGGTGTAATTCCGGTTGGTCGGTAAGGTTTGTAAAAACGGGAATGGCTAATGTCCGGATATGCTTCGGAAGCTTATTACTAGTCCCAACTAGATGGTAGCCGCAGGCAGTAGCAGTCATCGCTAAAATTACCACGTAAAAAGCGAGTTTGTTAATGATATATCGCACAAGAATCTTTATTAATTTGAAAAAATTGTGGCAGAGTTAGCGCAGTCAGATGACAATGTTGACCAATTTTTTGGGAACGACAATAACCTTGCGGGGATCTTTGTCTTGCGTCCATTCCCTAACTTTTTCGTCCGCCAAGGCGAGGAATTTCAGTTCTTCTTGCCCTATATCCGCAGAAACGGCCAAGCGCTGCCTCACCTTACCATTGACCTGAACTACAATCAAGATTTCCTCAGCCTTTGCCACCTCGGGGTCAAAATTTGGCCAGCGAGCATTATGGACCTGACCGCCGGGGTGAAGAGACGACCACATTTCGCTCGCGATATGCGGCGCGAACGGCGACAGCGTCAAAGCCAGATTTTCTAACGCTTCCCAAACAACCGTTTGGCCGTCGCCATACAAACACTTCTGTTTTACCCACCATTCCTTAAACGCATAAAGAAAGTTTACGAATTCCATGATCGCCGCAATTGCGGTATTGAATTGCATACGACGGTCGATATCTTCAGTTACTCGTTGAACTGTAACGTGAGTCATACGTCGCAGTTGTTTCAACTCTTTCACATCGACATCCACATGTTCATTTGCTGAATTCAGTTCAAGTCCTTTTTTTAAATTCTCAAAAACGCGCCACGCCCGTTTGAGAAAACGCAACCCCCCCTGCACACCCTCCTCATTCCATTCCAGGTCTTTGGCCGGCGGCGCGGCAAACAAAGTAAACAGTCTAGCCGTATCAGCCCCATAATTTTCGATGATATCATCTGGGTCTACAACGTTACCTTTGGATTTTGACATCTTGGCACCGTCCTTTATCACCATACCTTGTGTAAGTAACCGTGTAAAAGGCTCTGACCCGGAAATCAGTCCGAGGTCAGCCATCACCTTGTGAAAAAAGCGCGAATACAGCAGATGCAAAACGGCGTGTTCAATACCGCCGATGTATTGATCTACTGGCATCCAATAATCGGTTTTATCTTTGCCGAAAGGCCGGACTTCCTCGCGGGGTGAAGTATAACGGTCGAAATACCAAGAGGAGCAAATAAACGTATCGAGCGTATCGGTTTCTCTTCGAGCAGTTTTACCGCATTTCGGGCATTCCGTATCGTAAAAGGACTGCAAAGTTTTCAGAGGTGACTGACCTCGATCCTCTAGCTGAACATCGAGCGGAAGTTCTACCGGAAGTTGGTCTGTAGAAACTGGAACGGCACCACAGTAATCGCAAAACACCACAGGGATAGGCGTTCCCCAATAACGTTGACGGGATACCCCCCAATCGCGCAACCGAAAATTCACTGTTGCTTTACCAATTCCTTTTTCGTTTAGATAATCGCAGACTTTTTTCCGCGCCTCGGCACCGAAAAATCCATCAAATAACTTGGAATTTACCATTATGCCGTCTTCAATGCTAGCCGTTTCCATCGTTGCCGAATCAAGTGTTTTATCTCTAGGTTGAATGACAACACGAATAGGAAGACCGTATTTGCGCGCAAATTCGAAGTCACGTTGATCATGCGCAGGAACAGACATAATGGCACCGGTTCCATAGTCCATTAAAATGAAGTTAGCTGACCAGATGGGGATTTCCTCTCCATTTAACGGATTGATCGCGTAGGCACCGGTGAAGACCCCTTTTTTTTCTACTCCCTCGCTAGTTCGTGAAATCCTATCTTCTTTTTTGGCCTTAGCGACGAACCGGGCGACCTCCTGCTCATGACCTGTTCCCTTAGAAAGATCAAGTGTCAAAGGGTGCTCCGGTGCCAGTGCCATGAAAGTTGCGCCGCATAAAGTATCCGGCCGAGTGGTAAAAACCCGTATTGATTCGTCACGGCCTTTGATTCCAAAGTCCACCTCAGCGCCGTAACTTTTCCCAATCCAATTTCTCTGCATAGCAAGAACCTGCTCCGGCCATTTCCCGGACAACTCGTCGCACCCTTCCAACAACTGGTCCGCGTAATCGGTGATTTTAAAAAACCATCCTTCCTGTTCCTTTTCTTGGGCCAAATTATCACACCGCCAACAAAAACCGTTCACCACCTGTTCGTTGGCTAAAACGGTCTGACAATTTTCACACCAGTTGACGACGGAGTTTTTTCGGTATACCAAGCCGCGCTCCATAAACTTCAAGAACAACCATTGATTCCAACGGTAATACCCTGGATGGCAGGTAGCGATTTCGCGCTCCCAATCATAACTAAAACCGAGCTTCTTGATTTGCTCCCGCATAGTTCTGATATTACCGAAAGTCCATTTGGCAGGATGACTTTTTTGCTTAATCGCTGCATTCTCAGCTGGAAGACCAAAAGCGTCCCACCCGATCGGATGCAGAACATTGAAACCGCGCATTCGTTTGAATCTCGCCAAAGCATCGCCAATAGTGTAATTGCGAACATGTCCCATGTGAATTTTTCCGGATGGATAAGGAAACATTTCCAATAAATAAAACTTTTCTTTTGAAACGTCTTCATTGACACTAAACGACTTATGCCTTTCCCAGTAGTCCCTCCACTTTTCTTCGATAGATTTGAAATCGTATTGTTCGGACATGAAATTAAAAATCAATAAAAGGTTTTAGT
>TARA_B100000686_G_scaffold348403_1_pt1 | contig 17915 bp, 17 predicted proteins | sample TARA_B100000686 | Tara Oceans TARA_B100000686 (sample SAMEA2622733) | marine metagenome | biome: marine biome (ENVO:00000447); feature: marine epipelagic mixed layer (ENVO:xxxxxxxxx); material: "saline water (ENVO:00002010), including plankton (ENVO:xxxxxxxx)" | depth 150 m
TTTTTTTTGTTTAAGAAAAGTTATTTAATATTATTTTTATTAATTTTTATACTAGTTTTTATAGTTTTAGCTGCAGATATACTTTTACCTTTTTTAATGGGTATTATTATAGCGTATATACTTAAGCCTATAGTTTCAAAGTTAAATAATTTTGGTTTTAATCATTTAATTTCAGTTTTGATTGCACTATTTTTCAGTCTAGTTGTTTTTTTTGGTTCTTTTATTTTTTTAGTCCCTGTGTTTATAGATCAATTCCAAATTATTTTAGAAAAAATACCCATAATATTCGGTAAGTTAAATACTTTACTAAATAACTATAATGACCGTATGGATATAGGGGATGAAGAAACTTATAGTAAATACATATCTAATATTATTTCTTCAAAGAGTGGAGAATTACTAAAATATTTATTTGAATTTTTTACTTTATCTTTAAATAAAACTTTTGCGCTTTTAAATTTTATAGGTTTAATTTTAATTACTCCAATTGTAACTTTTTATATATTATATGATTGGGAAAAAATTACTATATTTTTTAAAAAGCAATTTTTTCCAGTATTTACAAAAAATATTCAAAATAAATTAGATAATATTGATTCTATTTTGGCATCATTTTTTAGAGGACAACTAATAGTATCTGTTTGTTTAGTATTTTATTATTCTTTTGCGCTTTTATTATTAGAAATGGAAGGGGCAATAAGTATAGGAGTTTTGATTGGTATACTATCATTTCTGCCTTATTTAGGAACTATTGTAGGTTTTTTGATTTCTTTTTCTTTTTCTATTTTTCAATATGGTTCATTAGATTTAATAACATTAGTTTTATTGGTTTTTATTCTTGGCCAGTTTATAGAAAGTTATTTTTTATCACCAAAATTTGTTTCAAAAAGTGTGGGTTTACACCCTTTGTATTGTATGTTTGTAATAATTGCTTCAGGAGCAGCCTTTGGTTTTATAGGTATTTTATTAGCAATACCTTTAAGTGCAATTATATTTTCTTTTATATCAGATTTTAAAAAATAGATATTTAATATTATGGATAATAAACAACTTATATTGAACCTCAGAACGCTTCCAGCAATGAATAGAAATGATTATTTTGTTAATGTGACTAATAGTGAAGCTGTAGAATGGATAGATATGTGGCCAAATTGGCCTTATTTTGGTTTTATAGTGTATGGATCTAAAAGTTCAGGAAAAAGCCATTTAGCCAGTGTATTAAAATCCATTTCTAAGGGGAAAATGATATCTGCAAAAAATATTACGAAAAATAATATAGAAGAATTTTCTAATATAAATTGTCTAATTATAGAAAATTTTGAACAATTAGTTTTTGAAAATGCTTTTTTTCACCTATTTAATATGTGTAAAGAAAATAATAATAAAATTATGCTTACTTCTGCTGTTTCACCATCTAAAATAGAATTTAAATTGCCTGATTTAAAATCCCGTATTCTTTCTTTGCCATCTGTAGAATTAAAGTTTCCTGATGATGAATTGCTAAAAAATATAATATTAAAGCAATTTTTGGATAAAGGAGTAAAAGTTGAAAAAGAAGTAATAGACTTTTTATTAAAAAGAGTAGATAGATCATTTGATTCAATATATAATCTGGTCTCTAAAATAGATTTTGCTTCAATGGAAAAATCTAGAAAAATTACTATACCATTTGTTAAGAAGTTTATTAAAGATTAATAGAAGGAGAAATTAAATGGATTTAGGGTTAAAAGGAAAAACGGCAATTGTATGTGCTTCTAGTAGAGGTTTGGGTAAAGGTTGTGCATTAGCTTTAGCTGCAGAAGGTGTTAATTTAGTAATTAATGGGAGAAACCAAGAAGTATTAAATAAGACGACAGAAGAAATTAAAAATAAATATAATGTTAGTGTAGGAGAATTATGTGCAGATATAACTTCTTTAGAAGGACAAAATTTGTTAATTGAACTTTGCCAAGAGCCAGATATTTTAGTAAATAATGCTGGAGGACCTCCTCCTGGTGATTTTAGAGATTGGGACAGGGATGATTGGACGAATGCTTGTGTTGCTAATATGTTTACGCCAATTGAACTAATAAAATCTTATGTAGATGGAATGGTAAACAGAAAATTTGGGCGAATAATTAATATTACTTCTAGTTCTGTTAAGGCTCCTATTGATATACTAGGTTTATCAAATGGAGCAAGAAGTGGTTTAACCGGATTTGTTGCAGGAGTGGCTAGAAAAACAGTCATTAATAATGTCACAATAAATAATATATTACCAGGACCTTTTGATACAGATCGTTTGAGGGGTAACTTTAAGTTTGCTTCAGAAAAAACAGGTAGGAGTATTGAGGAAATTAGGGATGCTAGGGCATCAGAAAACCCTTCTGGTCGATTCGGTACTCCAGAGGAATTTGGTGCGGCTTGTGCTTTTTTGTGCAGTGTGCATTCTGGTTACATTACGGGACAAAATTTGCTTATAGATGGAGGAGCTTATCCTGGAACTTATTAATTAAGGAATTTTACTATTAGTTCTGTTCTATAACTATATTTCCTTTAGAAATTTTAATTGAAGCTTTTCCTTGCATAAATTTTAGTGCTGTAAATCCAAATATTTCATATCTCCAGCCTTTTAGTGCTTTTGTGTTTCTTTTTCCCATAGCAATATTTTTAATATCTTCTTTATTAGCAATTAAAAGGCTTGATATATTGTTTTTTTCTGCAGCATTTAATAAAATGATTTTCAATACTTCTATCATAGCTCTTGAAACAATATTTTTGTTTTTTTTAATAATTAAATTTTTATTATCTTTTTTAAGACCTATATTAATACTTTTAATAACAAGATTTTTAGTTGGGTCATCAATATAATTTAGGTTGATACCTCGCAGTGATTTAAAAGCCTCAATATTTTTAGGTGGGTTCTTTGCTATTTTTACTATTATTTCATCCTTAATAACTTTATTTTTTGGGATATTTAGTTTTTGAGCTAATTTTTCTCTATTAGCTGCTATTTCTCTTATAATTGAAATGGTTTTTAAATTATTTGTATTAAATTTAATTTTTTTCCAAGCATCATATGGCTTAGTAAAATATAATTTTTTATTATAAAAACTATTTATTTCTTCTTTTATCCATTCTTTTCTGGAGTTAGTTTCAATATTTTTTATTAAATTCAAATAAATTTTAGATAAATGGGTAACGTCTGAAATAGCATATTTAATTTGTTGATTTGATAATGGTCTTTTTTGCCAGTTTGTATAGCGGAGACTTTTATTTAAATTAATACCTATAATATCTTTTACTAATTTTTCGTAGCTTACTGAATTTCCATAACCACAGGCCATTGCAGCTGATTGTGTGTCAAAAATAGGTTTAGGAATTTTGTTAGTTAAATTGAATATTATTTCAAAGTCTTGTCTAGGAGAGTGGAAAACTTTTATAATCTTTTCTTTAGTAAAAAGTTTATAAATGGGTTCCAAATTTATTTTATCAATTAAAGGGTCTATTGCCCATCCATTACCTTTTGAATCTCCAATTTGTATTAAGCATAATTTAGGATAATAATATTTTTCCCTAATAAATTCGGTATCAATACATATAAATTTTTCATTTTTTAATTTATTACATAAATTATATATTTCATTAGAATTTCTAAGAAGTGACATAACTAAAAAATAACATTAGATTTAATAGTAATCAACTAACTAAAAATAATTTGAATTGAATTATTTTATTTTTTCTCTAAAAGATTGTTGATATATTAATTTTAAAAAAAGGAATAATTATATGCACATCTATCGTTCACATACATGTGGAGAATTGACATCTACTAATATAGATGAAGAAGTTAAACTTTCAGGATGGGTTGATAGAAAGAGAGATCATGGGGGATTGTTATTTATAGATTTAAGAGATCATTATGGTGTAATTCAATTAGTGATAGATAGTGATAGTGAATTTTTTTCAAAGTGTGAAGAAACAAAATTAGAGAGTGTTGTCACGGTTGTGGGAAATGTAATTAAACGCTCTAAGGATTTAATTAATAAAAAATTACCTACTGGAGAAATTGAGGTAAATATAAAAAATTTTATAGTTGAATCTATGTCAGATATTTTGCCTATGCCGGTATCTGGAGAACATGATTTGGGCGAAGAACAAAGATTAAAAAATAGATTTTTAGATTTAAGAAGAATAAAAATGCAAAATAATATGATTCTGAGATCCAAAATAATTAATTCCATTAGAAATAGAATGATTGAGAAAGGTTTTTATGAATTTCAGACACCAATTTTGACAGCTTCATCACCAGAAGGGGCAAGAGATTTTTTAGTTCCTTCTAGACTTAATCCTGGAAAATTTTATGCTTTACCCCAAGCTCCGCAGCAATTTAAACAATTAATAATGTCTTCAGGATTTGATAAATATTTTCAAATAGCTCCATGTTTTAGAGACGAAGATGCAAGGGCTGATAGAAGTCCTGGTGAGTTTTATCAATTGGATATGGAAATGTCTTTTGCTACTCAAGAAGACGTATTTAATGTTATAGAACCTGTGTTACATGGATTATTTAAAGAATTTTCTAATTGGAATATAACATCTTTACCTTTTCCTAGAATATCTTATAAAGATGCAGTTTTGAAATATGGTACAGATAAACCTGACTTAAGGAATCCCTTAGAAATTTGTGATGTTACTAAATCTTTTTTGCTAAAAGGAGTAACATTTAATGTGTTTTTAGAACAAATAAAAAAAGGAGCTGTAGTTAGAGCAATAGTCGCCCCACAAGTTTCTGAAAAACCTCGCTCATTTTATGACAAATTAAATTCTTGGGCTCAAGAACAAGATCAACCTGGATTAGGCTACATAATATTTTTAAATAACGAAGCTAAAGGGCCTATAGCTAAATTTTTATCTAAAGAAGCAATAGATAGTATAAAAAATTTATCTTCAGCTAAAGATGGAGATGCAGTATTTTTTGTTTGTAATAATATTTTAGAGGCATCAAAGTTTGCAGGTATTGCTAGAATGCAAATTGCTGAAGAAATGGATATTATTGAAAAAAATGTTTTTAAATTTTGTTGGACTGTCGATTTTCCTATGTATGAATTAGATGAAAAAACTAATTCTATAATTTTTAGTCATAATCCATTTTCTATGCCACAGGGAGGTATGGAAAGTCTTGAAAATCAAGATCCTTTAGATATTTTAGCTTGGCAATATGATATAGTATGTAATGGTATTGAATTATCTTCAGGAGCTATTAGAAATCATAGAACAGACATTATGGAAAAAGCTTTTAATATAGCTGGATATAAATCTGAAGATTTGAAGAATCGATTTGGTGCACTCTATAATGCATTTAAATATGGAGCTCCGCCTCATGGAGGTATTGCTCCAGGCATAGATAGAATTATAATGTTAATTGCAGATGAACCTAATATAAGAGAAGTCATTATGTTTCCTATGAATCAACAGGCTCAGGATTTATTAATGAATGCTCCTTCAGATATTAGTGATGATCAATTAAAAGAATTGGCTTTAAAAATTAATCAATTAAAAAAAGATTAATAAATTATTTAGATACTTTTATTAATAATTTTCCAAAATTTTTTCCATTCATTAATCCTATAAAAGCGTCAGGCGCATTTTCTAGACCTTCAATTATATCTTCTTTATATTTTAATTTTCCTTCTTTTATCCATTTTGCCATTCTTTTCATTCCTATATGATACTTTTGAGCAAATTGAAAAACCAAAAACCCTTCTGTAGTTGCTTGGTTAGTTAACATAGATCTATGAGTTCTTAATCCAGGTTCAGGTTCTTTTAAATTGTATTGTGAAATAACTCCACAAACTGCAACTCTTGCATAGTTAGCAAGTTGATTAATTACAGCATCAGTTATTTTTCCTCCTACATTATCAAAATAAACGTTTATTCCATCAGGACAATATTCTTTTAATTTTTTATCTATATTTTCATTTTTATAATCAATTGCTGCATCAAAATTTAAATTCTTTGTAATAAAGTCACATTTTTCCTTTCCTCCAGCAATACCTACTACGTGGCAACCTGCAATTTTGGCAATTTGACCTACTAATTGACCTACAGCTCCTGATGCTGCTGAAACAACTACGGTATCTCCGGGAATAGGTTTTCCAATATGTAATAATCCAAAAAAAGCTGTCATTCCAGGCATTCCTAATACTCCTACAGCAGTTTGAATAGGAGCAAGTTGAACATCTACCTTTCTTATTGTAGAAGGTGTAGCTATTGCGTATTCTTGCCAACCTAAAGTGAAGCCTTCAACTATATCTCCTTCTTTATATTCAGAAGTATTAGATTTAATTATGCGTCCAACAGCTCCGCCAACAATCACATCTCCTTCATTTAAAGAAGCAGCATAACTTTTTGCTGCGCTCATTCTTCCTCTCATGTAGGGATCTAAAGAGAGCCATAAGATTTTTATGAGTACTTCTCCATGTCTTATTTTTGGAATAGGAGAATTAATTATTTCAAAATTTTCTAAAATAGGCATTCCAATTGGTCTAGTTTTCATAATTATTTGTCTGTTATAAATTTGTGTCATAGTTTTTCCTTTCAACCGTTAAAAATCTTTTTTTGGTGAACTAGCTATAGCAAAATCATTAATATCCATTCTTACTGATAAGAAAGACTTTCTTCCAGCTATAACTGCGTGTTTCATAGAATTTCCCATTAAAACTGGATTTTTTGCTAAGGCAATAGCAGAATTTACCAATACTGCTGCACACCCTAATTCCATAGCTAGGGAGGCATCAGATGCGGTACCTATTCCTGCATCAACAATTACTGGAACTGTACTTTGTTGAATTATCATTTTAATGTTTAATTTATTTTGTATACCTCTTCCTGACCCTATAGGAGATCCTATAGGCATAATTGCTGTGCAACCAGTATCTTCGAGTTGTTTAGCAAGAATAGGATCATCTGAACAATAAGCCATAACTTTAAAATTATCTTTAACAAGTAATTCAGCAGCTTTAAGAGTTTCAATCATATTGGGGTATAAATTTTTTTCATTGCCTATTACCTCTAGTTTTACTAGATCCCATCCCCCAGCTTCTCTAGCGAGTTGTAATGTTCTGAAAGCCTCTTCAGCGTTATAGCAACCAGCAGTATTGGGTAAGTACGTATATATTTTTGGATCAATTATGTCTGTAATTCTAGGTGAATCAGGTTTTAAAATATTTACTCTTCTAACTGCAACTGTGATAATTTCAGCATTAGATGATTTTAAAGCTAGTAGGTTCTCTTCAAAATTTTTAAATTTTCCACTTCCTATTATTAATCTAGATTTAAATTTTTTTCCTGCTAATTTTAAATCATCATTATTTTTGATTGATTCGCTTCCCCCACCTATAAAGTTTACTATTTCAATTTTATCATTATTTTTTAATAAATATTTTTTATATTTATTTTTACTTATTATATTTTTATTTATTTCTATAGCTATATTATCTTTATTAATATTAAGACTATTTAGTAAAGCATCTAAATTTTTTGCTTTACTTAATTGTTTATTACCATTTACAAATATAAATATTTCTGAATTATTCATTTTTTTATATTATCATTTATTAATTTAATTAAAAATAAAGTATATTATTAAAGTATTTTTATTATAAATATTAAGATATATTATAAGGTAATTTATGAATAAATTAAGTAAAATTTTAGTTATAAATGGTCCTAATCTGAATTTTTTAGGTAAAAGAGAAATTTTTTTTTATGGTCATTATACTTTAAAAGAGATAGAGAAAAAATTAACTAAAATAGGTAAAGTTAATAATTTTGTTATAGATTTTTTTCAAGACAATAGTGAAGGTAAATTAATTGATTGTATTCAAAAAGCTTCAGGAAAGTATTTAGGGATAATTATTAATGCAGGCGGCTATAGTCATTCTTCAGTGGCAATTATGGACGCATTAAGAACTTTTGAAAAGCCTATTATAGAAGTTCATATGTCAAATATTTATGCTAGAGAAGAATATAGAAATTATTCATATATTTCGAACGTAGTAGATGGTAGCATTTGTGGGTTGGGTTATTTAAGTTATGAGTTGGCTCTAGAATCATTAATAAAGTTAATTGTGTTAGAATAATTGATAATAATGGAGAATTAAATGGGAAAAATTTCTTTAGATAAGGAATTAATAAAAGAACTTTCTGAACTTTTAGTTGAAAATAATTTAAGTGAAATTTCGGTTACACAAGGAAGAAATACTATAAAAATAGCAAGAAAAATTGGTTCGTCAGAAGTAATAAGTCATACTTTTAATTCTGATAAAATTGATAATTCTAAGATTGAAAAAAAAGAAGAAATATTAGATGGAGGAGCAGTAAGGTCTCCAATGGTAGGAACAATCTATTTGGCACCTTCTCCAGATGCAAAACCATTTATAACAGTTGGGCAATCAGTTAAAGAAGGAGATCAATTGTTTATTGTGGAGGCTATGAAAACTATGAATCCTGTTAAGTCTCCATATAATGGGATAGTAAAAAAAATTGTAGTAGAGAATGAAACTCCTATCGAATATGATGAAGTTTTAGCTATAATTGAAATTTCATAAAGTAAAATATTGTGATTAAGAAAGTATTAATAGCTAATAGAGGTGAAATAGCCCTAAGGATTATAAGAGCATGCCAAGAGATGCAAATAGAAACTGTAGCAGTACATTCTACTGCTGATGAAAATGCTATGCATGTTAGATTAGCTGATGAAAGTGTTTGTATTGGTCCTTCCTCAGCCCTTAAAAGTTATTTAAATATTTCGGCAATTTTATCCGCAGCAGAGGTGAGTGGAGCAGATGCAATTCATCCAGGTTATGGGTTTTTATCTGAAAACGCTAAATTTGCAGAAATTGTTAAAGAACATGGGTTAGTTTTTATTGGTCCTAGGGCGGAACATATTTCTGTAATGGGAGATAAGGTTTCAGCAAGAGCCGCAATGAAAAATTTAGGAATACCATTAGTTCCTGGATCAAATGGAGCAATTGATAATTTAAAAGAATTAAAAAAGGTTTGTAAATCAATAGGTTTTCCAGTTTTAATAAAGGCAGCTTCTGGAGGGGGTGGAAAGGGCATGAAAGTTGCCCAAAATCTTAATGAATTAGAAGAAGCATGGAGTTTAGCAAGATCAGAAGCTATGTCAGGTTTTGGGGATGATACTGTCTATGTAGAGAAATATTTATCTAATCCTAGGCATATAGAATTTCAATTATTTGCTGATAGTTTTGGTAATGTTGTACATTTTGGAGAGAGAGATTGTTCTTTACAAAGAAGACATCAAAAAGTTCTAGAGGAAGCTCCATCTCCTGTTATTAAAGATAATGAAAGAAAAAAAATAAGTAGAATTATTATAAAGGCGGTAAAGAAATTAGGGTACTTAGGAGCTGGAACTTTTGAAATGTTATACGAAAAAGGTAATTTTTATTTTATTGAAATGAATACACGCATTCAAGTAGAACATCCTATTACTGAAATGATATCTGGTTTTGACTTAGTAAAAGAGCAAATTAATGTAGCTTCAGGAAAAAAGTTATCTATAAGCCAAAACAAAATTAAATTTAATGGACATTCAATAGAGTGTAGAATCAATTCAGAGGATCCAGAAACATTTATACCAAATGCGGGTTTATTAAGTTCTTATCATGCTCCAGGAGGACTAGGAGTCCGAGTAGAATCTGCGTTATACTCTGGTTACAAAATTCCACCTTATTATGATAGTTTGATTTCAAAATTAATAGTGCATGGGAAAAATAGAAAAGAAGCAATTTCTAAATTAGAAGGAGCTATAAAAGAGTATGTAATAGATGGGGTAAAAACTACGTTACCTTTACATTTAAAAATTGTAAAAAATTCAGATTTTATTAAAGGAAATTATGACATTAGATGGTTGGAAGAATATTTAAGTTCTAATGATTAATAACTATAATGATCATCAAAAAATAAGTTTTGAAAACCTTATGAAGGCATATAGAAATGGTGTTTTTCCTATGGCGGAAAATTTTAATAGTCTAGATGTTTTTTGGGTAGAGCCTAAAAAGAGAGGTATAATAGAACTTCAAGAATTAAAAATTTCTCGAAAGCTTAAAAAGTTAATTAGAGTTAACAAATATGAAATAAGAATTAATACTAATTTTCAAGGGGTTATTGAAGGTTGTGCAAATATAAGGTCAGCGAGAGAAGATACTTGGATTAATGGAAGTATAATTGACGCATATATTGACTTGCATTTTAAGGGGCATGCACATAGTGTTGAGAGCTATTTAAATAACACATTAGTTGGTGGTTTGTATGGGGTGTCTATAGGGGGTGTATTTTTTGGAGAAAGCATGTTTAGTATAGCAAAAGATGCTAGTAAAATTGCATTAATACATTTATTAGAAAGATTAAAAATAGGAGAATATTATATTTTGGATACCCAATTTATTACAAATCATTTAAAATTTTTTGGAGCTAAAGAAATTTCTCAAAAATTTTTTATGCAAATTTTAAAGGATGCTTTAAAGATTAAAGCTGATTTCTTTAAATTAGGGCCAGTTGGATCTTTAAATAGAAATAATTATCCAAAAATAGAAAATTTCATTTAAATATTTATACAGTTTAATAGCTTAATAGTATATATTGGATGTGAAAATTGAGAAATACTTATATTTTTAGAAAAAATCCATGCGCTAAATAATAGTCTACTTTTTTTTATTTCTTTAATTAAAATATAGGCAGCATACTCCTCATCACTTTTTTTATTTTTAATACATTTATTTAAAGAAATATTTAGACTTTTGTGATTAATATTTTTATTAAGTTCAATTTTGTAGACATAATTTTTTCCGGATACTTTATTGATTAATTTAATATTTGCGTAAAAATTATTTTCATCCGGATAAAGTTTTTGTGAAATTAAAAAAAAAAATAAAAAAAATGTAAAAAATTTGATCACTTTTTAATTTGTACTATCTATTGATTTTTTAAGAATATTTATTACCTGATTTGAATCTGCTCCCATTAATTCAGCATCTTCTATAGCGTCCTCCATCATTCTATTGATTTCAAGAATATTCTCATTAAGAATTTTAATTTTTTCACTACATGAAATTGGTTTATTTTTTGAATCTTTCCATACTTTAGGAAGTAATGTATTTTTGTTTTTGATCAATTTCTTTCTTTCTTTTTATTATCAGGGGCCCAGGCTACATATAATGTATTATTATTAACATTATTTTTTGCTTTTTTATTTAATAAATTAATATTTCCAGTTTTATTGGGTTCATGCTCTAATTGCCAATTATATTTAGAATTATTATCTTTTGGTATATCGTTAGTTGTTTTGGTTAACCAAGATTGCCATTCAGGAGGAACAGAAGAAGCATCATTATTATTGAAATAAATTACCCATCTTTTCTTATTATCTTTAGAATTGTAATAAATATTACCATATTTGTCTTCTCCTATCTTTATTCCAAATAAATAAGTAGATATTAACGTGCCGAGTCTGTTTAACATAATAATCTTTCAAGTATTATTAAATTTTTTAATACATAGTATTAAATATAATTTATTTTGTTAAATTTAAAATTAACTTTCTGACAAAGCTTTTTCAATTAAAGTCTTAAGTTTATCTAATTCAAGGGCTCCTGCGTATAGTTTGCCATTAATGATAAATGTTGGGGTGCCTCTGATATTAAGTTTTCTTGCTAAAGTTTCATTTTCTTGAATAATTAATTCTATCTTTGAATCTTTCATATCATTTTTAAGTTTTTCGAGATCTATATTTATATTTTCTGCCATTTTATATATTTTATCTTCTGTTAAGTTTTCTTTAGCATTAAGTAGCGCAGAATGAAATTCAAAGTATTTATTTTGATTTTTAGAAGCTAGAACTGCTTTAGCTGCTATTCTACTTGATCTAGATAAAATAGGATAATCTCTAAATGATACTTTTATGTTTAAGTCAGATTCTAAAAGAGTGATGATTGCATCAAGTGATTTTTTGCAGTAAACACAATTATAATCAAGAAATTCTACAATAATTACTTTGGCATCTTTTTTTCCAAAACTAGGAATTTTTTCATCATTAGCAAAATTTTTAAATTCTTCGCTTAAAAAATTATTACTTTCTGTTTTTGATTCTTCCATTTTTTTTCTTAAATTATCAACTGATTCGAGTATTACTTCAGGGTTTTCCATTATATATTCATGGACTATTCTTTGAATTTCTTCTTTGGAAAGTTTTTCTTCAGCATAAACATTAAATAATAATAAAAAAGAAAATAGCAATATATATATTAATTTAATCATTTTTATTCTTTTTCTTGTAAAATTCTTAGTTTTTCGTTTGAAAAATAAATTATATCTTGGGCCCTTATATCATTAGGACTATCTTTTTCAAATAATAATCTAGATTTTTTAGCAAATTGAATAGCTAAATTATAGTCATTTAATAAAAAATATAACTCTGCAGATGCTAATTGTGCTAGTTCAATATTATCTAGTTTGGCCTCTACTATTGATAACAATCTCCATGCAGCTGCATTGTTAGGCTGAACGTTTAATATTTGTTTTAGATTTATTCTTGCTTCACTTATTTCTTCAGGTTTTCCATATTCTATTTGTGATCTAGATAATGCTAAAAGTATTATGTTATTGTTTGGAAAAAGTTTATTTGATTTTTTATACATATTTATAGATTCATAAATTTTTCCATTTTCAAAATACATTTGTCCTAAAAGCTCTGGAAAAAAAGGGTCATTTGGGTTTTCGTTTATTAAACTTAATATTTCTTTTATTCCTTTTTTTAAATCTGGAAGCCTCAAATAGGCAATTGCTCTTGCGTATCTTGCTTCAATTGATAAGTTTTCTTTTGGATATAATAACAAGGTTTTTCCAGGAGGATTAGTAAAAGCTATAATTTTTGCTACTATTCTTTTATACGCTATTTTTTCAATTTCATTTTTGTTAAAATCTATTTCTTTTTCATTTTTTGTTTCATGTAATATTTCATTCATTCTATCCCTAGATATTGGGTGAGTTCTTAAGTATGGGTCTTGTCTATTTTCATGGAGTAATTCTTGTTTACCTATTTCATTTATTAAATTAGCTAGAGGACTGATGGGTCTATTTACAGCTTTCATATATTTAATTGCTGCAGCATCAGCAAATCTTTCATTTTCTCTAGAAAATTTATAAAAATTTCTTTCTGCAATACTAGGCCCTATTGTTGCAAGTTTTGATATTCCTCTAATATTTAAATCTTTAGTATGAGAAATTGCCATAAGTCCGGCTGTAATTATAGTTGCAATAATTGAAGTATTTTGTGCTTTTTCTATAGCTCTACTGGTTTGAATTAAATGCCCACCAGCTATGTGACCAGCTTCATGAGCTAGTACTCCTAAAACAGCGTTATGGTCTTTAGCTTTAATAATAAGACCTGTATTAATAAATATATTTTGGCCTCCTGCCACAAATGCATTTATTGAATCATCATTAATATAATAAATTTTTATGGATTCAGGGTTTAAATTAGCAGCAATTAATATTGGTTTAATCCAATTAAATATTGTAGTTTCTATTTCTGCATCTTGAATTAAAGGTAAATTTTGAGAATTACTTTGCGTATAAGAAATAAGAAATAAGAAAAGTATATAAATAAATATTTTTTTTTTAAATATCGTGTAATTTAGTAATTTTTGGATTATTTTAATATTCATTTTAATCCTTTAATTTTAGTTAACTATTAATATAAATTAATTAAATATAGTATATGTTTTTTAAGTTGAAAGATAAATGTATGAGTAATTTAATATCGAAAAGATCTAATATAAAACCTTTTTTAGCTATAGAAATGTTAACTAAAGCTAATAAGCTAAAATCACAAGGCAGAGATATAGTTCATATGGATGTTGGAGAACCGGGTTTAAAATTACCTGATTATTTAATTAAGTATATTCAATCATTATTAGGTAAAGAAAATATAGGATATACTGAGTCTATTGGTACGCCACTATTAAGAGATAAAATTTCTAATCACTATGAAAAATGGTATGAGCATAAAATAGAGCCTACTAATATTGCAGTAACATCAGGAGCATCAGGAGCATTTGTATTAGCACTATTGGCTTTATTTGATGTAGGTGATGAGATAGCAATAATGACTCCTTATTATCCAGCTTATGTGAATACTTTAAAATCTTTAGGTTTAAAAATTATTTTTATTGAAGGTGATGCAAATCATGGATTCCAACCAACTTTAGATTTAATAAAGAAGAATAAAACTAATTTAAAAGGTTTAGTCATTGCATCTCCAGCTAATCCAACTGGTAGTGTTCTAGGAAGAGGTGAAATGATATTGATAGCAAAATGGTGTAAAGAAAATAATATAAAAATTATATCAGATGAGATTTATCACGGAATAGAATATGAAGGAAAATCAGACACTATTCTATCTCATAATGAAAATGCTGTAATAATTAATTCTTTTTCTAAGTATTTTAATATGACAGGTTGGAGATTAGGATGGATGGTAGCGTCTAAAGAAGTTATTAATGTTGTAGAGAAACTTTCTATGGCTTTGTTCTTATGTCCATCTAATTTAGCTCAAAAAGTGGCTATAAAAGTTATTAATGATTATTCAATTTTAGACAAAAATATTTTAATTTATAAAAAAAGTAGAAATTTGTTAATTGATAAACTTAAGAAAGTAGGATTAGATAATTTTTCTCCTACAGATGGAGCATTCTATCTTTATTTAGATGTCTCTAAGATTACTTCTGATTCTAGAAATTTGGCCTTAAGATTATTGTATGAAGCTGGAGTTTCATGCACTCCTGGTCATGATTTTGATTATATTTCAGGAAATAAATATTTAAGGTTTTCTTATGCAGGAGATTATAGTGAAATTAAAAAAGCTGCTGATAGAATAACTAATTGGGTAGAAAAAAAGACCTAGGAGTTAAACAGCTTCTTTATTCCACCATCCAGTTTTTATGGGCCCTTTTTTACGTTTTGTTTGTTTTTTTGAAATTATATCTTTTTTCTTTTTTTCTTTCTCTTTTATAGAAATTTTTTCAATTTTATTAGTTTTATTTATATTTTTATTTATAGAATTTTTAATAGATCCTTCTTTTTTATCTTTTGTTTTGTTGTTTGATATTTTTTTAATTTTATTAGTTTTATTTATATTTTTATTTATCTTATTATTAATTTTATCATCTTTTTTATTAATATTAATATTAGTATTAGTTTTGTTAATATTATTAGTTACTTTTTTAGTATTTCTTTTTATTTTATTTGGTGTTTTTGAATTTTTTTCTGAAATAGAATTATTAATTTCATTCTTTAAATTTATTTTTTCATTATTATTTAAGGAACTATTTGGAATAATAGTGATATTTATTTTTCTTTTTGCCTCTATTGCATTAATTTCGTTTCTTTTATTGTTTAGAATATTTACGGCAGTTTCTTTTGGTAAATCAATAGTAAGATTTGATTTTTTGCTATTTGAAGCAATTTCTTCAATATCGTGCAAAGCTTTTAGTGTAAGTGATTCTATAGATCTAACTCTACCTACTCCATCGCAATTTTCACATTTTGTAAAATCTGCTTCATAAATACTTGGTCTTAATCTTTGTCTGGACATTTCTAATAAACCAAAAGAAGAAATACTACCTACTTGAATTTTAGCTCTGTCCTTATGTAATCTTTGTTTTAATATATTTTCTATTAATCTATTATTTCTGGGAATTAGCATGTCTATAAAATCAATCACTATAAGACCAGAAAGGTCTCTTAATTTCAATTGAATAGCTAATTCTTCTGCTGCTTCTTTATTTGTTTGTAATGCTGTTTGTTCTATATTTCTTTCTTTGGTAGCTTTTCCTGAATTAACATCAACTGCTACTAATGCTTCAGTTTGATTTATTACTAGATATCCTCCGCTCGGAAGTGTAGCAATAGGGTTATGAATTTTTTCTAGAATTTTATCCACATCAAATTTTTGCAATAGAGGTGTTTTGTCTTTATAAAGATTAATTTTTTTTATTTGGCTAGGAATTAAGCTTTTCATATAGTTTTTTGCATCTTTAAATGAATTTTGGCCTTCAACTAAAATTTCTGATACTTCAGAATCATATAAGTCTCTTATAGATCTTTTAATAATATTATTTTCTTCATGTATTAAAATAGGAGCTGTAGATTTTATAGTAGTAGCTTTAATTTTTTCCCAAGACTTATTTAATGCATTAAAATCTCTTTTTATTTCTAATTTAGTTCTTTTAGAACCAGCAGTTCTAATAATTATTGCCATATTATTTGGTATTTTGAGATAATTAATTGCTGCTTTTAATTTTTTTCTATCATTTATATTTGTTATTCTTCTACTTATACCTCCTTTTCTAATTGTATTTGGCATTAGAACACAATACCTTCCTGCTAGGGATATAAAAGTGGTTAAAGCTGCACCTTTGTTGCCTCTTTCTTCTTTTACAACTTGTATTAATATTATTTGACCTTTTTTAATAACTTCTTGTATTTTGTATTTTTGTAATGTTTTTAATTTAGAGTTAGATAAATTTTTATCTAAAAAATTATTTTCTTCATCAATTTCTGTATTATCTATATCACTATTATCTAATTCTTTTTTTAATAAAATTTCTTTATCAGCAATAGGGATTTGAAAATAATCAGGGTGGATCTCACTAAATGCAAGAAAACCATGTTTGTCATTGCCATAGTCAACAAATGCAGCTTGAAGTGAGGGTTCTACTCTAGCGATTTTTGCTAAATATAAATTACCTCTATTTTGTTTTTTTCTTGCCGTTTCATGGTCAAAATCTTCAATTTCATTTCCATTTGTTACTACAACTCTTGTTTCGTCGAGATATTCGGCATCTATTAAAATTCGCTTTGTCATGGAATATATTTCTCCGAGCTACTTCAAATATATTAATAATCTTTTCCCAAATATTTTTTATTTTTGTAGCCATATAATTTAATTTGTAATTATCATTTTGATCTTTATGTGTAAAAATAACTGTATTATGAATTGGTCTAATATAAAAAATAGTATTTTTGTTTTGAAAACTATTATATGTGGAATAAATCATAACACTTTCCTATAAAATTTATTAAAAATAACTTTGTTTATTTGTATATTTTTTTCTTCTTTACTTTTTTAAATAATTATAATGTATATATGTATAATAATGTGGGCGTTTTGTAAATTATCTTCTTTAATTTAAAAAGTATATTTAATTTTAATTAAGAAAAAAATATGAACATTTTCAAAAGAATATTAAAAATTTATTTTATTTCCTTTATTTTTTTTACTTCATATTTTTCCTTTAGAATTGTTTATGCTGATTCTGTTGATATTAATGTTTATAGTTCAAGGTTTATCTTTTCGATTAATGAGGCGATTGAGCAATCGGTGCTTATTCTAGAAAATCCTTCGAGATTAGTTATAGATTTTAAAAATATAGATAAGTTTATTAAGAATAATATAGATTATAAATATATTAAAGATATAAGGGCTTCTAAACAAAAAGATGTCAGTAGATTGGTATTTGATATTAATTTTATACCTAATAATGTTAAAGTTACTCGAGTATATAGTGTATTTAAAGATAAAATTAATTTAGTAGTAGATTTAAGAGTTTTTAAAAAGAAAAACATAAGTAAGAAAAATATTACAGTAGTGATTGATCCTGGGCATGGAGGTGCAGATCCTGGAGCTGTTAGAGGTAATATTAAAGAAAAAAAATTAACTTTAAATGCAGCAAAAATTTTAAAAAAGAAATTAGAGTTAAAAGGATTTGATGTAATTTTAACTAGAAATAAAGATGTATTCATAAGTTTAAGAAATAGAGTAAGATTAGCTAGAAAATTTTCAGGAGACT
>TARA_B100000686_G_scaffold158885_1_pt1 | contig 17892 bp, 16 predicted proteins | sample TARA_B100000686 | Tara Oceans TARA_B100000686 (sample SAMEA2622733) | marine metagenome | biome: marine biome (ENVO:00000447); feature: marine epipelagic mixed layer (ENVO:xxxxxxxxx); material: "saline water (ENVO:00002010), including plankton (ENVO:xxxxxxxx)" | depth 150 m
CTCTTGCAAGCAGACGGGTTTGCCAGCTTTGCTGGGCAAACAAAAAAAGGGCCACCAGCAGATGACCCTTTTCTAAAATGCTCAATTTTTACATCCTTGTGCCAGCATGGCTGCGTTTACGGAGCGTTCAATGCCCAGACTGGAATGCTTGATTGTCCAGCAGGGATTGACCGAACTAGCTGTAGCTGTTGGCTCTTGATCAAAGGAACGTGACCTTACGACAACATAGCGCAAATAATTAAAAACCATTCGGCATACTTGATTGCAACCTAAACAACTAAGGCGCAATCAAATGAATAGCACAATCTCTTTAGAACAAACTAAAGCCGAATTTAATCATTGGCGAGACAACAAAGAAACTTTGGGCAATACAACGCCAGACAAATTACGCCAGCAAGCGGTCGAACTTGCTCAACAATACTCTACTTCCAAAGTGGTGACGACCTTAGGGTTAAGTGGCTCTGTCATTAAACGCTGGCAATCCGAGCTTAAATACAGTCCAACAAACAACACCACCAAGCAAACGTTTATTGCTTTGCCAAATCCTCAAACGAACCAACCTAGTGTTGCACAAGCTTCAATTATGTTAAACGATGGTACAAGCATCCAGCTCAGTGGTTGTGCAAGTACACAACTATTGTCGGCTATAGCCCAGGCTTGCACCGCTTCACAACAAGTGTAACGGTGAGCTTATGTTACAATTATCCGCTCAAACCGCCATATTGCTGGCTACGCAGCCGCAAGATTTCCGCAAAGGCATCGATGGTTTTGTCGCCGTCTGTCGTAATTCACTGCAACAAAACCCGCGGGCCGATATTCGCTTTGTTTTTATTAACAAAAACCGAACCATGTTACGCGTATTAGCCTACGATGGCAGCGGCTATTGGCTGATGACCAAACGTCTATCTAAAGGCCGTTTCCAAAACTGGCCAAAGTCACCAAACACAGTATCGCCCATGTTAGCAACTGAGCTTAGAGAAGTTATTAAAGGGTGAACCCAAAAAAATACAAAATAAATCAAATAAATTGAACCAATTGAATAAGCTGTGATCTGATCTGGCAACTAAAAAATAACCATGCAAAATAACAAGATAATGACGCAAACTTTTACCGATATCAGCAGCCAAGAACTGGATGCTCTGATTGAACGGATAACACAAGCCAAAGACCACCAATTAACACTTTCACCAGAAGATTGTGAATTGTTACTGGGTGCGTTATTAACGCTAGCCAGTATGCAAGAAAAACTCAGTGATAACGACATCACCATCAGTAAACTTAGAAAACTGGCAGGGATAGTTCAATCATCAGAAAGCTTAAAATCTAATCTAGCTAAAAGCACAACACGCAAAGCGCATGGACGAAAAAACAAAAACCAAGCAGCGCAAATCAAACCCGAAGTGATTCACCACAAACACACAGACTTACAAAAAGGATGTTTACATGACATCAATTTACTTATTCGAAAATTTGTATTAGCATAGACCATGTATATTTTTATGAGAATTTTATGTCTAAAGCATTTTCAAAAGTCTTAGTAATAACGCTTATGCTGGTTGCCTTTGTAGGGCAAGCATTTGCGTATTCTGCTATGTCTTGCGAAATGTCATTAGGTTCTCACGAATCACACATGAACATGGAACATTCCAAGATGAGTCATCATGAAGGAATGGAGCATGGTGATATGAATAAAAGCAGTAACGGTCAATCAGAAGATTGTTGTGGTGTTGAATGTGTTTGTCCTACAAATGCTTGCTCATCTAAGACAGTCCTAAATTCCAGTGTTGATTCGACAGATATTCAAATATTCAGTGAATCTGTAGCTGCTCTGCAATCTAAACAACCTCATTCAATTTCCACTTCCCTTTATCGTCCACCAATTTTTGCCTAATACAGGATTAGTGCGTCCAAATTTCGCGCACATGTAATTAATTTTTCTGTTAGTCAATATAGCGTCGTAGCGCTATAGATATTTTCCAGCGATGTCTGGGGGCAAAAATGATCAATAAGTATTTAAAAATAGCAGTAGTAATGCTGCTTTCACCTGCGTTTGCAAACGCCAACGAACATAACCATGCACACAATAACGACGTAACACCTTTGGAGTTAATCGTTTATAAAACCCCTACTTGTGGGTGTTGTAAAAAATGGATAACTCATATTGAAGACAAAGGGATCGTTGCGCATTCCAAAGATTTCCGAAACATCGGCAACATCAAAACTAAGTATGGTATCAAACCTAATTACCGTTCATGCCACACGGCAGTGAGTAGAAATGGATTTGCCTTTGAAGGTCATATACCTGCTAAATTTATTCAGCAGTTCTTATCAGAAGAACATCCCAATGCGATTGGGCTTTCAGTTCCAGCAATGCCAGTTGGCTCTCCCGGTATGGAAGTCGATGACCGCTTTATGCCATACAACGTGTTAATTCTATTTAAAGATGGAACGAGCAAAGTCTATGCAAAAGTTAAGACATACGAGGAGCAATTCTAATGAAATTGAACTCTTCAAACCTTACTTCACTTTCAACTGCATTAATACTCGGCTTATCTGCATTCTCAGCTCAAGCTGAGAAAGTAGTGTCGCTTGAACAAGCTATCACCTTAGCTCAGCAAAATGATCCTTGGCTTCATGGTAGCCGATTGAAACAAAGTGCAGTTGAAAATAGAAGTATTGCTTCAGGTACTTTGCCTGATCCGAAAGTATCGCTAGGGATAATGAATTTACCAACAGATACTTGGGATTTAGATCAGGAAGGAATGACTCAGCTAAAGGTTGGCGTCTCTCAAATGTTTCCGAGAGGCGACAGTCTAGAGATCAAGAAAGACCAGTTACAAATTGAGTCCACGAAATTTCCACTGTTACGAGAGGATCGTAAAGCTAAGTTGAAAAGCCAAGTGTCACAACTTTGGTTAGATGCTTACTTAGCCCAACAAACTATTAAATTGATTGAAGATGATTGGTCTCTCTTTGAGCAGATGGCGGAAGTGGCTAAAGCTAGCTATTCAAACGTTGTTGGTAAAACTAGACAGCAAGATGTTATTCGTGCTCAGTTGGAAATCGTGCAGTTAGATGACAGATTAACTTTGCAAAAGCAGAAACTAGAAACGACAATCGCTCGTCTCAATGAGTGGCTTCATATTTACGATGCGGATCGTTTGAATGAATCATTCAACTTTGACGCGCAACCATTAGAGTTTAGGGTTTCTAAAAAGTTACCTGCAATTACTCTGAATAATCCAACAGTCCTAAAAGCATCTAATTACTCAAGAAATCTATTGGCTCAGGAGCTTTCGAATCACCCAGCCATACTTGCAATTGATATAAAACGCAAAGCTTCAGAAAAAGGAATTGAGTTAGCCAAACAGCAATATGAGCCGCAATGGGGTGTTAATGCTAGTTATGCCTATCGCGACAATATGCCCTCTGGTGATAGCCGAGCTGATTTATTTTCTGTTGGGGTAACGTTTGATTTACCCTTGTTTACCGAGAACAGACAAGATAAGCAAGTTGCAGCTTCTATTGCAGATTCAGAGACTATTAAAACCGAGAAACTATTACTGACAAAGCAAATGATCAGTGTTTTAGAAAAAGAACTAAGACAGCTTAAACGCTTATCAGATAGACAATCTATCTATAAAGAACAACTCCTTAAACAAACTCATGACCAAGCAGAAGCGTCATTGACAGCCTACACAAATGATGATGGCGATTTTGCCGAAGTTGTTCGAGCAAGAATCGCAGAATTAAATGCCAGAATATCAGCCTTAAGAATTGATGTTGACGCACTTAAAACAGTTGCTCGTATCAACTATTTCTTTGCGCATTCTCAATCTAACTCAAATGCTGAACATAAGTCGATGCAAACTTCACACAAAACTAATCAGCACTTATCCAGTCAGCAATTTGGAGAAAAATAATGTCAACGAATACAAAAACAATTATTGCCATCATCATTGGGGCAGCACTTGGTGCAGGAGCATTGAGTTTATATCAAGGTACTGGCTCAAACAGTAATAGTAATGAAGCAACATCAGGAGAAAAAAAGCCTCTGTATTGGGTTGCACCGATGGATTCTAATTACCGCCGGGACAAGCCCGGTAAGTCGCCTATGGGGATGGATTTAATACCTGTGTATGAGGAAGAATCATCTGGTGATGACTTTGGCCCCGGAGCCGTAAAAATTGCGCCTCATGTAGTGAATAACCTTGGGGTTCGTACTGCACCTGTTGAGCTTAAAAATATGCATAACGAAATATCAACAGTAGGTTACGTTCAATATGATGAAGATAAGCTCATTCACATTCATCCACGTGTAGATGGCTGGATTGAAAAACTTTATGTCAAAGCTGCTGGAAACCCTGTAGAAAAAGGGCAACCTCTTTACGCACTATATTCTCCTCAGTTGGTTAATGCGCAGGAAGAACTGTTAATAGCTTTAATGCGAAATAATAGTTCTTTAATTTCTGCGGCGAAAGATCGCCTGAAAGCGTTACAGCTTTCAGCAGACTTTATTCAAAAGCTAGAAAAGACAAGAAAGGTACAGCAAACCATCACCTTTTATTCACCACAGGCGGGTGTTGTTGATGGCCTGAAAGTTAGAGAAGGCTTCTACGTCAAACCGGGAAATACCTTATTGAGCATTGGTCAGCTAGATCAAGTTTGGGTTGAAGCAGAAGTGTTTGAACGGGATGCCGCCCTGATTAAAGAAGGTCTGCCAGTATCAATGACACTGGATTATTTACCGGGGGAAGACTGGGCTGGTGTCGTTGATTATGTCTATCCAACATTGAACAGTAAAACACGCACACTCCGAGTGCGACTGAAATTTGATAACCCAGACTATCAATTAAAACCAAACATGTTTGCCCAAGTATCTATTCACGCTAATCAAGCTGATAGCACGATACTCGTACCTAAAGAAGCCGTCATTCGCACTGGGAAACAAGACAGAGTTGTACTTGCCTTGGGGGATGGGCAATTTAAGTCTATCGAAGTGACTATTGGTCGAGTTGATATCGACAGCATCGAAATATTAGACGGCTTAAATGAAGATGATGTTGTGGTGACATCAGCTCAATTCTTGATTGATTCTGAATCAAGTAAATACTCTGATTTTAAACGAATGACTCATGACGAAGTGCCTAGCTCTGTTTGGATGGAAGGCGAAATCAACAGCGTCATGGCGGGACATCGTATGGTTAATATTACTCATGGTCCTGCTGAGGCTTGGGATTGGCCTGAAATGACAATGGACTTCGATGTAGGTGAAAAGGTAGATATTGATTCACTGAAGTCTGGTCAATCTTTGCACTTTGAAGTGAGCAAAACCGAAGACGGTGGATATGAAGTTACTGGAATTCATATCATGAGTGAGCCTGAAGTATCATCAGCAACAGTATCAGGTTTAATTAATGCGATTGATATTGATACACGGATTCTAAATATTAGCCGAGGCCCAATAGAGAAGTGGGATAGACCTGCTGCGACGATGGATTTTATCGTCGCGGACAATATAGAAATAGTTGATTTCAATGTTGGTGATAATGTCACTTTCACTTTTGAGGTTAGAGATGACTTAGTTATCACTGAAATCTCTCTTGAATCAGATGAACAACACGGCAAGGAAAATAAAGCTGCTGTTGATCATTCTAATCATTAAGTGGGAGAAAAATAATGATTGAATCAATTATTAGATGGTCTATCGGCAATCGTTTCTTTGTTTTGTTGATTACCTTAATTATCGCGTTTGGTGGTTTGTATTCATTACAAAAAACGCCAGTAGATGCACTCCCCGATCTTTCTGATGTGCAGGTGATAATTAAGACGAGCTATCCGGGACAGGCACCACAAGTAGTGCAGGATCAAGTGACATTTCCTCTTACTACAGCCATGTTGTCAGTGCCGGGGGCGCAAACTGTTCGTGGTTACTCATTCTTTGGTGATTCCTACGTCTACATTATTTTTGATGATGATACTGATTTGTATTGGGCTAGAAGCAGAGTACTTGAATACTTAAGCCAAGTAGCATCAAGCCTGCCTGATTCGGCAAAACCACAATTAGGACCTGATGCGACAGGTGTGGGTTGGGTATACATCTACGCTTTAACAGATAAGTCAGGAAACCATGATCTAAGCCAATTAAGAAGTATTCAAGACTGGTTTTTAAAGTATGAACTACAAACTGTTCCGGGCGTGTCTGAGGTTTCCGCCGTTGGCGGTATGGTTAAGCAATATCAGGTACAAGTCGATCCCGACAAGCTCAGAGCTTATAACGTGCCGTTAAGTCATATCCAAATGGCACTTAAACGAGGCAATAAAGAAACTGGCGCATCCGTTGTGGAAATGGCGGAAGCTGAATATATGGTTACTGCTACGGGATATATTCAATCAGTTGGAGACATAGAGAAAATTCCACTTGGTATTAACGAGCAAGGCACGCCATTGCGTATTGGTGATGTTGCTACCGTAAATTTAGGGCCTCAAATGCGCCGTGGTATCGCAGAGCTTAATGGTGAAGGCGAAGTTGTTGGTGGTGTTGTCGTTATGCGCTTTGGTGAAAATGCCCAACAAACCATAAACGGTGTAAAAGAAAAACTTGGATCGCTTAAATCTTCTCTACCAGAGGGGGTGGAGATTGTTCCTGTCTATGACAGATCGAAGTTAATAGATCGTGCTGTTGATAATCTTTGGAGCAAGTTGCTAGAGGAGCTTGCAGTCGTTGCTATTGTCTGTGTGGCTTTCCTATTTCATCTTCGCTCATCTATTGTGGCAGTTGTTACTCTACCACTAGGCATTTTGGTGTCGTTCATCATCATGTATATGCAAGGCATCAATGCCAATATTATGTCTTTAGGCGGTATTGCGATTGCGATTGGTGCGATGACTGATGGTGCAATAGTGATGATTGAAAATATGCATAAGCATATGGAGAAAACACCACTTACAGATGAAAACCGCTGGCAAATCGTAGCCAAGGCTGCGAGTGAAGTAGGCCCTGCATTATTTTTTAGCTTACTGATTATTACAGTCTCATTCTTACCTGTATTTATCTTGGAAGCGCAAGAAGGAAGAATGTTCTCTCCGCTCGCTTATACAAAAACCTATGCAATGGCGGCATCAGCAGGCTTGGCGATCACATTGGTGCCTGTATTGATGGGCTACTTTATTCGAGGCAAAGTTGTTTCTGAAAAGAAAAACCCGTTAAACCGATTATTGATTGCTATCTACTTGCCTGTTTTAAAACAAGTTATGAAGTTTCCAAAATCGACAATAGTAGCAGCAGTATTAGTGACTATCATTGGTTTTTGGCCTGTAGATAAAATTGGTAGTGAATTCATTCCGCCATTGGATGAAGGCGATCTCATGTATATGCCTACTACCTATCCCGGTATTTCAATTGGTAAAGCAAGGGAGTTATTGCAGCAAACAGACAAGCTTATTCGCACTGTGCCAGAAGTTGAAACAGTGTTTGGTAAAGTAGGAAGAGCTGAAACTGCAACCGATCCTGCACCTTTAACCATGATTGAAACCTTTATTCAATTGAAGCCACAAGAGCAGTGGCGAGAGGGTGTGACTACTGAATCGTTAAAAGCTGAGTTTGATAAATTGGTTAAGTTTCCGGGCTTAACGAATGCTTGGGTTATGCCAATCAAGACCCGAATCGACATGTTAGCAACAGGCATAAAAACGCCTGTGGGTATTAAAGTCGCCGGACCAGAGCTTGATGTGATTCAGCAAATCGGCCAACAAATAGAGCAAATTTTACCCGAAGTTACAGGCACAGCATCAGTTTACTCAGAGCGAGTTGCAGGTGGACGATATATCAAGGTTGATATTTCACGCGATAAGGCAAGTCGCTTTGGGTTAAACATCGAAGATGTTCAACAAGTGGTTTCTACAGCTATTGGTGGTATGAACGTTACCCAAACGGTAGAAGGTCAAGAGCGTTACCCTGTTAACTTACGCTATCCGCAAGACTATCGAGACTCTCCTGAGCAGCTATCACGATTACCTGTTGTAACACCAAGTGGTCAACGCATTGCACTAGGTGATGTCGCAGATATTCGAGTTGAGAACGGTCCGCCGGGGATTAAGAGTGAAAATGCTCGTTTAAATGGCTGGACGTTTATCGATATAGACGGTGTTGACGTAGGTACTTATGTTGAAAGTGCAAAAATACACTTGGCTAATAATCTAAAACTACCAGCAGGTTATTCAATTACTTGGGCTGGGCAATACGAATATATGGAAAGAGCGAAAGAAAAGCTCACCTATGTATTGCCTTTAACACTCGCCATTATTGTTATTCTACTTTACTTAAACTTCAGAGCGTTTAGTGAGGTGGCTATCATTATCGTTACCTTGCCGATGGCGATGATTGGTGGCTTATGGTTGATGTATCTGGAAGGGTTTAACTTCTCTGTGGCTGTTGGCGTGGGCTTTATTGCTCTAGCTGGGGTAGCGGTTGAGATTGGTGTGATAATGTTGGTCTATCTCAATCAGGCACTTGCTGAGCTTAAGGAAAAAGCTGAAGAGCGAGCTGAACCTATCTCTGATGATGCATATCAAGATGCATTATTGCACGGTGCAGGCTTACGAGTTCGTCCAGTAATGATGACAGTTGCAACAATCATTATCGGCTTGATGCCCATTTTATATGGTACAGGAACAGGTTCGGAGATTATGAGTCGTATTGCTGCACCTATGGTAGGCGGAATGACAAGTGCTGTGCTACTCACTCTTATTGTGCTCCCAGTAATTTACTCAATCGTTAAAAAGCCAGAATTAAACGCCTTTAACAAGGAGCTTTCTAAGGCGGAGCTAAAAAGTAATGCTTAGCGAAGTTAAGAAACCATAAATAGCAATTTCAATAAACTAAAATAGAGGTAAATATGAAAAAACTAATTAAATTTTTAACCGTAATCAGTGTCGTTTTTAGTAGTGCGGTATTTGCGCATGTGCATCTTGAAAAAAGTGTGCCTGCTGATAATGCAATGCTAATGAATCCTCCAGAAGAGTTAACTTTGGTGTTCACCAAAGAGGTACGGGTTGTAAAAGTTTCATTGGCCAATAAACAAGGCGAAGAATTTAAATTTGGATTCGAGCCTTCTAAAGTCGCTACTAGCAAATTTACATGGAAACTACCTAAATTAGCTCCTGCAAACTATGCTGTGGATGTAACCTTCTTAGGTAACGATGGTCATAAAATGAAACATAGCTTCGGCTTTATGGTTCACTAAAATAGGCGGTGTGATTGATATGGAAATGTATATCTGGAATACAGTCATTGTACTGTCAAAAATTGTATTTTACGTCGGCTTTGCCTGTATTGCTGGTTATACATTTTTCAGGCAAATATTTGAGAATAATGAATCTCATACTAATGCTGTAATAGCGAATTTAACGTGGACAAGAACTTATATAGTTATGGCTTTGATCGCTAATATTACTTGGTTCTTTGCCAGTACTGGTGCAATGGCAGAAGAGGGAATTCAGGGGGCGATAGACGCTGATATATTGGCTATTATGTGGGACTCCTCTGTCGGCACTGGAGCTTTGCTTCGAGCGCTTGGGCTAGTTACCGCAATAATCGCTTTAGCTTTAAGGTTCAAACTCGCTGTGAACTCGTACTTAAAACAAAGCGCTTTAATGTTGAGTTTATTAATCCTTGCATACTCATTCACGTTACTGGGTCATATTTCTGAGTTAGGCACAATTGAAAAAGGCTTGCTTATTTTGCATGTGCTCGTTATGGCATGGTGGTTTGGGGCGTTATTGCCACTAAAACAGGCTTGCCATCAGCTAAGTTATGCAGAACTTCATTTGCTGATGGAAAGTTTTGGCAAACAAGCAAGTTTTACATTGAGCCTATTGTTGGTAGCAGGCCTCTGGCTCGTGATTCAATTGGTCGGAAGTCTTGATGCACTAATAAGCTCAAGTTACGGACAAACACTGTTGTTTAAATTGGCCTTTGTAGTGTCTATTTTGGCACTTGCTGCTAAACATAAACTAATACTCGTTCCACAACTTAAAAATAGTCAAGGCAGAGAGGCTTTATCTAAATCTATCTCGATAGAAATGGTAGTAGCTTTTGCCATTTTATCTGTAACGGCTGGGCTTACTAGTGTTGTTGGCCCTGCAAATTAAAACCTAAAAGAGAGAATGAAAATAAAAACAATAAATATATTACTCGTTTTATTAATGACGTTTAGTTTCGCAGCAAACGCTCATGGTGATAAGAACAAAGACAAAGGTTTGTTTAAAGGTATAGTTACCCCTGCCGCAAAAGTTGTTTTGGCATTTCATCAAGCACTTGAAACTGGCAATCAAAAACAGGCTAGAGCGCAGTTAGCGGATGATGTCACCATTTTCGAGGGAGGCCGCGTTGAAAGGAGCGCTGATGAATATGCTCATCATCATATGTTGTCGGATATGAAGTATTTAGCAGCGATGAAGAGCGACACACTTGAACATCAAGTGACGATACTTGGAAATACCGCTATCTCTGCGTCGCGTAGTCAAACTACAGGTACTCATAAAGGTGTTGAACGCGATTATCAAGGCATGGAAACGATGGTGCTGGAAAAACAAAATGGTGAATGGAAGATTAAGCACATTCATTGGTCACATTAATTTATTGGTTAAATAACGGAGTACAAAATGAGAATTAAAAGTCCATTACATCAAGTTTCTACGCCACGTAGACGCTTTGTACAAGGTGTAATTGCTGGCGGTGTATTAGCTGCTTTTCCAAGTGTTCTTCATGCAGCTTCATCTTTGATTGCTGGAACTTCAACAGGTACTGCGCCCGAACTAAGTGGAGAAGTAATAGATTTAGTGATAGATGAGTCACCTGTAAACTTCACAGGTGTTGTAAGAATGGCTACAACAATCAATGGCTCAATACCAGCTCCTACCTTGCGCCTCAGAGAAGGTGATGACGTTACTATCAGGGTAACTAATAAATTATCAGTGCCGAGTTCAATTCATTGGCATGGGATCATTCTTCCGTATCAAATGGATGGCGTACCGGGTATTAGCTTTAAAGGTATAATGCCGGGTGAAACCTTTGTTTATAAATTTAAGCTGCAACAAAGCGGCACATATTGGTATCACTCACACAGTGGCTTTCAAGAAATGACAGGTATGTACGGCGCATTAATTATTGAGCCAAGAGAAAAGGATATTATTAGTGCTGACAATGAGCATGTCATCCAATTGTCTGATTGGACTGATGATGACCCAATGGATTTGTTTCGCAAGTTAAAAGTACAGAGCGATGTATTTAACTTTAATCAACCTACTGTTCCAGAGTTTTTTGATGACATTTCAAATAGCAGCGTTTCAAATGCGCTACAACGCCGGGAAATGTGGAATAAAATGAGAATGAACCCTACAGATCTTGCAGACTTATCAGCATCTGCAATGACTTTTTTAATGAATGGTTGTGCGCCTTTGACAAACTGGCGTGGAATGTTTAAAGCTGGCGAAAAGGTTAGGCTTAGATTTATTAACGGTTCTAGCAATACGTTTTTTGATGTAAGAATACCTGAGCTGAAGTTAACAGTTGTACAAGCTGATGGACAAAATGTTGAACCTGTGACAGTAGATGAATTTAGATTTGGTCCCGGTGAAACTTATGATGTACTTGTCGAGCCAAAAAATGATGCATATACGATTTTTGCACAAAGCATGGATCGCTCAGGTTATGCTAAAGGTACTTTATCAATGGCACCTAACGTTGATGCACCAGTACCTTCTTTAGACCCCGTTGAGTGGTTAACGATGACAGATATGATGGGCAATATGCCCCATGATAGTGTGCATTCTACAATGGCTGATACGGCAGGTATGTCGGGCATGAATTCTAATAAAATGGATCATAGTGCAATGGGTCATGGAGCGATGGCAATGGATCATAGTAAACATGGAATGACTAAAAACCCATTAGCTGTTGCTAGCACTAAAGTGCGTCATGCAAAAACAGAGTATGGAGCTTCTGTTGATATGCGTGTTGATATGCCTAGAACAAACCTTGATGATCCCGGTATAGGTTTACGTAAAAATGGACGCCGTGTTTTAACACTTGCAGATTTACATTCTCTTGAGGGAATTACAAACCAGCAAGAGCCAGAGGCTGAAATTGAATTACATTTAACTGGAAACATGGAGCGTTATAGCTGGTCATTTGATGGCTTGGAATTTGGAAAAAGCACGCCAGTTCACATGAAGCATAATCAACGTTTAAGAGTTATTTTACAAAACGATACAATGATGACACATCCCATGCACCTGCATGGTATGTGGAGCGATTTGGAGAATGAAAAAGGTGATGTACAGGTTCGTCGCCATACTATCCCTGTACAACCAGCGCAAAGAATTAGTTTTTTAACAACACCTCATGACGTAGGTCGCTGGGCATGGCATTGCCATTTATTATTCCACATGGATGCAGGTATGTTTAGAGAGGTAGTTGTATCATGAAAAAATTAATACTAACCAATACCTTAAGACTATTATTAATAGGTTTGCCCCTTATAAGTGTATCTGTATCTGCAAAAGATGAGATGACTGAGATGGGTGATCCTAAAATGCAAGCACAAGGTGGAGATGCACCTAAAGATGCTAGAGACCCCCATGCTTATGCAGCAGGTACAACTTTGACTGAAGGCCCTTATGCACTCAGTAGCGACAAACGACTGACTTTGGCAGATGAGCATTCATTTTACGCGCTACTAGGGGATCGTCTTGAATATAATGAGCAAACAAACGCAGGTGTTTTTGACTTTCAGGCATGGTATGGCACTACTTTTGATAGATTAGTCATCAAAACTGAAGGAGATTTTAGCGAAGGTAATTTAGAGGAGAACCAAACAGATTTTCTATGGGGCCACGCAATATCTGCTTATTGGGATACACAAGTCGGTATTCGACTTGATTACAATAACGAAGGTGAAAACCGCAAATGGCTAGCTTTTGGTTTACAAGGTCTAGCCCCCTACTGGTTTGAAATTGATATGACTGCGTATTTAGGAGAGCAAGGTAATAGTGCATTTTCGATCGAAGCTGAGTATGAGCTATTACTTACTCAAAAGTTAATTGTTCAACCACGAGCAGAGTTGACGCTTTACGGTAAGGATGACGTCCAAAATAACCTTGGTAGTGGCTTGTCTAGCAGTGCTATTGGTTTTCGGGTTCGTTATGAGTTTACCCGCCAGTTTGCTCCCTATGTTGGCGTTGAGTGGACAAATAAATTTGGTAATACAGCCGACTTTGCGAAGTTAAATGGGCAAAGTACTCGTGATACTGCTTTTGTTGCAGGTATCAAGTTCTGGCTCTGATATGAAGAAATACTATATTGACTTGATGAGAGCTACCGCAACTATATTGATGGTAGCTTTCGTTTTTTGGGATTTTAACCATTTTAGTTATGTTAGGAAAGGCCTAGCTAATAGTTTTTTTGGAAAGAACTAAGAGCAGTAATAGTAAGCTACTTCTTGTTTTCAGTCGGTGCCAGTCTGGTGTATACCTATCAAGGTGGAATATCAGCTAAGAAGTAAAGTTGGCGAATGGTTAAGGTTAAAGAGTCAAGGCAAAAAACATCGCCATTGAAAGACGTACAATAGGCCATTTTATCACTTTTGATGAACGGGAATTGGATGTGCCCGGGATAGAACCGATTGTTGCAAAGTACAGCGCTTAAAGCTGAACAATTGGAAAAATGATCCCTTACTCAATACCTAATTATGAGCGTAGGGTTTTTATTTCTTTTAATGGTGCTCATGCTTGGCTTCAATCTCATGAGTATAAATTAGACACCCCTTTTATACTTGTGAAGTTTAAGCTGTTTAAAAAAATAAAAAGTTTAGTTTTAGTTCAAAGGTTGATCAAGATCATAAAATTATTTTTATAAAGTGGCTAATATTGTAGGTGCTAAAGAAGGAATGATAATGTTTGGACTTTTCAGGTGGTTTAAAATAGTGATAATAACTGTGTTGCTTACGCAGCATAGTTTTGCTACAGCTAAGCCAATGAATTGTGAAGAACATCAAAATGGATCTTCCGACACGCATATTATGCAACGAAGCAAAAATATTCACCATCAATCAATGAATGACAATAGTCACTATCACACTGTAAACTCGCAAGATTCTAAACACCGTCATGGTGATGAAGACTGTGAAAAATGTAAAGCTGGTGATTGTGTTTGTTGTGAGGGGGGATTTTGTTCAAGCTTTCATTTAAATGCCTATCTTGTGCAAGCGCAAGAGGAAGGTATTTGCAATATTTACTCTGAGCTATTTCTACAGCGTACACCTCTACCAAAATCTGGTATCTATCTCTTACTTTATCGTCCACCAATTATTGGCTAATCACAGGATCAGTGCGTCTTTTTTTCGCCACTCCCATCAAAAATAGAATGACTTATTCATTGATTTAAATAATCAATTGTTTTGAACGATTAGTACGATATTTTGAAGGCACTATGAAAATTCTCAAACTATTGCCATTTACAGTACTTAATGCTGTCGATTTTGACCGAGATTTCTCTTTTACCAAAAAATTAGTTTTTAGCTTATTCACTAGAATTAGTACTTGACATGTGTCTTAGACACAGGTCTAAGCTGAAGATGAGAGTACAAACTTAGCTAAAAAACTGAGGAGTGAATATGAAGGTGCGGAGCTGGCAAAAAGCCTTGGAACGACTGCTGATACGGTGCGCTATTACACCAGATTAGGATTGTTAAAACCTGCTAAGTCAGTGAACGGCTACAAGTCATACTCGAATAAAGAAGTATCGAGACTTAAATTCATTTTAAGTGCTAGAAACCTTGATTTTTCCGTTGCAGATATCAAGGAAATTATTAATGAATCTGAAGATGGTAAAAGTGCGTGCCCATTAGTCAGAAGCCTGATCAAAGAGCGGCTTGAAGAAACAGAAAAGCAGTTTCAAGCAATGTTGGCACTTCGAGGAAAAATGTCTTCTGCGCTTTCTCAATGGGAAGAAATGGAAGACAAAGCACCGACTGCAAACATGGTTTGTCATCTCATCGAAAACTTTGAGCAAATTAAAAAAGCATAGGAGGAAAAAGGGTGGCTACTAACACAAATATAAAAACTGAATCAGGCTGTTGCTGTCAGGCAAAAGCTCAATCCTCTTCGTGTAAAAGTAAGGAGAATACGTTGGAGAAAGTATCACATAACCAACAGCTTATCATTGAAGGTGCTGGGTGTGCTAGCTGTGTAGGCAAAATTGAAGGGGCGTTGAAGGCAACTCTTGGAGTCGTCAGTGCGGAAATGAATTTTGCTGATAGGACAGTAACAGTTTATGGGACAGCTAAAACAAAAGAATTGATCAAAGCTGTTGAGTCAGCGGGGTATAACGCGAAGCCAATTGATGATAGCTCAGCAACAGATGCGCTTGATGAGAAAGAGGCGGCGGATTTTGCATATTACAAAAAGCTAATGCGCGATACGTTTATTGCCCTTTCACTCGGCGTTCCTTTGATGATCTACAGCATTGTGGTTGGAGAAATGACGGTTGAAACAAACCTTGAACGCATGTCTTGGCTGGTTGTAGGCATTTTAACTTTTGGTGTTATGTATTTTTCAGGTAAGCATTTTTATGTTGGCGCTTGGAAAAGCTTTAAAAACCACTCCGCTAATATGGACACTTTAATAGCTTTAGGAACAGGTACAGCTTGGGTGTATTCGATGGTTGTCGTGTTTGCACCTGACGCCGTTCCATTAATGGCACGGCATGTTTATTTTGAAGCTACCGCCATGATCATTGGCTTAATTGATTTAGGTCTGGCATTAGAAATAAAAGCCAGAGGTAAAACCTCTGAGGCCATTAAGCGTCTTATCGGCTTGCAGGCCAAAACGGCAACCGTAGTTCGTGACAACAAAGAAGTTCAGATAGGTATTGAGCAGGTTTTATTTAACGATATTGTGAAGGTAAAACCGGGTGAGAAAATTCCCGTCGATGGTGTGGTATTGGAAGGGCACACCTCTATTGATGAGTCCATGCTGACAGGCGAGCCTATGCCTGTTGAAAAAGCCGAAGAAGATGAGGTTGTCGCTGGTACTTTGAACAAATCAGGCATGATTATGTTTAAAGCCACACGTGTTGGAAAAGACACGGCGCTTGCGCAAATCATCAATATGGTGAAACGAGCACAAAATTCTAAACCGCCGATTGGCCGCTTGGCTGATGTTATTTCAGCTTTTTTCGTTCCTGTTGTCATGATCATCTCTGTGTTAAGTGCGCTAGCATGGCTTAACTTTGGACCTGAGCCAGCAATTGCTTTTGCCATCGTATCAGCAACTACTGTACTCATTATTGCCTGCCCATGTGCTTTGGGCTTGGCAACACCCATGTCTGTCATGGTGGGAGTAGGAAAAGCAGCAGAAGCCGGAGTGCTTATTCGCAACGGTGAGGCACTGCAAACCGCCTCTAAAATCACTGCCATGATTTTAGATAAAACGGGCACTATTACTGAAGGGGCACCTAAGGTAACCGATATTGTTTTAGCAAAAGCTACGGACGAAAAAGACGTACTACAGCTTGCTGCAAGTTTAGAGAGCGGCTCAGAGCACCCTTTAGCGCAAGCGATTGTTGAAAGTGCGTTAGATAAGGATATTGAGTTACTAAAAATTGAAGCGTTTAACGCCATTACGGGTTTTGGTGTAGAAGCAAACTGCAACAATAAAGCCCTGCTTTTCGGAAACGATAAACTAATGAAGTTAAAAGGCATAGACCTCACAGGCTTTGTTGAACAAGCGCAGTCTTTAGCCAAAGAAGCCAAAACACCTATGTACTTTGCTGTAGATGGTGAACTTGCAGCAATCATTGCTGTTGCAGATCCTATCAAGTCAGACTCAATCTCTGCTATCAAACGACTTCAGACTAATGGTATACGCGTCATCATGTTAACGGGTGATAACAAGGAAACCGCTGCTGCTGTTGCCAAAAAAGCGGGTATTAGTGAGTTTCTTGCTGAAGTGCTGCCAGAAGATAAAGCCAACAAGGTGAAAGAGCTACAAGAAGGCGGCGAAATTGTTGGTATGACAGGAGATGGCATCAACGATGCTCCTGCGCTAGCGTTAGCCGATGTTGGCTTCGCCATAGGCACAGGGACTGATGTAGCTATCGAAAGTGCTGACATTACCCTAATGCGTGGTTCACTTCATGGCCTAGCTGATGCCATAGCGGTAAGCAAAGCTACTTTACGAAATATAAAACAAAACTTGTTTGGCGCGTTTGTCTATAACGTAGCCGGGATTCCTTTTGCTGCGGGGGTTCTATATCCCTTCTTTGGCATTCTGCTTAGCCCTGTAATTGCAGGTGCTGCAATGGCGTTTTCGTCATTGACTGTAGTGTCAAATGCAAATCGACTTCGCTTGTTTAAAGCAAAAGAGAATTAAGGAGAAACACGATGATGTTAATTAACTTATTAGGCTTAGTGTTAATCGCACTGATTGTTTGGTGGTTTTGGCTATACAAACCCAATAAAACAATTGTTCAAGGTAATGAAGTACTCATTGAAGTGAGGGATGGCGTGTATTCACCATCCTCAATCCAAGTGTCTGCTAGTCAACCTGTCACTCTGAAGTTTATGCGCAAAGATCAATCACCCTGCGCTGAAACAATGCTTATTCCTTCATTGGATATAAGCGAACAGCTTAAATTAAATGAAATTACTCAAATTACCCTATTGAACTTATCACCGGGAGAGCATGAGTTTCACTGTCAGATGCAAATGTATCGCGGTGTCTTAAAAGTCGTTTAGGAGGGCAATATGAAAAATCAACACCCTAATTTTTGGTCAACACCTACAGACGATGTGGTCTTTTTCAATATCGCTAAGCTGCCTTCGACTGCCT
>TARA_B100000686_G_scaffold355309_1_pt1 | contig 17886 bp, 16 predicted proteins | sample TARA_B100000686 | Tara Oceans TARA_B100000686 (sample SAMEA2622733) | marine metagenome | biome: marine biome (ENVO:00000447); feature: marine epipelagic mixed layer (ENVO:xxxxxxxxx); material: "saline water (ENVO:00002010), including plankton (ENVO:xxxxxxxx)" | depth 150 m
AAGGGGTATTGCACCCGCAAGATGCGCTACACTGCAAAAATATTGGTGTTGACGCGATTATTATTTCTAATCATGGTGGTCGGCAACTTGACGAATCCCCTAGTGCTCTTGAAATGCTTCCACTTGTTAGGAATATAGTAGGAGAGGATTACCCATTGATAGTTGATGGAGGCTTCAGGCATGGAAGTGAAATAGCTATAGCGTTGGCTCTCGGCGCTAATTTTGTCTTACTAGGGCGTGCATTTATGTATGGAATTGCAGCACTTGGATCTAAAGGCTCGAATCATGTAATGGAGCTTTTGACAAATGAACTCAATACCACATTGCTACAGTTAGGTTGCAAAAATATAGGCGAACTTCCAAAGTTTCTTGCTCCTGGATGCTAGCCTCTGGAGAGCAAGAGAATTAGACCGCATCTAGCTAGTTATGCAAAAATGAATGCATTTAACTGGCGGAACTCTAATTCATCCACCGAATTCCTTTCCGAAGAATTTTTCTTGTTAACCTCCTTGATTGAGAAGGACAATTTGGAAGGTCTACCTGAAAATTTGTTGAAACATGATAGTATTTCGGACTATGGCAAAATGAGGAGAAAAAGCTTTATGAAATACGGAGTGCATGTGGCAGTTTGGATGTCAGAATGGTCTCAAAATATCGACAATTACATTGAAACTGCAGCAGAGCTAGGATTCGATGGAGTCGAAATATCTTTGTTAGGTATGAGTGATGAGAAAATCAATCATCTTAGGAAGCTTATCGAGTTTAATAATCTTGAAGTTACATGTACAACTGGTTTGGCTATATCTGATGATATTGCTAGTGAGGATTCATCCACACGAGCCAGAGGTATTGAATACCTAAATTGGGCAATCGATACTACCTCTGCTTTAGGCTCTAAACTGTTGTCAGGAGTTCTATATTCTCCTTGGGGTTATTTTCAACCTGGTAAAAAATTGGAGCGTATAGAACGATCCGGAGATAGTTTATGTAAGATCGAACCTAAGCTGAATAGCAGCGATGTAACACTTGGGCTAGAAGCAATCAATCGTTTCGAAACTGATTTATTAAATACGGCCGAGGAAGCTTGTGCATTTGCTAGATTAATTAACTCACCGAAAGTTGGTGTTTTATTGGATGCGTTCCATATGAATATGGAGGAAAAAGATATTAAGGAAGCTTTGATCAAAACTGGTGATCAATTGGTTCATTTCCACTGCGTGGAAAATGATCGTGGAATTCCAGGTTCCGGACATACTCCATGGAATGAAATCTTTTCTGGTCTTGCAGATATTGGATATGACGATTGGCTAACCATGGAAATGTTTATTAAATCAGAGGTAGAGGTAAGTCCCGATTTAAATATCTGGAGGAATATTGAAAATGATGCGACCGATGCTGCTAAAAGAGGACTTGCGTTTTTAAAGGAGAAATCAGCTGGACACCACTAATATTAGAAGTTGGATCGCTGCATTAAAGCAGAAATTTTCTGAAAAGGAAGACGAATTAAACCGTTTAGATAGTCTAGTTGGTGATGGAGATCATGGTACGGCAATGAAGCGTGGATTTAATGAAGCGAATAATAGAATGAACAATAATTCAGAATGTCATGATCCAGCTGAGCTTTTGGGCATAACTAGCGCAGGGTTGGTTGCCGGTACCGGAGGTGCATCTGGGTTACTCTTTTCATCACTGTTCAAAGAATTAGGAGAGGCTGCCTCCAAAAGACAATGTGTCGGCGTTACTGAATTTAAAAATGGATTATTTAAGTCAATCGAACAGATAAAAAAATTCGGGAAAAGCGACTTAGGCGATAAAACGATGTTAGATGCATTGTGTCCTGCCTATAGCGCACTAGAAACCTTTGATGCGAATGTTGATTTATTGGTAGCAGTAGAAAAAATGGTAATAAAAGCCAAAGAGGGAAAAGTAAGTACGAAAAGTCTTCCCGCCAAAAGAGGTCGAGGTCGTTACGTGGAAAATAAAGGCGTAGGAACGATTGACCCAGGCGCTAAATCTGTAACATATGTATTTGAAACATTAGAACATGTTCTGAGGTCAAAATGATGAAAAAATTGATCAACTCCGTTGAATCCATTGTTGATGAAATGTTGCTAGGTTATGTTGCCGCCCACGGGGACCGTATTGCACTAGCATCCAATACTAGGATCGTCGTGCGCAAGGAACAAAAGTTGGCGACTAAGGTGGCCTTGATTATTGGCAATGGTTCTGGACATGAACCCATTGCGATGGGATGGATCGGTGAAGGATTACTCGATGGAAATATAGTCGGTGAAATTTTTGCAGCTCCAGCTCCGGAGCTAATCTTAGAAGGCATTAAAACTGTTAATAACGAAGCCGGTGTTCTGTTGCTAGTATCAAGCCATTCTGGCGATATTATAAATGCTGATGTTGCCGTTGAAGAGGCTTTAAATTTAGGAATTAATGTGAAATCTCTCTTGATGTATGACGATGTATCATCGGCTCCTAAAGGAGAAGAGCATGAAAGACGCGGCGCCCCTGGAACAACTTTTATTTATAAAATCCTTGGTGCGGGAGCAGAGCAGGGCCAAGACATTCATGCGCTATTTGATTTAGGAGTGCGTGTGCGTGATTCAATAAGAACTTTGGGCGTGGCTGTAGCGCCAGGCACCTCTCCCCTGACGGGAAGTCCTATGTTTGAATTAGAGGAAAACGAAATATTTATAGGCATGGGAGTGCATGGGGAGCCGGGTTTAGGACGACGAAAAATGGGCCCCGTTCAAGAGATAGTTTCGGAAGTAATGGAGATTATTATGGATGATCTTCCATTTGCCGCAGGCGATAACGTGATAGCAATGATAAATGGTAGCGGGGGTACAACCCTGATGGAGCTTTTAATTATTTACAAAGAAGTTTCTAGTTTTCTAGCAAAAAAAAACATAACGATATTTAAGCCTTTGGTTGGTGAAATGGTTACCACGCAAGAAATGGCTGGATTTTCCATATCACTTTTGAAAACAGATGAAGAAATAAGAAAGCTCTGGGCAGCTCCAAGCTCCGCGCCATATTTCCATTTGTGATGACAGCCGAGTTTTTATCAGAAAAATTGGACCCAGACAAGTGGGATATCTTATTTCTCTATTGTGATTAATAAAAATTGTTTATATAGATAATCAGCAGGTTATTTACAGTAACTTAAATTTAAGGGCAAAGAAATGGAACATACGAGTAGTGAGGTAACCATAGGGTATCTAGGAGCGCATTTAGAAACATATTATGCGGAAGAATATAATCTATTTGATGAGTCCATACAGGGGTTGAGTGAGCTTGGCGACGAGTTTGGATTCACTCTCGTTTCATCTGACAATCCAATTGTTTCTGCCAAGCAGGCGGAGGCTGAGGTTGAAAAGATGATTTCGCAAGGCGTAGATTTTCTGATATTACATCATGCAACTTTTCTGATGGGAGATATTGTTCGTAGTGTCGCTAAATATAATATTCCGCTTGGTCTTTGGACTCATCCAGAGCCTACTACAGAAGGTGCAATTTTATTAAATGGCTTTGTTTCAATTGATATGAGTGCTAGCATCATTAAGCGATATCTTAAGGATGATGCAATTAAATACAAATGGTTCTACGGTTCAACGAAACATTCATGGCTACGTGATCGCTTGAGAATAACTGTCTCCGCGCTTCGAGGAAAAAAATCACTTAAAAATGGAACTGTTGCGTTAGTTGGTGGCATAGCCCCAACTTTTTATAATTTTACGTTCGATGAACGACGAATTTCAGATTCAATAGGATTAAAAATTAATCATCATGAGCTTAAAGAAATATTGGATAGAGTGAAAAACATAGATCCTTCTCGAATTAAGGAGATTACTATGGCTATCGCAGAGAAGACAAATCATAGGATCTCAGTATCTCAAACTGATCTTAATATGACCGCTTCAATCTACGCAGCCCTCAAAGATTTTTCAGAACATCATGGCTATACAGCTTTAGCTGTTAGTGATTGGCCCGTATTTCAACAAGAATTGAATATCCATCCTGGATTTGCTTTCTCTTGGCTTGAAGACCAGGAAAAAATTCCTGTTGCTAGCGAAGGTGACGTGATGGGGGCCGCTACAATGATTTTGATGAATTCAATTTCTCAAAAGGAAACTTACTTACTTGATATGGCTGCAATTGATACTGAGCAAAAAGCGATGTTGATGTGGCATTGCGGGGGAAGTCCACTAACGCTAGCTGATGGGTCAGGTGTCCAATGTATTAATCACTCAACTCTTGGTAGGAAAATTCCTAATGGACGAGTCACTGGCGCGGTAGCTGATTTGGTATTTCGCGAGGGACCAGTAACAGTGAGTCGCCTATCAGATGATGGGAAAGTATTATTTTCTTTCGATGCAAAAGTACAAAAGAATCTGTCAAAAGGGTATGAAGGCTGCAGGGGCTGGATATCAAATTTTACTGTGAGGGGAAATATTTTATCCTTGGGAGATCTTGTCAACACCGTATTCGATGAAGGATTAGAACATCACTTTGGCTTGGTCGAGGATCAGTGGTCAGACGCTATTGAAGAATGGTCTTATTGGGTGGGTAGTAGATCAATAGCACCATCTGCATACACAAATGGGCGGGGTCCAACAGCTAATTTGTAGCTTATTTTCATTTTGATAAGCTAGCTAAACTAGTGAGGCGCTTTTTCGAACTTAGCTATTAGGTCTTGGAAAATGCCGTCTCGGTCGATATCGTACGCTTCTCGCATTATATGTCTACCATTGGCATGGTTCATCCAATAGGTATTGTCATCAAGCGATGGGGCTCTTAATATTTCGGTAGGTACCCAACTCGGTCGCAGTAACCATGCAATATTAATCAAATCCCAAATAACTTTAGTATAGCCTCGCATATCATTAATGTTAGTATTGTCTTTATCAAAGATATGGGATTCGTTTTGTCGTTTTTGGTACCATTTAATATATTCATCAAATAAATACTGACCAAGTTTACCTTTATCCTTAATCCAACCCTGCATATCCGGTAGGGAAAGGGTAAGCTGAGCACCTACATGATAACCTGGCAAGTAAACGTGAGGTACGCCGCTATCAAATAGAATTTGAGCAGCAAGGATATCTTGATCAAGATTAAATGATGAATTCGGAATCCTAACGGATGTAGGATACGCGGCTGTCCATAGCACCACGATATTTCGAATGATTTCTGGCGCTATCAGTATCGCAGATGCGATGTTTGTAACACAGCCTATTGCGGACACATAAAGAGGTTCGTTTTTGTATTCGTTAGCACGTGTTATTAAATCTTCAGTGGATTCACTGGCTATTGGTGTGTCAAGTGATCTAAGATAATTCTCTGCCCCAAGATACGCGCGTTGTTTACCTTCCATCTCTAGCAGTTTATAGACATGTATAATTTCGTGATAACTTTTCTCCATTCCTTCTTTGGGGCTTAACATCTCTATTTTAGTTGGATCGATACCATCTCTATGAAGTCTACGAGCCCATTTTTCAAGTTTTTTATGTCTCAGTTTTTTTGCTATCAAATCTTTCCCCCCATGCTCGGGTATCCCGCCATCTCCCATACGATCTAAAGAGTCGTTAGTGTTGATAGAATGGACAGTGGCAATTAGATCTTGTCGGTAACATTCATGAGAGTAAGGTTCAGCATAGCAAGCTTCCAGGAAAATCTCTTTCTCAGACAATAACGCCCAAGCTAGGGCAAATTGGTCATCAATTTCGTTTTTACAATCAGTGTCTAATACACATCTGACGGGCCTATTAGGCGGGGTAAGCCGTTCTCGCATTTCTTGGTCTGACAATCGAGGAAAATTGGGCAGTGTCAAACTTGGTCTCCTAAAATTAAAAATAATGATTGGCTTAAAATTTCTTCATTTGCTTAACTTTGACCAAACTCCTTTAAAGCATCCAAAGATAAAGTTTTTCCGAGACCCGGTGAGTCACCTAAGAAGAATTTACCATCGATGGGTTGCATTAGATCTTCTTCAAAGAGATTTTGAAGTGGATTGATATTTGCGTCAACCTCGAGATACCCCTCGCCCCCAACACCCGCGAGGAGATGTGCTGATGCTAGTAATCCAATCCCACTGCCTAACCAATGTGGACAGAAAATAACCCTATTTTTTAGTGCGGTTTTGCCGATATCAAGGCAACCTGAAATGCCCCCCCACTTGGAGAGATCTGGCTGAATGTATCTAAAAAAGTTGCTTTTGATCGCCCAGATAAAAGAGTCGTAGTGATACAAGTTTTCGCCAACAGCTATCGGAAAGGGCGAAAACTCAACCAATTCTTTCCATTCTGAGCTAGTGGAATCCGCTGGTAAGGGTTCTTCTAACCACACTAATTTTGTATTTTCTATAGATTGGATCATTGATTGAGCTTGGTTAGGGGTCCACGCTTGATTGGCATCTGCCATTAGTTTGAAAGATTGCCCAATCAATTTCCTAATCTGATCAAGATTTTGGCGATCTAAATCAGGGTCAAAGCCAATTTTCAACTTAAACGCCGTATAGCCTTCAGAAAGTTTTTGTTCGACTATAGCAGCAGGATTATTAGGATTGATTCCACTAGCATAGGTTTGAATGCAACTATTGGCTCCACCAAGAAGTTTCCACAACGGTTGCTTACTTCTTTGAGCTTTGATATCCCATAAAGCTAAATCAATGCCTGCTAGGACTTGTGAAACCGTTCCACGATCCCCTGACTGATTTGAAATTGCACGCAGTTCATTCCAGAGTTTTAAAAAAACAGTTTTGGGATGGTTGACTTTTCTGCCTAAGAGTTTTGAAACTAGTTCAGTAGTAAAAAAATTCACTCTGTTTTCCGCTGCGTATATTGGAAAGTTGCACCAAGCTTCCCCCCAACCTATGTATCCGTTATTATCAATAATTCTTATCAGAACGGCTGAGCGTGACTCCATTTTCCCAAAAGAAGTGACGATAGGCTCTTTTATAGTTGTGCGGAGGAGAAAAACATCCGCATAGTCGATAATGAATTCATTCATATGCAAAAATTAATATAAATTGGGTTTTACATTACCTGGTTAAAACTTAACTAATTAGAGTTGCTCGCGAAGTTTTTTTCTTTGAATTTTTCCTGAGCTCGTTAAAGGAAAGGATTCAACGAACCTGATCATTCGTGGGTATTTGTAGAAAGCTAGGTTATCTTTAACATAGCTTTGTAGTTCCGACTTAAGGCTGTCGTCAGGCTTTGTGTCTTTAATTAATCTGACAAATGCAACAACAATCTGGCCACGCTCAATATCTTTTTTTCCAACCACAGCAGCTTCCGCTACTAAATGATGACGCACCAATGTATCTTCCACTTCAGCAGGTCCAATACGATAACCAGCGCTCTTAATTAGATCATCATTTCGACCCTGGTACCAAAAATAACCATCATTGTCTTTGTATGCAAGATCACCTGATCGCAGCCAATCAAATTCAATATATTTGTTCGCTGCTTTTGCTCCTTCCCAATACCCTAAAAATATACTCGGGTCATGATCTCGCCAAGAAGCTATTTCCCCCACAGTTCCGACATCCTGCTCGACTCCTTTATCGTTGATTATCGCAACCGTTCGGCCAGGCAATGCTTGACCCATAGATCCTGGGACGATTGGATATAACGCTTCACAGTTTCCTACCATATGATTAAATTCGGTAAGACCATAAAATTCATTACATACGATACTCATTTCATGTTGTGCCCAATCCACGACTCGGCTAGGCAGACTTTCCCCTCCCGTACAAACCACCCGAAGACGCAGATCCCATTTGGATCGAGGGTCCGATACTTCAGCAAGTCTTTTCAGTGCAGTAGGTGTCATAAAAGAATGAGTGATGTTATGACGCTCCATAAATTCAAAAGCCCAGTCTGCTGAGAATCGATTTTGAGATGCGACTACTGTTTGCCCAGCTTGCCAAGCTGGTAATACTAAATCAAGCAAGCCGCCGACCCATGCCCAATCAGCGGGAGTCCAGAAAACAGCACCTTCATCTTTTAGTTCGAGGTTGTAAAACATAGAAACGGTTGGATAGTAGGCATGGATGATTCTGTGGGCATGGAGCATTCCTTTTGGCATGCCGGTCGACCCCGATGTGTACATGAGCAATGCAGGATCATCAGCTAAGGTGGCTTCGGGTTTAAAGTCATCAGTATTTATAGCGAATACATCACTTAGTAGCAGCTCGTCGGTAATTGGTGAATCAGTCACAATGCATTTCTCTAAGGTGCGAAAACGTGACCTATGAGGCCTCAGTGACTCCCAGGTTTTGGTGTGAGTGATAATAAGTTTGCAGCCGGAGCTATTTAATATGTGTTCGATAGTATCAGGGCCGTAAAGTTGCGATAACGTTAAAGCGATTCCACCAAGATAATAGGTGGCAATATGAGCGATAGCTGTTTCTGGACTTTGACCAGTATGAATAGCTACAGCGTCGCCCCGTTTTACTCCTAACTTCTGAAGCCCCAATGCTAATCTAATGCCAGAGTGATGGAGTTCTCTGAATGTAAATTTAGAAATTCGCCCTTCCGCGTCTTCGTAAATTAGAGCAGTTTTGTTTGCATTCTCATTAGATGAATGGCATCCAATGGTGTCTGCTCCAATGTTCGCTATCGAGGGGATTGCTATATGGTGTGATTGGTTATTTTCGTCGTAAACTAAATTCGAAACTTCGGTCAGTTGTTTTAGGTGTTGGTTGTCTGACATGTTCGTGTCCGAGTACTTAATAATTGAGGGGGCTCGGTAGTGTAATACCTACACAGCCAGATACTGTATATTAAATTGTGTAGACTAAGGATTATAATTCTACTATACTTGAACTATCGAATAGTAAATCTTACCCAATCATTAAATAAATAATAGGAATTAAGGAAATGACAGGAAAACTGCAGGTTTATGACCCCGTACAGTGCTGCGCTACTGGCGCTTGTGGTCCGGATGCCGATGATGAGCCGGCGCAATTTGCGGCATCTTTGGAATGGCTTAAAAGCTCTGGGGTTTCAGTAGAGCGCTTTAATTTAGGGTTTGAACCGGGAGAATTTGCCACCAATGACACAGTGAAATCAAAGCTAGAAACAGAAGGTATCGAGTGCCTTCCATTATTAATCGCAAACAACCAAGTAATTAAGACCGGTGGTTATATGTCACGAAAAGATTTAGCTGCTGCCTTTCAACTTGATTTACCGCAGGTGTTAAAAATCGACACCAAAAACCAAGGATCTGGATGTTGCGGATGATAAGTACAGATTCGCTTAAAACGCCGAATATTTTTTTTACAGGTAAAGGCGGAGTCGGAAAAACTTCAACAGCCTGCGCTATTGCGGTTGCTCTAGCAGATCAAAGAAAAACGGTGCTTTTGGTTTCGACAGATCCCGCTTCAAACGTAGATGAGGTTCTGGAAAACGAAGTAGGAACGTCTCCTACTAAAATTAGGAGAATTGAGAACCTCTGGGCATTAAATGTAGACCCAGATGCAGCAGCAGAACAGTATAGGGAGCGTATGATTGGCCCATATCGCGAACTATTGCCGGAGGCAGCGATTGCTAGCATGGAAGAACAATTAGCGGGCGCTTGTACTGTTGAAATAGCAGCGTTTGATGAATTCGCAAAACTTCTTGGTAAACCGGACCTGGTGGAGAAATTTGATCATGTTATTTTTGATACGGCACCTACGGGTCATACACTACGCCTCTTAACTTTGCCTGCAGCCTGGACAGGTTATATCGGCAATAACACTGCAGGGACATCCTGCATAGGCCCACTGAAAGGGATGATAGCCCAACAGAAACTTTATGCTCGAGCGGTAGATGTTCTAAAAAGTGATTCTTTAACAACTATTATTTTAGTTGCTCGCCCCGAAAAAACGGCGCTGGAAGAAGCGGCGCGAACAAGCGAAGAACTTGAAGGCGCCGGACTCCAAGAGCAACAATTAGTAATTAATGGGGTGTTTGATCAATCCGCAAACAGTGATCCTCTAGCTCATGCATTTTACACACGCGGTGATTTAGCTTTGCAAAACATACCCAACACTTTAACTAAACTTAAACAAAACCGTCTTCCATTAAAATCAGGTCAACTTATCGGGATTAACTCATTAAGAGGATTGCTTTCCGACGGAGATTTGCCTGCTATCCAGCCTGATAGTTTTGCTGGCATACTACCACCTAGTGTCGATACTCTAATTGATAAGTTTTCATCCTTGAAACGTGGTTTAATTATGACCATGGGAAAAGGTGGTGTAGGGAAAACAACAATAGCGGCAAAAATTGCGAAGAGCTTGGCGAGTCAGGGGAAGGATGTGTTGTTAGCTACCACCGACCCTGCTGCACACATACGGCAAGTTGTTGGAGAGGGTTCAAAGTATCTTGAGCTTGCAGAAATAAATCCGGCAGTTGAGGTTGAAAGGTACCGCAACGAAGTGTTATCAACAACTGGAGCAAATTTGGATGAAAATGGCCGGGCACTTTTGGAAGAAGATTTATCGTCACCATGCACGGAGGAGATAGCAGTTTTTCAAGCCTTTGCAAAAACTGTTGAAACAGCGACAGAAAAAATTGTGGTTCTTGATACGGCACCAACAGGACATACCATTCTATTGCTTGATGCGGCTCAATCTTTCCACAAGGAAGTCGAGCGCCAAGCTCGTATGGTTCCGCAGCATGTGCTTGAATTATTACCACGTCTCAGGGATGCTGATTTTACGTTTCCAATTATTTGCACGTTGGCTGAAGCAACTCCAGTGCATGAAGCGTCCGAGCTTCAAAATGATCTTCGTCGCGCAAGCATCCATCCTTACGCATGGGTTATTAACCAGAGTTTAGCGCCACTGACAACCAACCATCCCGTCCTAAGCTCAAGAAAAAATCAAGAACATCGCTACATTCGAGAAGTTTGTGATCAGTATGCTCAAAAGTCATTTATTTTACCTTGGCTAGAAGAACCTTTAGCGTCGGAAAACAGCGCTAAAACAGAGAACTGTAGGCATATCGCTTAGTCGATCGAACAGGCTCCCGTGTTCCAAAAGACATGAGTTTGAATACCAAAAAAGCAGTAGAGGTTTTTGCAGGGTTAGCACACGACAGAAGGTTAGAAATTTTTCGGCATTTGGTAAGAGCAGGTTATAACGGCGCAAGCCCAAGCGCCATCCAAGAGGAACTGACAGTGTCGGCGAGCACGCTTTCTTTCCATTTAAAAAACCTTAGATCGACTGATCTCATTTCTGTGAAAAGAGAGGGACGCAAATTAATCTATTGTGCTAATTTTGACTTAATGGACGAGACAATAGGATATCTTGTTAAGAACTGCTGCACTGGGCACCACAAAATAGATACTAAATTGTAACCAACAACTTAATTTATAACAGTAATGCAAATTTTGCAGGTCTATAATATTAAGTAGTAATCCCTAATGGCATATGTTACTGTAATGCCAAATCTGACTGTAACCAAGAAAAGTTCCACTGATCATACCGACCGACGACGCCAAAAATAAAAGGGGATTAAAATGTTTGTGCAGTTAGTTACCGATGGGTTGGCCGTAGGCGGTTTATACGCACTAACCGCTGTTGGTGTTGTGGTGGTTTTTCGCAATACCCGGACCATCAATCTCGCTCAAGGGGATTTCGCTATGATGGGAGCGTTTATCGCTCTGTTACTCCTTAAGGGACTGGGCTTACATTACTTAGCAACCGTTGCAATCACAGTTATAGCCGTAATGGGTATTGGAGTAATAACTGAACGGATTGTCATGAGGCCGTTAGCAGACTCAGATTGGTTGATTTTGTTTCATGCAACCTTGGGAGTTTATTTTATATTACACGGGGTAGCCGGTTTACTGTGGGGCCGCGATACCAAATCGTTTCCAATTACGTTTGATACCACTCCTGTGGATTTTTTGGGCGCTGCGATCAGCAAAGGTCATTTAATTAATGTCTCTTGGACCATCGGTATAGGTGTAGTGTTGTTTCTGTTTTTTAAGTACACGCGCCAAGGCATTGCCCTGCGTGCCGTTACAGACGATCCTGAGGCGGCTCGAATGATGGGGATTCCAGTACGTTTTATTGTGATGTTAACCTGGGCGGTAGCAGGTTTTTTAGCTGCTTTCGCAGGTGTTCTAACAGCTCCAATTATTTATGTTTCGCCTGAAATGATGGACGACGTATTGATTAAAGGTTATGTAGCTGCAGTTTTTGGAGGCTTATACTCTATACCAGGTGCGATCGTTGGAGCGCTAATGATTGGTGTGGCAGAAAATCTCGCCGGTGGTTATATCGGCTCTCACTACAAAACCGTTACTGCGTTCGCAATGATCGTTGTGTTGCTCAGCTTAAGACCTCAAGGTTTGTTTGCTATCCAGCAACGTCGTGAGATTTAAACTGTGTAACTCCATGAATAATTCAACGGAACAAAACGACATAACAAGCCACAGGGTTGATGTAAATAAAAAGGTAAGCGCGCTTAAACAACTTTATAAACGTAACTCCTGGATTTTTGTTACAGCATTTGTGGGGATTCTTCTCATCGTGCCGATATTGCCTTTCGTAGAAGGATGGATGGCTGCCCAAGGCACAATAATATTGATATATGTGATAGCGGCGCAAGGGCAAGCAGTGCTTACTGGTTACACCGGATTGGTGTCTATGGGGCATGGTGGATTTCTAGCTATAGGAGCGTACACCTCGGCTCTATTAACATTCCATTATGGGATAGACCTTGCTGTAGGTATTTTAGCAGGCGCAGTTGTAACAGGCATTTTTGGTATGGTTTTAGCACTTATTTTCTTACGGTTGTCAGGCGCATTTATGGCCGTCGGTACCTTAGGGTTCGCTTTTTTTATTGGAACTATTGTAAACAATATACCTTTCTTCCAAGGTCGGACCGGTATATCACTTCCAGCTAACCAAATCTTCGGAATTGAGATTGGTGACTATGGGTTTTACTATGTCTCAGTGATTTTGTTCGCAATGGTTCTTCTTTTCATGTATAGCTTAACGCGTTCTGGCGTTGGCCGAGCTTTAATGGCGTTAAGAGATGCTGAAAATGCCGCGCAGAGTAGCGGTGTTAATCGATGGTTTTTCCGAACGGTTGGTTTTACTGTAAGCGCGTCGATAACAGGTATCGCAGGAGTGCTTAGTGGCCATTACGTTAATTATGTGTCCTCCGAAGTCTATGCTGATATTTGGTATTCGGCGGATATTTTGATGGCGTCCGTTATTGGTGGTTCAGCCATGTTGATGGGACCTTTAATCGGAGGAACGTTTGTGGTGATGGTTCCATTCTTTTTAGAGAGGATGGCTGACTTCTCATATATTTTCAAGGGTGTTGCTTTGATTGTGGTGCTTTGGATAGCACCGCTAGGAGTGGCTGAATTGATCGGAAGACCTTTTATGCGAAGGCGGGCTAAAAAGCTAGCTAAAGCGCGTGGCGTGATCGAATAACATGAGTCAGATTTTCTTTTTTAACAAGAAGGCTTAAATGAAAGCGCTCACTTGTGAAGATATCACGGTCAGATTCGGGGGTGTTTTGGCTTGCAAAAATATTTCTTTGGAGGTAGAAAAAGGTCAAGTATCAGGTTTGATAGGAGCCAACGGTGCTGGTAAAACTACACTATTTAACGTGCTGACCCGTTTTCAGGAGCACGAATCTGGACACATTTATTTTAACGGTGAGAGCATTGACACGAAAAAGCCGCATGACATGGCTTCACTGGGACTTGTTCGAACTTTTCAGAATATCAATTTATTCAAAGACCAAACAGCATTAAATAACATCTTAATTGGGGCACATCACCGGCTTGGTAATCCATTGGCAAGCATGTTTTCGTTGCCGAGTGCTCGACGCAACGAAAAGAAATTATATAAACGAGCACATGAAATCGCGGAAATTTTACATCTTGAAGATTATCTTGATCATATTGCAGCTAGCCTACCTTATGGTCTCCAAAAGAGAGTGGAATTAGCAAGAGCTTTGGCATCGGACCCAGAAATTGTTCTATTGGATGAGCCTGTAGCTGGTTGTAATGACGAAGAAACCAATGATCTCAAAGAGTCAATAAAGAGATTAAATCGTGATCTCGGTATCACTTTCTTTTTAGTAGAACACGATATGTCGATGGTGATGGATTCTTGTGATTACATATATGCGATTAATTTCGGAGAAAATTTGGCACAAGGCACTCCTAGCGAAATCCAAAATAACCCGGATGTTATAAAGGCCTATCTGGGAGAGGATTGACTATGCCGCTATTGAGTTTACAGGCAGTAGAAGCAAGTTATGGAGCTATCCGTGCATTACGAGGGGTAACTATAGATGTAGAACAGGGATCTATCGTAACTCTCCTAGGTGCAAATGGTGCCGGAAAATCAACAACGCTTAAAACCATATCTGGAATGATGAAAGTCTCTTCTGGCTCGATTAGCTATGAAGGGCAAAGTATTTCGGGGAGAACTCCAAACCAACTTGTTAAGATGGGGATAGCGCAGGTGCCCGAAGGAAGGCGAATTTTTAAGGATTTATCTGTAACAGAAAATCTTCGTATGGGCTCATATATTCGAAAGGATAAAGCAGGAATCGAATCCGATTTGAATATGGTATTTGAATTATTCCCAGTGCTTAAGAATAGATGGAAGCAGTTGGGCGGGTCGCTAAGTGGTGGAGAACAGCAAATGCTCGCAATCGGACGTGGGCTAATGGCGCGCCCGAAGTTATTATTGCTCGATGAGCCATCTTTAGGTCTGGCTCCTATTATAGTTTCTGCAATTTTTGAGACTATCCAAAGAGTAAATAAAGAGAATGGAACTACACTGTTGATCGTTGAGCAAAACGCTAATATAGCGATGAAGAACTCGAGTTTTGGTTATGTTATGGAAGTAGGGAAGATCGCAATCGCTGGTGATTCTTCCGAATTACAAAATAAGCGAGAAGTAATCAATTCGTATCTCGGCATTCGTAGTTGAGACTGCCAAAAAATTGATATTTGAAAGAGGGAATGATTTTAAACATTATTTGTGGAGGACAACACTAAAATGAAGAAATATCTTAAGACGATCGCTACTAGTATATTTGCTAGCTTAATCGGAATAGGTAGCACCATAGCTATGGCAGACAATGGCCCAGGAATCAGTGATGACGAAATTTTAATCTGTTCATATCAGCCTATGACAGGAAAGGTTTCTAGTTACTTTAGAATGGGTAAAGGAGCAGACGCTTGGTTTAAGCATGTAAACGAAACAGGAGGCATTCACGGACGCATGGTGAATTTCCGCATGGTTGATGATAAATACGAGCCAGCGAGAACTAAAACTGCCGTCAAAAGATTTATTGAAAGAGATAAGTGTTTTGCTATTGTTGCACCGCTTGGCTCAGCACCGACATCAGCAGTTATTGATTATATAACAGACATGAAAGTACCACTTATTGGCGCGGGTACTGGCGCTGCGAAAAACTTGGAACATCCAAGTAAGTATGTTTTCCCACTTTATCCAAGTTATTTTACTGAAGGTCAAGAACTTGTGAAGTTTGCAAAGAATGTTTATGGCGCTAAGACGATTGCACTTCTTTACCAGAACGATCCGTCAGGCCAAACCCATATACAAGGAATTGAGTCAGTTTTGGATGAGCACGGAGTTACGTTAGTTGCTAAAGAAGGCTATGAGCAAAAGGAAATTGACGTTAGTGCGCAAGCTGTTGCGATGAAAAATAAAAATCCGGATGCAGTCGTGTGTTCATGCGCGCCTGAGCCAGCCGCACGGTTTTATACGGAACGGAAGAAATTGGGTTGGGATGTACCTGTTGTGAACGTATTTTTTGGTAAAAGCCCTAAGGTGCCAGAACTAGCAGGTGACGATGCAATCGAAGGCATCCATTTTGCCACGATCTTTCGGGACTTTGATTCTCCAGCACCACAAATTCAAGAAGCGAAATCCTTATTGCTTAAATATTACCCAGAGGAAACCCCGGGGGCAGTGCACCTTTGGGGGTTTGCGGGTGCTCAGGTGTTTACCGAAGCGATGCGACGAATGGGTCGTGACAATTTAACTCGAGACCGGCTAGTGGAGACTCTTGAGGGAATCCAAGGTTGGACTGATAGTGTTGTTCCTTCTATTAGCATTGGCACAGGTGGAGCCCCAGATCACTTCATCGTTAAAGATATGTCATGGGTTGTATTCAAAGACGGGGCATTTCAGGATTTTACCCCGTAAAAAAGTAGTTTTTTCAAATGTTAGTCCAGCGGTCGAAGGATCGTTGGGCTAACGTGATTACAATATGGTATTACAGCTATAGCACAAACGTATCGCAACACAGGTTACATTTAGAATTCGTGTAAACTAAGTGGGACATATTCGTAAAAGATTATCGCAAAGGTAGTTCCAACAGGAATTAACGAATAGTAATCGAACCAATTGGGAGACTAGCAACGTGGCCGAAATATTAAAAAATGCGATGCCCCCGGAGCGAAAAAGAGTAGTTGATGCGCTTCACCTCCGAGAGCCTGACCGGGTCCCAATCGTCCTGTGGGGCACTATAGAAGGTTATCAAAATTTGCGAAAGGGGTTAGGATTAGAATACAAAGCGGATCCTCGGGATTATCGAACTGGTTCAACAACATGGACTACTGACGTAAGCTTCGAACTAGACATTGCAGAAAGTTTGGGAGTTGATGCTATCCGCATTTCAATGGGTCCTCCGGGAGGCTCGCCTGGCTTTCACCCTATTAGGTTTGAAGAAGTGCCCTTCGACATGGGCATACCTCCGCCAGATGCAGATATTAATGTGGATGAATGGGGCGTAGTCAGAAAGTGGACGCCGCATGAGCAAGGTGGTTATTACGAAATGATTGGCTATCCATTATTCCATGCAACAAGCGCCCCCTTAGATGAAGGGTTAAAGATACTGGAGGAATTTCCTTGGCCTGATCCATATGATGAAGGTTGTTGGGAAGACTCCCCCATCCCAGGAATGTCCCTGGTGGATTACTGTAAATTTATCCGGAAGGAAACACCATTCGCAATAATGGGTCAAGCTGGGAGAGGGGGATTGTTTGAGCAAGCTAAATATATGGTGGGGTATGCAAAAATCTTTTCTGATTTTATTGAAGCACCTGAGTTTCTTGAAGCGTTATTAACTAAATTAACCGATATTGAAATTGAGTTTAATAAGGTATTTCTGGAGCGCTGTGGCGAATATATAGATTGGTTAAGAATGAGCCCGGAAGATTTAGCAAGTGAAAACACAACTTTTATATCATTACGAATGTTTAATAAGCAGTTAAAAAAACACTACGAACGCGCAACTCAGGAAACAAAAAAGAATTTTTTAAAGCAAAATCCTAATGGCAAGATACAGTTCCATAGTTGTGGTGCAGTTCCTGAGACATTTATGCGAGGTTTAATGGATTGCGGTGTTGATGGTTACGACAGTCTGCCGCCTAAAGTCAGCAGAAAATGTAACCCGTCAGCAAAAAAACGTGCGCTCGGTAAGGAGATGTTTTTCTATGGAGGAATCGATGTCCAAGAGACATTGCCTTGGGGTAAACCAGAAGATGTCAGATCTGAGGTACGTTCCCGGATTTGGGAGATGGGGCATGGAGGTGGATTTCTTCTCAGCTCATCCCACCGCCTAGAGCATGACGTGCCAATTGAGAATACGTTAGCAATGATCGAAGAAGCGCACGAATATGGTGTATATCCATTACCAAGCGACCCACCGCCGGGTGCGGATACTGGAGAGCCTGATGATGACGAAACATCGTGAAATCTAATGGTCAAATACACATGCCAATACTCAAAAGGGAATAAAACATGGGCCTAGAAATTGAGACCGAAAAAGAATTTGATCTTGAGGATTTGAAAGAGGATATCGAATCTTC
>TARA_B100000686_G_C16806056_1_pt1 | contig 17856 bp, 2 predicted proteins | sample TARA_B100000686 | Tara Oceans TARA_B100000686 (sample SAMEA2622733) | marine metagenome | biome: marine biome (ENVO:00000447); feature: marine epipelagic mixed layer (ENVO:xxxxxxxxx); material: "saline water (ENVO:00002010), including plankton (ENVO:xxxxxxxx)" | depth 150 m
CAGCCGGTATTTCAAATTTAACTAATACCTCAACTACTTCAAATACAAATCAAATTTCAATAGCAGGTACTGTAGCTCTTGGGGTTGCCTCAAACACATATAGTTATACAATTTCTACTACAGGAGCATATACATGTACAGGTTTTGATTCTGAAACTGGAAACATTATTGTTAATGGAACATCAACAGTTACATTAAGTTCTGCTGCATCAACTGGTAATCAAACAGTATGTAATAATACTGCAATTGCAACAATAACTTATGCTGTTACAGGTGCAGTTAGTGCATCAGTTGACGATCCTACTGCTGCAGTAATAGATGGACTTCCTAATGGTGTTTCACCATCTTTCCTTGGTGGTGTTTTAACCATTACAGGTATTCCAAACACTACGGATTTAGTTAGTACTGAATATACATATACAGTTAGAACATTAGGTAATTATGGAGGTTGTGATGAGGCTACAATTACTGGTAAAATAACTGTAGACCCACTTCAAGGTGGAATTGTAAATAGTGGAAATGATCAAGTATTTTGCCAGGATCCTTCAAATGCTGGAGTAGTTCCAAATGCTTTATCTGTTACTGGTTCAACGGCTCCTGGTGTTGGGGTAGAATACCAATGGCAATCATCAACAGATAGCGTTACCTGGAATGACATAGTTGGAGCAACTAGTCAAGGATATAATGTTCCATCAATTTCTCAAACCACATATTATAGGAGATTAACCCAGAGGGTGTCATTAGGTGTAGTTCAATGTCAAACACCTTCTAACGCTCATAAAATAACTGTACATTCTATTGATGTAGGTCAAATTGCTATGCCAACTCAGATTTGTTTTAATACGGTACCTGATCCACTTGTAAGTGTAAAGGATGCTACTTCAAATGGAACTGTAAATTATCAATGGCAAATTTCATCTGATAATAATGTATGGACAGATATTACAGGTGCTACTGGAAATGATTATACTCCACCTGCACCACTTACAAGCACAACTTATTACAGACGTCAGGCTATATCTTTATTGAATGATCAGCTTAATACAGTAACAATTGCTGGATCTCCTTCCGGAGGAGATGTCTTTACTATTGTAATCAATGGAATTGCTACTTCTGTTACCACGGGTACTTCAACGGGAACTTATGCTAATATTTTAATTGATCATATAAATGCAACTGCTTCAATACCAGTAGCAGCCTCTCAAACAGTATCTGGTGTTATTGATTTTGTTCATAACACACCTGGAACAAATTTTTCACTTACTACTGCGACAAACTCATCTGGGGGTACAATAGGCACGTCTGATTCTAGTCAAATTTCTTGTTCTCGTGAGAGCTCCTCAATAATGATTCAAGTTGTTGATGAGGTTAAAAGGGCTAACACACTTGTTGATCAAACAATTTGTACTGGCACTCAACCAAATCCTATTAATTCCACAGGATTTTCTCCTACAGCTCCTGCTCCTAATATTGGAGCGATTACCTATGCATGGTATGGCTCTACTGATAACGAGAATTTCACAGCTTTAAATGCTGGATATACTGCCACAACTACTACTCAGCTGACCCCTGCTTCTAATCTTACCCAAACCACCTATTATAAGATGAGAACAACCAATACATTTAATATTTTCCCAGTAGAAAGAATTACTGTAACTGGAGATGGTGCAGCAGTTGATGAAACATATACAATAAAAGTAGGAACTGGTTTAGCAACATTTACAACTGTAGTTACTGTTACTGCTAATGCTAAGATAACAGAAGGTATTGCAAATGCTATTAATACTACCGCTCCTTTAAACACTGTTATTGAAGCCTATGATTATCAAAACGGAAAAATTGATATACGAGGTAAAGTTGCAGGAACTGGAATAACAGTTGAAAAAAGTACTGGTGGAAGTGCAAATGCAACAATTTCGAATCCAGTTACAATTAAATCAACGAGCTCTACTTGCTCTGTTGATTCTGATATAACAACTGTTATAGTAAGTCCAAATGAAGATATTGAACATCTTACAGGACCACTAGATCAAACAGTTTGTGCAGGAGATCCAATAACTCCAGTTAAGTTTAAAGCATCAGGAGGTGCTGCAGACCTTATGATTACTCCTAATGTTTATTTTGATCCAACTGACAATGGTGATAATGAGTATACTCAAGTTGCGGCTGGTCTTGATGATACTGTAGATCCCCGATTAGGAAATGATTCATTTAACTATTATTCTAATCAGGCTGCTAGTGGACATCAAGGGATTGCTGTAGTTAGGACAAATGGTGTTTATGAATTCTCAGGAACACCAACCTCTAATGGGACTATTTCATTTGATATTTTTACTGAATCATATCAAAAAGACCGAATTAACATTACAAGTGCTCCTAACATAGGGGAGAAGTATAATCTAGTTATTAACTCTTTTACTGTTTCAGTTACAGCTACTGCTGCAACAGTTTCTAGTCTTGTTACACTATTGACAGATGCAGTAAATGCTGACCCTAGAATTAATAGTGCTACTCAAGGAGTTTATGCAACTGGTGATACAGCAGCTGGAACCGTTGTAATTGCTGGTGTACACGAAGAAAGAGAACATACTATTGGATTTAAACATGAGCTTGCTCAAGGAATTGGAACAATAGCGCTTACCGGAACTACTAATTCAGCGGGTGAGGAATACAGTATTATTGTAAATGGTGTCCCTTATAATAAAACTTATGGAACAGGAATAGCAGCGGCAACTATTGCAACAGAATTCAGTGCTTTGATTAATGCCTCTTCAGTTGTCTCTTCTACTGTAGCAGGAGGAACAATTACAATAGAGGTAGAAAAAAGAGGAATTCCTTTGGTTTTAAGTACAGTAACTGGTGGAACAACTCCACAAATTGGATTTACCTCTACTTCAACCCAATCTGCAACTACTAATATTGGAGCAGTCATGACGATAACACCTATAAGATGTGCTGATTGTTTGGATCCTACTTTGGATGGCTCAATTACAAGGAGTGCACCCGTAACAACACCTAGTTATATTATAGCAAACTATGCGACTGGAGCTTCTGGAAATTCTCAAATGACACAAGAAACAATTATAGATGCTGATGGTAGTGTAAGAATATATAATGGGGCAAGTTGTGATACTCCTGAAGTTATTTCTTTTGAATCTTGTGGAGGAAATAATATATCAGGATATCAATGGACTTTAACCTCTTCAACTGGTGCTCCTGGATCTATAGATTCCAGTACAGGAGCAGTTACTTGGAACCCTGATTTTTCTGGAATTGCAACAATATCTGTAGCAGCACTTGGGTGTGCTGGTCCTTCAGGTACACAATCCGCAAATTTTGAAATTTTTCCTGCTGATCCAATTGAAGAACATATTTATATGTCTGCTGCTAATTTAGCTGTTACTGATGTTGTAACTGTAACTGTTGATGGAACCTCAGCTGGTTATACTGTTACTGGAGCACCTCTAACGCAAGCTTCAACATTAGCTTCAATTACTACATTAATTAATACTAATTTCTCAGGTGATCCATTTAATGTAACAGCAACAGTATTTGCAGGACCTTATGTTCAGGTAATTACAGATGATTCATCTAGTCCTGCTTTTGAATTATCAGTTACAGTCTCATCATCTTTAACATCCATTACAGCTGTAACAATTAATTCTGTGAGTACAACACTTCAGACTCCAGCAACACCCTCTGCACCTGATGTGCTAGATAAATATGAAAAATCAGGTATTTCTGTTACACTTAATGCCACCAGCACAACTGTAGTTCCTGCTGGAGAGGTCTACAAATTAACTATAAATGGTCGTTGTTATGATTACACTACCTCTTTTCAAGATACTGCTGATGCTATTAAAAATAGTTTCTTAAGTCAGATTAATGCTGCAACCCATGTATTTAGCAATCAGGGCACAGGAGATGCAGCTGGAGTTACTGCTTCTAATAGAGGAAATGGTGGAACATATTCTAGTTTATGGGTAACAGCTGATTATTTGGGTTATAGTGACTATGGTACAAGTTTATCCTTTGCTTTTGAGAGAATACCTGTTCCAAATGATGAAAACTCACCTGCATATAATTTAAATTCATGGCTTCAAGATGATCTTTCTAAATGGATATGCGGACCTATAACAGGCAGAACAGGAGCTTTGCCAAATTGCGAAATAACTGCAGCTACACCAAACACACAATTTTTTGCAGAATCTGAAAATTATCAATATATAACTTGGTCACTTACTGCAATAAATCCAGGAATTGGTAGTGCATTAACTGTTGGTGATAATCAAACCGATGTAACATTCACCCAACGTGGAATTATTGATTGGACAGAAGGATTCCATGGTAGTTTTAATCTAAATGCTACTGCAATGGGTTGTGATGGAGTAACAACTTCGCCTGTTTCTACTAAAAGTATAGTAATTAAAAGTAAAGCTGTAACACCAACTACAGTTATTCTTCAAGCAGGAAGTTTTATGCCACAATGTCCTGGAGATGTAGCTTCAACTCAATTCTATTCAGATCCTGGTGCAGGAAATAGTGTTACATGGTCTATTGATAATAATTCAGCAGGTGTTATTGATTGTGATACAGGTGTCCTTACATGGGACCCAGAATTCTCTGGAAATGTTAATATAACAGCAACTTCAACAGGTTGTGGTGCTACCTCTGTTACGACTCCATTTAATGTTGCTCCAGGTGGATCACTTCTTAAAACATCAGGAGCTGGAACTGAATTCCAGGCTGTTTGTGTAAATACTCGAGTAGCTACTGTTACTTATGATATACTTGGAGCATCAACTTCAGCAGCAATTACATCTGGTTCATTTCCAAGTGGTATAACAGGACAACCAAGTCCTACAATTATGACATATATTGTTACTGTTAGTGGTGGTGGAAATACAGCAGTTGGTGAAAGTTTTAAAATTTACATTAATGGTAAAGAATATAATTATGTTGCAGCTGGAACTGTAAATAAAGATGTAGCTGCAAAGAATATAGCTAATTTAATTAATGCTGATGGATTGAGAATTGTTAATGCAGATGCTGATACTGCAAGTGGAACGATTAGAATTAGTGAACAGGATCCTTCACAGTATTTTACTATTAATTTAAATGAAAACTCTGCTAACCTAGATATGACTACCCCTATAGATCCACATCAAGGAATAGGAGTGTTTGTTATTTCTGGGGCACCTACTCAAGCTGTTTTAACTCCAACTAGATATGATTACACTATTTCTACTACAGGAGGAGGCACTTGTAATCCAGGAACAGTACAAGGATATATTATTGTTAATCCTGACTCAAATCTTTTACTTACATCTGCTGCGGGAACTGATAGTCAGGATATTTGTGTTGGAGAAGATATTGTAGATTTAACAGTTGAAGTATTTAACGGTGCAACCGGTGCAACTATTGATCCATTAGTTGGATTAACAGGTCTTCCGCCAAATGTAAACCATGCTTTTACTCCTTTACAACAAATTGATGATATAAGTTTCTCTGGTGCTAATTCTGGTTCATCTACTGAAACATATAGTATATCTTTAAGTGTAAATGGAGGAGCAACTCATACTGCTAGTTATTCTGCTCCACCAAATTCAACTGTTGCTACAGTTAGAACAGGTGTAACAAGTGCAATTAATCAATATGTAAAACTTATAACTATAGCTGGTCAAGGTACAGCAGATACTGATGCATATACTGTTACAGTAACAACTGATACCGCTCGAGGAGCTACATTTACAGCAACTCAAACCATTAGTAGTAAAGAAGCTATAGCTACAGGTGTTGTTAGCGCAATAAATGGAACTGCACCACTTAATACTGTGGTAGAAGCAGAAGATATGGGTAATGGTTCATTTAAGTTGTATGGAAAAGTTATCGGAACGAATATTGATAATATTACTTCTAATGTTTCTGGAACGGGATCAATATCTGCACCTGTAACACTCGATTTAACAGCAAATTTATCTGCAACAGAAACTGCAAGTGGAACCATTAGAGTTACTGCTACAAATCTTGGTTTACCTCAAAGTGTTATTACTGCTGCTGAGCCAACACTGGATATGACAGTTACCGCAATACAAGGAACTGGAGTTATTACAATTTCTGGAACACCTTCAGTTACCTTAAATAATGCTGTTGTATATAACTTTACTGTTAGGTCTACCGGTAATATTTTCTCCTGTGCAGAAGATACTTATAGTGCAAGTATTTTATTAAGACCAAGAGAAACAATTACTCACCCAACTTCTATTGTTTCTACAACATTTGCTACTGGATCAACAACTAATGGTCTTTTAAACCAACAAGTTTGTGATGGAAGTGAATTAGTTGGTATTAGATTAGATTTATCAGGATCAGCAATTGGAGCAAGTTCAGCTGCACTTAATCAATTTACCGGGTTGCCCCCTGGAGTTAATTTAACACCTAATACAACTGCACAAGTAAATACTACTCAAGTTACTGGAACAATGTCTGCAGGTGATTCCTTTACAGCAAACATTAATGGAGTTGAGTATGTCTATTCAACGACTAATACTGAAACTGCAGCAAATGTAACATTAGGTATTTCTAATGCTATAAACTCAGCAACTGATGAACAGGCAAGTCCAGTTACAGCTGCAGCATCTGGTACTATTCTTACATTAACTGCTGATGTCCCTGGAATATCTTTTACTTATACCGCTACTTCAACAAATGCTGATGCAGCAACAAATTCTTCTACTTTAGATACTTCTGTTTCAGGTGATATAGCAAATATAAATTATGTTACTATTACTGGTGATCCTAATCCAGTTTCAACTACAACGGCATATCATTATACTATAGAAACTACGGGGACAAGTTGTACACCTCATGCTACTGTAACAGGAACAATTAGGGTTTTAGCCCCTCCATCTATTGCAACAGCTACTGCAAGTGGAACAGATGCTCAACAAGTATGTGAAGATACTCCCATAACTAATGTGTCATTCAAAATTTTTGGTGGAGCTGTATCAATGACTACTCAAGAAAATGGAGGGTTTAATCAACTACCACCAGGACTTACAAAGAGTTATACAGACACAAAACAGATTGAAGAAATTACCTTTACAGGTGCTGCTACAGCTCCTGCAACTGAGACTTACGGTATTCAAATTAACTCTAACGATACCAATTATTCTGGAACTTATTCTACAACCACTATCATAGGAGAGAATATTATTACGTTTATTGATAGAATAGTTAATCAAATTAATGCTGATTTTCCACTTGAAGTAACTGCTTCATCTAAAAGTGGAAATGTACTTGTTTTAACTTCTGATGCAGTAGGACCATATAAAGGTTTTTCCTTTAACCCATATTCTCTTTCTGCTACACCAAGTTATACTTTAACTTCTGAAAACACACAAGGTACTGGATTGTATACAATTTCAGGTTCTCCTGACTTATCTGGAATTAATCCGCCAGTTGATGCTCCAATGACTTACACATATACTGTTCAGACTTCAGGTAATATATATACTAGTTGTTCAGTGTCATCTACAACTCAGTCAGCTACTATAACGGTAATACCAGCTGAGCAATTAAACTACTCTGCAACAATAACAACTACCTTATTTACTGGTGATACTGTTTCTACGACAACTAATGGTGAGTTAACTCAAGCCATATGTCAAGGAGGAGATATAGATGGAATTAGAATAGAAGTTGGGGGGTCTGCAACAGGAGCTACAGTTGCACCTTTAGTTGGACAAAATGGTATTCCACCAGGAGTTACAATGAATTCTTTTAAAACTGCTCAAGTTCAGACTGCTAAAGTTTCTGGAACTGCAACTCAAGGTGAAACATATGAAATTATAATAAATGGAATAAATTATTTATATACTGTTACCGGAGCTGGAATTACAAATACTGTAGTTGCTGAAAAATTAGTTGAACAGATTAACAACGGTACAGGAATAAGATTAAGTCCTGTTACAGCCTCAAGCACCACAGATGTTATTACATTAAGTGCAGATCAACCTGGCCGATCTTTTGTGTTTGCATCTCAAACATCAACTAATACTGCTGAAATTGATGGTTCAATAGCTGGTGATGTTGCTAATGTAAATTATATTACTATTACAGGATCTCCTTCCGATTCTGTAAGCAGTACTAAAACTTATACATTTGATGTTACCTCCGTTGGAACTTCTTGTACACCACCTGCTTCACGAACTGTTGCCATAAGTATTTTACCTAATTCCAAAGTAACGTTAACTTCAGCTGCAGGCACAGCCAATCAAGAAGTTTGTAATGAAGATGATATTCTTGATATAACTTATGAGATATCAAATGGTGCAAAAGGATATGTTATCGAATCTGCAGCATTTGCTCAGCAAGATAGAATAGATATAACAGGAACTTATGCAGCTAATGATAAGGTTACTGTTTCAATAAACGAGCTTAAATACGTTCATGTAGTACAACCTGGACTTACTAACATTGATAATATAATTAATGATTTAACTCCTAAACTTGACTCTAATTCAAATATTGAAGCTATTCCTGATCTTACTAATGATGCAATTTATTTAAAGGCTGCAATAGATGGAGGAACATATTTATTAGAATTGAGTACAACCACAGGAACAATAACAAACACTAACATTACACCAAGTTCTTCTAGTTCTCTCCCAACAGGAGTAGGTCACAGTATTGCTAATCTTCAACAAGAAGATGTTGTGACTTTAGCTGGTAATGCTTGGGCTGTTGGAGATATAGTTACAATATATGTTACTGGTGGTGTTCCTGTTACTACTGCTACATATAGCCATACTGTAGTAGGAGGTGCCCAAACAGCAACATTAGTTAGAGATGCTCTGATTGCAAAAATTGAGGCAGATTTAACCAGAATCGTTAATGTATCGGCTGGTCCATCAGGAAGCCAGCTTACCTTACAAGGAAAGGTTTCTGGTGAAGCCTTTGGAGTTTCTCAGTTTACTAATACTACTGAAGTAAATCATACAATTACAAGCGCAAACACTGTTGGTTCAGCAAGAATTACTATTTCAGGTAAACCAAATTCTGGAAGTTTATTTACAACTTCCTATTTTTATAGAATTAGAACAACAAATAATTTGCTTGGTTGTGGTGATGATGTTCTACAAGGCTCTATAAAGGTGAGTCCTAAGGAGAAAATTGTTTATGACCCAACAGATTCTAATTTCCCAGGATCAGATAATGCTCAACAGGTTTGTTTAGGAACTGAAATTCAAGGAATCAGATTTAATTTAACTGGAACAGCAGAAGGAGCAACTGTTCCAGCTTTGGTAGGAACTACTGGTCTTCCTCCAGGCGTTATAAAAAATCAGGTAAGAACTAAACAAGTAAATGTTATAAATATTACTGCTTCAACAGCAATTGCAGCTCAATATATTGTTATTATTGATGGTGTGTCTTATGTTTATACTACATCAGATCCAAATGGTGATGGTAATGTTGACCAGGATGCATCAACTATTGCAGTTGGTTTAGCTTCTGAGATTAACACAGCCTCTGGTGTCAGAGAAAGTAATGTAACTGCAACTTCATCAGGCACTTCTATTCAATTAAGTGCAGATGTTACTGGTACTCCATTTAATTTATCTTTTTCTGCTGCTGGAACTATTTCTGGTGGTGGTGCTATAACCTTAGATGCTTCAGCAACTGTAGCTAATGAGAATTATATTACTATTACAGGTACACCTAGTTTAACAGCTGCAATAACTTCAAGCGTTGCTTATTCTTTTACATTAACAACTTCTGGAACAAATTGCTTACCTCATGATACTGCAGATGGAACAATAACATTGATACCTGGTTCCACATTAGTTTTAACTTCTGCACTTTCAACAAATGAACAAGTAAGATGTACTGGAAATGATATAGACCCTATTACATTTACTATTGGGGGTGGTGCAACAGGACTTGAAGTAGTTCCATCATCAAATACTTTAGCTTTATTACCTGAAGGAATTAATCTTGGTGTTGGTGGTTCACCAAACACTTGGCAAATTATTGGAAAACCAACGGCTAGTGTTAGTCAAACTACCACATATCAATTTACACTTAGAACTACTGGTAATCCATCATGTGAAGAAGCTACTTTTATTGGACAGATAACTATAGCTCCACCTGTTGTTATTGATAGTGATGGTATCGCAGCTTTAGTTCAGGATATAACATGTTCTACAGCTAATGGATTTTCTCCTGATGGTCAAATAGGAGATCCAGTTTTGAATCCTTTAAATTCTTTTATTAGTGGTGGAATAGAGGACACAGCTCAAATTGATAGAGTGTCAATAATAGGAGAAACTACAAATGCTGAACATGGATTGGGAGACACCTATACCATATCAATAAACGGGACTGAAAGCTACTCAGTTACAACAAATGATATCAGTCCTAATGATGGTAACCCAGATCAATCAAAAAGTGATATTGCCAGTGCTCTTGCAAGTCAAATTACTGGAGGGTCAGGTTTTGTGACAGCTACTTCTAATGTCGGAGGTGCTGGAACAATAGATATCAAAGCTAAAGTTCCTGGAATTGCATTTACCTCTACGGTAACTCATGTAACTGATAATGTTATAAGGATGACCTTAGGAGGTGCACCTGCTGTAACTGATGTTGTTACAATAACAGTAGGTGGTGCTTCATACGCTCATACGGTTGTTGGAGGTAATAATTTAATTTCAATAGTATCTAGTTTAACAACTCTTATAGGTGCGAGTACAACTGTAACAGCAACAGATAATGGAAATGGAACTGCTGATATAAGAACCTTGAATGTGGGCGGGTTGGTTAATTTTTCAGGTACAGTTTCATCCTCAGCTATGACAGTAAGTAGTGAAGATAGATCTACAGAATTTACAAAATCTCCACTTATTCCGAATTTTGTGTCTAATTATGTTTATTCTTGGACAGCTGCAAATGATCTAACATATAATAACAATAATCTTGAGATTGTTGATTTGCCTGCAGATTCTTATACTTTAACAGTCTCAATTGATGGTTTAGCAGGCTGCGCTGCTACTGCAGGACCATTTACCGTAACTGAACCAACAATAGTTATTGGTACTGTTTCAGAGACTTGCGGTGGAACTGTCAATATTCCTATTTCAGGGAATTTTACAACAGATCAAATGTCAGGAACAGGAAATATATTAACTGTTAATTTATATGAAGGAACAGCTGGTTCTAGCCCTTCATTTTCACTATTTAAAACTGAGACTTATCCAGTTGGTTCATTTACAGCTACGTTTACCACTGACCCTCAATTTACTGGTCTTACTCCAGGATTGAATTATAGAGTTGAGGTTCTTACTAATACTTGTGCAATTCCTGAAGCCTCTAATTTTGGTCCAATATCTGCTGTTCTAGAAATTGATGAAAGTCTTATAGTCATAACTGATCAAATTTGTGCTGGAGAAACTGATGGAACTATTACAGTGCCTTTAAATTCAATATCAGGTGGTTCTGGAACATTTGATTATCAATGGACATGTCTATCCTGTGCATCGAATCCTACATATAATGTAAAAGATTTGAATGGAGTTGCTCCTGGCACATATCAACTTACTATTACTGATAGTGTTCTTGCTAATTGTACGGTTACTACTACTGGGCCTATAGAAGTTGAAGGAACTACTTCTCTAATTACCATAACTCCTTCAGCTCAAAATATTCTAACTAATACTTGTGTAGCTGGAACGGAAGGTTCGATTGAAATTAATGTTGCAGGAGTTGACTCCGCTTGGGTTGAATGGGAATATCTAGTTAAGACTACTCTTGGTGTTTCCTCAGGAACGTCTTCATCTACTAGTAATACCCTTACTCCAAATAGAAGAGATTTACTTCCAGCTAATTTTGTATCTGAAGAATCAAATCCAACAGGAGGAATTACATCATTTGAAAATTTACCTGCTGGTATATATAGGGTTAAAGTTTATTCAACTAATCCAGGTGTAAATCCATGTGCAGATGTTTCTCAAGATTTTGAAATAACTGAACCTTCACCAATAGAATTTACTTCAGCTGGAATAGTTGTTGTAAATCCAGCAGATGCTGTTAACCCGTGTCCAGCTGATGCCACATCACCACTTGTTGGTTCTATTGCATTTCAAGTTACTGGTGGCCAACCTCCATACTTCTATACTATAATAGGAGGAGATCCAACAGAACCTTTTGATGGAACTTTTTATAGAGATGATTTACCTGCTGGTAGCTATGATATTGTTGTTACAGATTCATCAGGTTGTCTAGATGGAACAAATAATTTATCAGCAGCACAAACTATTGTCCTTACCGATCCCCTTGGAGACCGTCTTGTTCTCACCGAAGGTACGGTTACACCAATTCCTTGTGGGAACGGTACAGGACAATTTATTGTTCAAACTCAGGGTGGATATTTTTCTGGGCTGGCAACTGAAACTAATTTTACTGTTAGAGTAGTATCTGCAGATGGTAACTTTATTACTAATTCAACTATTAATCCTGGTCAAGACATAACCGTTTCAAATGTGCCAAATCCAGGATCTTATACTGTTACAGTTGATGATGGACTTTGTGAGACATCAATTACAATAGATATGACTATAAGTGCTCCAAATGATTTAGCAGCTCAAGCTATAATTGAAGGAGTTCAAGATTGTAGTTCATCTGCTGTTAGTGCAAATGGCCCTACAATTAAATTAGATGGTCCAATTAGTGGTGGTCTTGCACCATATGAGATTAAGTGGGAGCAAAGAACAGAACTAAACCTAGATACATTTACAATTGCATTTACTGGAAATGTTTCTCCATCTGATACTGGAACCCTTGGAGTTTCAATAAATGGTACTTCATATACTTCTTCAATTACTGTAGATTCAACAACAGGTATTTTAAATATTGCTTCTGATTTAGCAAATGTAATTAATAATGACCCAAGTCTTGATGCTTATTTAGTTGGTTCAAGTATAGTTGTAAGATCTCTAATGATTGATACTGCTCAATCTCTTACTCCTGTAGGAACTGTTTATGGGCTATCAATGAGTTTATCTCCTATATCAATTACCAGTCAATCAGTTTGGAATGAAGTACCAAACACTGCTGGATATGAAGTGTTAACAGATCTTAGTGTAGGATTCTACAGAGGTGTTATAACTGATCAATCAGGATGTGGAAGTACTTTAATTGGGAACGTAACTCAGGGTGGATATGTTTTTGAAATTGATGATCCAAGTCAACTTCAAATTCAAGAAATAGAATTTGATCCAATCACATGTACTCAAAATAGTGCCTCGATAAGATTTAAATTGGGTAATGGTCAATATGATTTAGTGCCTGATGCAACTGTTTTTGAATTTACTTTAAATGGCACTGTTCTTCAAAGTACGGGTGGCGGAAATTCAGGAGCTGGAGTAGTAGGAAATTTTTATACACCTAATTTTGCAACTAATGAAGTGTTAATTCAAAATTTAGCACCAGATTCATATTCCTTGGAGGTAAAAAATATTCAAACTACATGTTTGGTTCTGTATACATTTACAATTGATGATTTAATTCCAATTAATTATTCTGGGCAAACAAACTTTAATATTGATTCTTGTCATGACAGTTATCAAGACCCATTCTTTGATCAATATTTAATTACCGGAGGAACCCCATACCTTGACACTGCGGGTCAACCCTATTATAGTTTAATATGGACTTATTATCCAGATCCTAATTCAGCTGCTAATTCTTCATCTTTTAATAGCTTGAGTAATAATATTAATTTCTTGCCACTACCTGGTTTATATCAATTAACCATTACTGATAAAAACGGATGTACTATTCTTGATCTAGCTGGAAATCCTGAGACTATTGAATTCACCTTTGAATCTGAGTTTAGTGATATTGAAGTTGCTGGTAATGTAGATGCTACCGGAGCATTTAGTAGTCCGGTTAGTTGTCAACTTGATGCACAGGATGGAGCTATTTCTATATCAGTTAACAGTTCTAATGGATCTGCTGTTCCTCCTTATGATATTACATGGGAAGTTCAGGGTGCACCCCTAAATGATAGTCAAGCAATTCTATTATTCCAAGGTGTTGCAGCTGATGTAGATAGTTTGGAGGTTTATTCAGTATTAATAAATAACCAACCATTTACTTATACAACTCAAACACCAAATGAATCAATTGAATCTGTAGTTCAAGAATTTGCTCAAGTTATAGAAAATTCTACTCAATATTCTGCTGTTGTTGAGTCAGCTCCAAATGGTGGAGTCACACCACAAGATGTTCAAATAAGAATTAGTTCTCTTTCAGGTGCAGCAATAACATTAGAAATTGTTTCTCAAGCAACCCGATTACAGATGCTAAATTCAAGTGTTAGTTCAGCTAATTGGACTCCTTTAGATGGATCAAGTGGTAGTCCAAACTTTACTGGCTATATTACACTCAATAATTTAGCGGAGGGTAATTATCGTTATACTATTGTTCCAGCAGGTCAATCGAATTGTAGTGGTCCAAATGTTTCTCAAAACTCAATCCAAGGGGTTATAACAGTTGTTAATGAAAATACATTGCAAATTAGAGAGGGACCAGTGGTTGATCCTGAGCTCTGTCGAGGTCAACCAGGAACAATTTATATTGATGTTTTTGATGGCCAAACAGGACCACTGTCTTTCTTTTATGGCGCTAGTGGTATAGGAACTGGAGATCTTATTGTCTATGATCAAGTAGGGGAGAACCAATATTTACTTTATATAGACAATCCTGTTGAATCTGGAAGACTTGAGATATTAAATGATGCAGGTTGTGGAATAGCTAGAGAAATTAATATTGGAATTGGCGATCCAATGTTGTATTTTGATTCTGTCAGTAATCAACAAACTCAGCAGTTTATCGCTAGAGAAGATATAACATTCTATGATCAATCAGAGGGTCAATATAACTCATTTGAGTTTATTTTTGGAGATGGAACACAAACAGAACGATTGGAAAGAAATCAGCCTGAACCAATTACTCATGAATATGCAATTTCAGGAACATATTATGTAACTCTTAGAATTTATAATGACCTGTATTGTGTTGCAGAAAAAACAGAAACTATAAAAATAGGAAAGGGATATAATGTATTATCTCCAAATGTATTCACACCTAATGGAGATATATATAATCAATGTTTTAAACCATTATTTAATGGTCTTGTTGAGGTAACTTTTAGAGTTTATGATGCACAGGGAGCTCTTCTTTATGAAGAAATAGGTGATCCGCCAGTTGATCCTACAAAAGAAGCTCTTACTATAAATGGTTGGTGTGGTCCTGTTCAACAAGAAGAAGATAAAGAAATTATAACTCCATATTTCATTTATACTCTTGAAGGTAAAACAGTAGATGGAGTTGAAGTGTTTAGAGATGGAACTTTTATATTATTAAGGTGATAAGATGAAAAACTTGAAATACATATTACTTATATTAATACTGGTTGTTTCTAAAATCCATAGCCAAGATGATTTGATTATTAGTCATACTAGGTTCATGCAAAAGGTTAACCCAAGTTTTATGGGTATTAACAATATGAATAAAACGGGTGTATTATATAATACTGTTGGTTTAGTCTCTAATCAAGGTATAGAAAGTAGGTACTTTTTTGGTTCAATATCCTTTGATTCTGATTATTTTTCGTTAGGTGTTGATATGTCATCCTATACAATGGATAATGCTGGATTAGTTTTTTCAAAACCAGCACTAAGTTTTATTTATAAAATTCAATTGGATAATTATGATTATTTCTTACCATCAATAACTCTAGGAATGGGAAGTTCGAAGCTAGATACAAGCAAACTTGTTTTTGGAGACCAATTATCACTTTTATCAGGATATCTTCAAGCTCAATCAATAGATCCGCTAGCACCTTTAATTGGAAATGCTAATTATTTGGATTTAGGAGCATCATTTATAATTCATTCTGACAAATATTTAGTGGGATTCAGCGCCCAACATCTTAATCAACCTAATATATCATATAATAAAGAAAACAATCAAGTAAAAATGCCAATAAGGTTTTCTTTACAAGGAGGATATGAGTTTGATATCAATCCTTATGATCAAGGGTTTTTACCAAGATATTCTACCCTTTATACATTTACTAATATCTCAAAATCAAGTTATAGCACAGATATTTTCCTTTCTCAAGAATTTCAATTTGGAGAATTTTCGATTGGATTAAATGAAATGATGAAATCAACAGAAAGCTTTTCAATGCTTAATATTGGAATATCAGTAGCCTTATCATATGAGAATTTTGAGTTTGGAACACTCTATAATTTTCCCTCAAGACAAGACCCTGCTAAAGCCTATTCGCCAAGTACATTTGAAGTGTTTTTAACTTTCGATTTTAGTCCATATATGAGAAATAGAAGAGGAGACTACAGGAGATTAAGTGTAGATAATTACTATTAATTTCTAAAAACTTTGTTTGGAAAAACAATTGGGCTTTCAATACCGTTTTTCCCAATTGTAGATATTCCAAAAAGATAGTTATCAATAACAATACCTTCAAGTGTATATTCAGAAATATTTCCAACATAACGATTATATTGCCATATTGGACTAGTTGTATCCCTCCAGTAAATTTTATATCCAATAATTGAATCATCATCTGGTTTTATCCATTTGAATTTTACAGAAGGTTCAACAACACCTCCAATCGACAGTGATTTAATACTAGGAGGTGACCAACCAATACTTGCTATATTTATAGCATTGACAGCTGATAATTTAGCTACATAATCAAAGTTTACTCCCTCTATTCTATCTCCATATTTTATTCCATTTTTAATTCTTAAGTCTTGATGTTGACGATCATAATTTTCATGTGCTTCCATTATTCTAACCCCTGCATAACCTAAATCATTAAATGGACGATGATGACCACCACGACCAAACCTGTCTAATCGGTAAATTAGTATTGGATTCATTTCAGGCATATATGTTTTTACTGTTTTGTTAATGTATCGTGCAAGTTGTCTTGAAATTCCGTCTACCTCACCACCATAAAATCTTCTAGAATTTCTTTCCTCTTCTGTTTCAATGAATGAAGTTGGTTCAGAAAAGATTCTAAAACTTCGATTATCAATAAATCCATCAACACCTTCAATATTACCAATCATGTCATTATTAAGTATTCCTATAATTTCCCAATTATTTTTTTTAGCAAATGCAGCAAATCCTTTTCCACCCATAAGGCCCTGTTCTTCACCAGAAAGCCCCAAATAAACTATACTATTATTAAATTTATATTTAGTAAGTACTCGAGCTACTTCAATTGTGCCAGCCATTCCAGAAGCATTATCATTGGCTCCAGGTGAATCATTTATATAATTTAAGGGGTCTGAAATTCGTGAATCTATATCACCACTCATTATAATATATCTGTTAGGGTATTTCAACCCTTTTTGTATAGCTACTACATTATTAACCCAAACTGGATGTATTATCCTTTCACTATCTTTTTTTGTAAAATAATTTTTTTGATAGAATACTTCTAGACAATTATCGCATTGTTTTGAAATCAAATCAAATTCTGACTTAATCCATCTTCTAGCTGCACCTATACCTCTATAATTTGATATAGTATCACTTAAAGAGTGTCTAGTTCCAAAATTAACTAAGGTTGAAACATCATTTTTTAATCTTTCCGCGTTAATAGAGTCAATTATTTTATAAAAGTCATTTGGAGCTTGACATAAAATTAAATTTGAAAATAAAAAGAAATAAAAAAAGTTTCTCATATGTTTTAGGATTAACCTAATAAAACTAATAAATAGTTATCTTTTTTTAGACATCAATTTTGAAGAAAATCCAAAA
>TARA_B100000686_G_C16806048_1_pt1 | contig 17807 bp, 14 predicted proteins | sample TARA_B100000686 | Tara Oceans TARA_B100000686 (sample SAMEA2622733) | marine metagenome | biome: marine biome (ENVO:00000447); feature: marine epipelagic mixed layer (ENVO:xxxxxxxxx); material: "saline water (ENVO:00002010), including plankton (ENVO:xxxxxxxx)" | depth 150 m
TATTTCTATTAAAAATTTGACCACCAAGCTCCTCTTCCAATTTTTGTACTTGCATACTAAGAGTTGGTTGAGTTACAAAACATTCCTCTGCTGCAAGAGTAAAATTACCACATTTAGCTATCGAAATTATATATTCAAGTTGAGTTATTGTCATTAGAATAAACTATACATATAATAAAATTAATAAATTTAAACTATAAGAATAAAGTTTGTTTTAACTTCATTTAATTATGCTAACTCTCATGTATATATTTTTATGAGGTGTTTCACGATCATCTATTTCTTCAGAATTAATTTTATCAACCACATCCATTCCATCAATTACTTTTCCAAAGGCAGTATAATTGTTATCTAAATGATATGCTCCTGGTTTTTGTTGTACAATAAAAAACTCAAAGGGTGAGGCAAGCTTATGAGGGTTATCGATTTCACTGCTAGGCATTGATATAATACCTCTATGATGCTTATTCCCTTTTCTAGTGTCAGGGGGAAGGAGATACCTTCCTATTTTACTTCTTTTCCTTAATACTTTAGGATTATCCGAATTTCCTCCTTGAATAATAAAATTTGGGACGACTCGATGAAAAATTGTTCCATCAAAATATTCTTTTTTCGTAAGATAGATGAAGTTAGCTCTATGGATTTCTGTATTGGAATATAATAGAATATCAATATTGCCATACTCAGTTGTGATTCTAACTTTATTTTCAGGGTTTTCCTTACCATACTCAAATAAAAATGGTATTGCATTATTTTTATTTAATAAAAATCTTTTTTCTTTTAAAATAACTTCTTTTTTTTCCTTAACTATATGTAATTTTTTAGCTGTATTTTCTTTTTTAGTAGTTTGACAACCAAAAATAAATATAGGTAAGAGAAAAAATAACATTCTCATGAAAGAGTCAATTTTATTAAATAATATTTCAAAAATAAAAGAAATCCCCTTACCAGGAGCAAAAGCTCATTTATCCATGGCTCCATATCATAGATTTAAATACATAAAGAACTATGATAGTTTTAAGTCAAAAGCAACTATTGCTAGTGTTTTGATTTTTGTTTTTGAAAATGACAAAAATGAATCCTGTTTTACACTTATTAAAAGAACATCTGGAATAGGTGTTCATTCAGGTCAAATAAGCCTGCCAGGTGGTAAAAAAGAATTAACTGACAATTCAAATTGGGATACTGCAATAAGGGAAAGTGAAGAAGAGATTGGAATAAAAAGAAAAAAAATAAATTTTGTCTGTGAATTAAGTCCTATTTATATTCCCCCTAGCAATTATTTCGTTTATCCCTTTATTGGAATTTATTCAGAATCACCAAAATTTAAAAGTGACCCCCTAGAAGTTGATAGATTAATTACTGTGCCAGTGAAATCATTAATTGATAAATCATTACTAGTTAATAAAAAAATAAATACTACTTATGCTAAAGATGTTAGATTTCCTGCCTTTAAATTTAATAATGAAGTTGTTTGGGGAGCCACGGCTATGATATTAGCTGAATTTAAATTTTTATTGAAGAGAATTGATATTTAATTTGGTAAATTTATCTTTTAAGATGAGTTATGCTTTTACTTAAAAAGAATACTTTAGGCCATTATTTAATTTTGAAAAAATGGTTAATAAGATACCTGGGAATCATGACCCATAGAAGGTATCGTGGATTTAATAAGCTAGAAATTAAAGGGTCAGAAATAATTAGAAATTTACCAGAAAAAAATGTTTTATTTATTTCTAATCATCAAACTTATTTTGCGGATGTAGTTGCAATGTTACATGTATTTAATGCATGTCTTCATGGTAGAGTTGATTCAATAAAGAATGTTGGATATTTGTGGAATCCAAAATTGAATATTTATTTCATAGCAGCTAAAGAAACTATGAAAGCTGGTCTTTTACCAAGAATATTGGCCTATGCTGGATCTATTTCTATTGAAAGAACATGGCGTGAAAAAGACAAAGAAGTTAATCGTAAGGTAAAATTTTCAGACATATCAAATATTGGTAAGGCTTTAAATGATGGATGGGTAATAACATTTCCCCAGGGAACAACAAAGCCTTTCAAACCGATTAGAAAGGGCACAGCACATCTTATAAAAAAATATAAACCCCTAGTAATCCCTATAGTAATTGATGGATTTAGACGTTCTTTTGATAAAAAAGGTATAATGATTAAAAAGAGAGATATACTTCAATCAATGATTATTAAATCTGCTTTGAAAATTAACTATAAAAAAGATTCAATTGAGCAAATTGTAGAAAAAATTGAATATGCAATTGAACAACACCCATCATTTTTGAAAGTTATGTCGGTTGAAGAGCTTAAAGCTCAAGAGGCTCTAAACAAAGAAAGAATGTGGTGAAATAACAACTCTTATTTTATAATACCTGCACAAGAAACCCTTGCTCCAGCTGCACCAGAAGGTTGTGAAATGAAATCATCCTCACCTGCATGAATAATTATAGATTTATCTATTAAATTTTTGATTGGGTCATCACAACCTAAACACCAAAGATCTGTTTTAAACATTACCATTCCATGTCCGGTAGAATCAGCAGTAAAATTCCCTATATCTCCCCTATGAAATCCACTATCTTTATCACCCCAAGCACCATGATTTTGAAAAGTAGGATTCCAATGACCTCCTGCGGACTTTCCATCAGATGCTGAACAGTCTGCTTTTTCATGAATGTGGATAGCATGCATTCCAGGATTTAGGCCCATTATATGTGCTTCAAGAATTACTTCTCCATCTTTTTCAGATAAAGATGCAAATCCTGATGTTCCACTATCATTTTTAGAATTTAACGAAACTTTGATCTTGTTCAACTTTGATTTATTTTCTTGCTTTTTAATACTATTATTACAGTTTATAAAAATTGCAAAAACGATTATAATTATTGGATTAAATTTCATTTTACTTATTATTTAAATTAAATATTTTAGTTTCCTTAAAAGGAGATAATTCAGTTTCTTCCATTTTTAATTGATAATTTTTCCAATTATTACTGAAAAAATCATTTGCTTTTTCTAGAGCAATTTTCAATTCCTCTTTTGCGTGTTCAAGTAATCTAATTTCTGTAGAAGTAATTCCTTTAGGTCTTGTACTTATATAAGATGAAGCTTTATTTAACCTATTTAAAACTGTTGGTTTTGGACTTCTTACTATACCTTGTCTTTTGTCATCTTTTCCAAAGAATAAATCTTGTATTTCTTTAATTTCAGAGATAATTTCTTTAGTTAGAGAAAGTTGATCCTTAACTAGGGTAGTATCATCTTTTTTTAGTCTTAAATTAAAATCTTTAGTTACTTCTAAACTTTTTGCAAGTTGTATTGTGATTTCGTCTGAAATTTCATAGTAGTTGTCTAAAATTTTTCCATACTCATATATTTCATCATTTAGCGTTTTATCAAAGGCAATTCTAGGGTCTGGTTTAACGGTTATATTACTTTTACTATTTTGATTACCAATTTCAATTATAACATTATAATTTCCTGGTTTAACATCTATACCTGAAGATTCTTTGTTCCTTTTTTTAATTATCCTGCTAGGATAATTTGGCCCTTTTTCATCCAAAGACCAATTAATTCTATAAAACCCTTTTTCTTTTGGTGTTTTTGTTTTAATGGTTCTTATTTCTCTTTCGCCATCTAATATTTTTAATGAAATTGTATCCACTTTCTTTTCATTATACTCATCATTATAGAAATATGTAAAATTTGCTCCAAATTTTCTGTTTGATCCATTAAAAATTGCATCACCACCAAATCTACTTCCTGTTGGTTGTTGTATTGACGATAAATAAGCAGTTGGAGCTTCAAATAATGTAATTACCTTGTTTAATTCCGATAAATTACCAGCAATTTTTCTTAAAGGGTTTATATCATCAATTATCCATGCAGCTCTTCCAAATGTTCCAATAACTAAATCATTCTCTCTTGATTGTATTGCAAGATCTTTTGTTGGAACAGTTGGAAATGTTTTAGAATTTAATTTTTGCCATTTTTCACCAGCATTAATTGAAATATATAAACCATCATCAGTTCCTAAGAATAATAGATTTGGATTTATAAGATCTTCAATTATACTAAGGGTAAAAGTTTTTGTGTCTTCTGGACCGACTATTCTCTGCCAAGTCTTACCGTAATTTTTTGTTCTATATGCATATGGCTCATAATTAAACCTTCTATAATCATTAGCAATTAACAAAGCTTCACCTTTATTTTTGTTAGAAGCTTTAATTTGAGGAATCCAGCTTCCCTTTGGTAATCCTTTCAACCCTTTGGTTACATCCATCCAATTTTTCCCTCCATCTCTAGTTATATGAACTTTTCCATCATCTGAACCCACCCATAACATATTTTTTTCAAGTGGGCTTGGTTCAATAACTAAAATTGTGCAATGATTTTCTGCACCAGTTGCATCAAGTGTTAATCCTCCACTTTCACCTTGTTTTTGTTTGTTAGGATCATTTGTTGTCAAATCTTTAGAGATTATTGTCCATGTTAATCCCTTATCAGTACTTTTATGAACAAATTGGCTTCCAAAATATAATGTATTATTATCAAAAGGATCTTGACCAATTGCAGCATTCCAATTAAAACGAAGTTTTATATTAGAATTTGGATGTGTTGGTCTAACTGAATAATTATTACCTGTTTTCCAATCATATCTTGAGACATATCCTTGTTGACTCATAGCATACCCAAACTGAGAATCATCTTTATCAGGAACAACATCAAAGCCATCTCCAAATGCAATTTCTTGCCAATAAGAATTTCTTATACCTTGAGTTTTCCAAACATAAGATGGACCTCTCCATGATCCATTATCTTGCATTCCTCCATAAACATTATAAGGAAATTCATTATCAGTACTAATATGATAAAATTGAGCTACAGGAATATTTCCAATAAATCTCCATGATTTACCACCATCTCTGGATATATTTAAACCTCCATCATTTCCATCGATTATAAATTGACCATCTTCTGGATGAATCCACCATGCATGATGATCTGGGTGAATACCATTAGAAACACCGTATGCTGGCATTAGTTGAGTAAATGTTCTTCCTCCATCTTCAGAAACATTAACATATGTAAAAACTGAATAAAGGCGATTCTCATTTTCAGGATCTACAAAAATATCTGAATAGTAAAACGGACGATTTCCAATATCTTTTTTATCGTTAATCTTTTTCCATGTTTTTCCACCATCATTAGATTTATAAAGCGCATTTTTTTTTGATTCAATAAGAGCATATATTATTTGAGGTTTATTTTTAGCTATTGCAATACCAATTCTACCCATATTACCTTTGGGAAGCCCATCATTATGACTTTTTTTTGTCCAAGTTTTACCCCCATCATAGGTAATGTAAAGAGAACTTCCTTCACCTCCTGATTTAAAAAACCAAGGATCTCTCTTGTGTTCCCAGAGTGCTGCAATCAATTTATTAGGATTTTTAGGATCAATTACAAGATCGGCAGCACCAGTTTTGAGATTACCACCCAATATTTTTGACCAGTTTTCACCACCATCAATAGATTTATACACACCCCTTTCTTTATGTTCTCCCCAAGGAGAACCTATTGCAGCAACATAAATAATATTAGGATTATTTGGATGAATAATTATTCTGTGAATATGACGAGTTTTTTCTAAACCCATTTTTTTCCAGCTAATACCTCCATCTAAGGATTTAAATATTCCATAACCTCCATTTAAACTATTTCGAGGATTTCCTTCCCCAGTACCTACCCAAATTACATCCGGGTTTGATTGTTGTATAGCTATAGCTCCAATTGAAGCTGTTATTTGATTCTCAAATAAGGGATTCCAGGAAATACCACCGCTTTTAGAGTGCCATATTCCACCTGAAGCTGTTCCAACAAAAATAATATTTGGGTTACTATGGACAACATCAATAGATGTAATTCTTCCACTCATTCCTCCTGGCCCAATATTTCTTGCGGGAATATTATTTAACCATTTAGTATTGAACTCTTGTGCACTAGAAAAACTAGCTAATATTAGACTTATAGAAATAAATAATAATCTCATTGAATTTAAATTTATTTTAAAGATAATAAACTGATTCAATTTAATTAACTCTTAAAAATATGTGATATTTTTACCGATTAAATAAAATATTTTATTTAAATGAAAATAAATAAATTTTTTTTATTTCTATTTGTAGGCTTTTTACTAGAAAGTTGTTCTGCGGTAAAAAACATTAAGGAATATATTAATCCTATTTCACCAAAGTATAAATCAGTTCCTTTTTTAAAAAAAAATATTCCATCTGAACCTGATTACTCTCTTGAAGAAAATTGGGCTGTAACTCCAACTAATTATCCAAAATCTTTGATTGAGATTACTAATAATATAAAATCTAATAAAGCTGCTGTTTTTTATATATATCCAACTTTATTACTTGACCCAAAAGACATTAGTTGGAATGCTGATGTTAAAAAGAATATTTTTCGTGATGAAGTTATAAACAAGGCTGTTAAATACCAAGCCTCTGCTTGGTTAGGTGCAGGGGAATTGTATGTTCCATTTTATCGTCAAGCACATATTAGAATTTTTAAAAGTCCATTTGATAAACAAGGGAAAGAAGCATGGGAAATTGCCTATTCTGATGTAAAAAGATCATTTAATTATTTTCTTAAAAACTATAGAAATAATCGACCTATAATAATTGCTTCACATAGTCAAGGAACTATGCATGCTAAAAGATTATTAAAGGAGTTTTTTGATGGAACTGATCTTCAGAATCAATTAGTTGCTGCTTATTTGGTAGGTGCAAAAATTACGGTTGATGAATTTAAACATTTAAAGCCTTTAAACTCTCCAAATGAATTTGGAGGTTATGTTAGTTGGAACACATATAAAAATAAAAGATTCCCAAAGAAATATGAACTTTGGTTTAAGGGGGGAGTAACTACTAATCCTATAAATTGGAATTTGAATAATCAATCAAGTATTTCAGATCATTTGGGCCTTTTGTATACAGATGGTACTATATATTCCAAAAGTGTTAAAATTATCAGACAAGATGGGATTTTATGGGCATCATTACCTAAAGTTCCAAAACGCTTTTGGTTGTCCTTTGTAAAAAGCTATCATTTTGCTGACATTAATTTATTTTGGATGGATATTCAAAAAAATGCTATTGATAGATTAAATAATTGGATTAGTAAAAATCAATAAAGTTTATTTTAAAATGATATATTTTGTAATTTGAACAAAACTTGACTATGAGAAACAAAACATCTAAATTGAATAAGAGTAGGAGAGATTTTATAAAAAAATCTGCTCTTGCATCTACTTTTATTATTTTGCCACGTCATGTTTTAGGTGGAATTGGTTTTAATTCACCAAGTGACCAGTTAGCTATTGCTGCAATTGGATCAGGGGGTAAAGGAAGAAGTGATATATTGAATGCCTCAAGGAATGGTAAGGAAAGAGTTATTGCTTTATGTGATATTGATCCAAATGGCAATCATGGAGTAATAGAAAGTCGCAAAAATTTTCCAGATGCTAAATTTTATGAGGATTTTAGAGAAATGCTTGATAGACATCCTGAGATTGATGCTGTGACAATATCAACACCAGATCATACTCATGCTGTTGCTGCAATAAATGCTATGCAAAGAAATAAGCACGTATATGTTCAAAAACCTTTAACTCATAATATACGTGAGGCTAGAATATTAACAGAAATGGCACGAGAGAGAAAAGTTGTAACACAAATGGGTAATCAAGGATCTTCAAATCCCGATCAGTTGACTGTAAAAAATTGGATTAATAATGCTGAGATTGGAGTAGTTGAAAAGGTATATGTTTGGACAAATCGACCAGTTTGGCCTCAAGGAATCCCAATGCCTAAAAGTGACAACACTAAACTTCCTGATAATCTAAACTGGGACTTATGGCTAGGACCAGCAAAGAAAAGAGATTATATTCCCAACATTCATCCTTTTAACTGGAGAGGATGGTGGGAATATGGTACGGGTGCCCTTGGTGATATGGGATGTCATATTATTGATGTGCCATTTAGAGCTCTTGGCTTAAAATATCCTAAAGATGTTGAGTGTAGCGTTGGAACTTTATATTCTAAAATGTGGACACCTGATTATATTCCTGAAGGTGCTCCTCCTTCATCATCTACTACCCTACATTTTGATGCTACTTCAAAAAATAAAAAACCTATTACAATGATTTGGACAGATGGTGGTATAAGACCCACTCATCCAGATTTAATTCCGCCAAATGAAGATATTGGTGGAAATGGAGGGTATAATGGAGTTATGATGATTGGTGATAAAGGAATTATAACTACAGATGTTTATGGTTATAGTCCAAAATTATATAAGGAAGGTCAAGAAACTAAAATAACTACTAATAAAAATAATTTAAATCTATCCTTTAAACATACCGCTAGTTGGGTTCAAGCTTGTAAAGCTGGTTTTAATAGCCCTGAACATTTATCTTTAACATCATCATTCGATTATGCTGGACCACTAACTGAAACAGTTTTAATGGGTAATATTGGCATTAGAAGTTATTTGCTTCGTAGAAAAAATGATAACGGAGGGATGGATTATTATGCTCGTAAAAAGTTGCTTTGGGATGGTTATAATATGAAAATTACAAATATGCCAGATGCAAATCAGTTTGTAACTAGAGAATATAGAAAGGGTTGGGAAATATAAATTTTTGATTAATTGAAAATTTTAGTAACTGGAGGTTTAGGATATTTAGGCTCTCATGTTGTTGTTGATTTACTAAAAAATAGTTTTTCTGTAGTAATTATTGATAATTTAATTAACAGTGATATAAGCTCGTTAGATTGTATTACTAATATTTCAAATAAAAACCTAGTTTTTGAAAAACTAGATTTAACTAAAGAAAAGCAAGTAGAAGAATTTTTTAATAGAAATTCTGACATTGAAGGAGTAATTCATTTTGCAGCACTTAAATCAGTTAGAGAGAGTATAAAATATCCTCTAAAATATTATCACAATAATGTCACAGGAATGATTTTATTATTAGAATATATGCCTAAAGGAATTCCGTTTGTTTTTAGCTCTTCATGTACAGTGTATGGAGCTGTTGAAAATAATCCAATTGATGAGAATACACCTTACGGAAATCCTCAATCTCCATATGCCCACACAAAACAAATATGTGAAATCATTATGAACTCTAAATTTAAAAGTGAGGTGAATTTTAAAGGAATATCTTTACGTTATTTTAATCCAATAGGGGCTCATCCAAGTGGTTTAATTGGAGAAAATCCAAAAAATAAGCCTGAAAACCTAGTTCCTTACTTAACACAGGTAGTTAGTGGCAGAAGAGAAGAGTTAACTGTTTTTGGAAATGATTATTTGACTATTGATGGAACATGTATTAGAGATTATATACATGTAATGGATCTTGCTGATTCTCATATAGCTGCAATAAATCATCTAAATAATTTAAAATCCAAAAAATATCTAGATGATTTTAATATTGGAACAGGAAAAGGTATAAGTGTTATACAACTAATTAAAATGTTTGAAGAGTCAACAGGAAAAAAAGTTCAATATAAAATTGGTAAAAGAAGACCAGGTGATCTTGAAGTAGCATATGCAAATACAAAAAAAACTGAAAAAATATTGGGATGGAAATCAAAATATACCTTAGATGAGGCACTTCAATCAGCATGGAATTGGGAGCTAAACCATCAATAGATAACTATTAAATTTTAATTACCTTGAATAAATATTATAAAAAGAAATGAATAGGAGAAATATTTTAAAGACAATTGGATCAGGTATTGCAGCTATGGGTGTAATCCCATTAATGGGATCTCAAAAACAAGAAGTATTTAAATCAAACAAATTAAAAGGCAATATTAATCACTCTGTTTGTAAATGGTGTTTTAATGACATGTCACTTGAAGAGCTAGCAAAAGAAGCAAAAAAAATAGGCTTGGTGGGTATTGACTTAATAGGAACTGAAGGATGGGATGTTTTAAAAAAAAACAATTTAATTTCAACTATGTGTTACGGAGATTTAGAAGGAAAATCAACTAGAAGCTTGACAAATGGTTGGTGTGATAAAAAATTTCATGATGAGCTCATATCTAATTACTTTAGACATATAAAATTAGTTGCGGATGCTGGATGGACTAACTTGATTTGCTTTAGTGGAAGCAGGAGAAACATAACTGATAAACAAGGACTTGAAAATTGTATTGAGGGCTTGAGTAAAATTATTCCTTTAGCAGAAAAATTGGGAGTTGTTTTGCATATGGAGCTTTTGAATTCAAAGATTGATCATAAAGATTATATGTGTGATAATTCACTATGGGGTGTTGAGTTATGTAAACGTTTAGATTCAAAAAATTTTAAATTATTATATGACATTTATCATATGCAAGTAGATGAAGGTGATGTTATAAGAACAATTTCTGAAAATCACCAACATATCGGACATTATCATACTGCTGGAGTGCCTGGTCGCAATGAAATAGACGAATCTCAAGAGTTATATTATCCAGCCATCATGAAAGCAATAGTTGAAACAGGATTTAGAGGGTATGTCGCACAAGAGTTTATCCCTAAAAAAAATGATAAAATAAAATCTCTAGCTAGAGCTGTTCAGATTTGTGATGTATAATTTCTAGTACTTTGCAGGTTTCCCTTTAGTAGTTGTTTTTTTTATAAAATCTCGCAAATCATCGTTTGCTTTTATCAAATCTTCTTTTCTTAAATACATCATATGACCACTTCTATATCCCTTAAAGAAAAAACGGTCCTTAAATTTTCCACTTGGATCAACTTGCCACATAGTATACTTTGCACTAAAGTAGGTGGTTGCTCCATCATAATAACCAGATTGAGTAAAAACTTTTAAAAATGGATTTTCAGCCATAGCTTGTCTTAGATTATCTCTAACTCTTACATTATCTTTATTCCAAGGTCTTACCGAATGATGACCTCTGCCCCAAGTATTATATTTTACATCAGATTTAAATTTCAACTCATTTTGTAAATAGTGATTAATAGCTGGTGTAAATGCATGGTCCCATGCACTCATTTCAGCATTATAATCAACCCTATTACCAGAGTCTTGTCTATCAATTCCTTTATATCTAGAATCTAGCCTTCCAATTGTTTTGCCTTCATCTCTTAAAAGTTCCTTCCAAAAAAATGATGTAGAAAGATTTATATTATTTTCAATAATATCTTTTTTATTAAGACCTGTAAAGTATGATATTTTATCTGCAATTGAATTTTTTTCAACCTCACTTATAAATCCTCCTTTTGATAAAGCTGGAATAAGTTCATTTAATGCAAATTCTTCAGATTTTGGAAGAATTTCCTCTAAATCCAATTTTTGTAGTTCTTCAGGTAGTTTTTTATGGTACCAAGATGCAGCTGTATAATATGGAAAATCAATGGCAGAGGAAACTGGACCAGGATATACTTGGTAATCAGCTGGAGAAACTAATATTACACCATTTAAATATATCCATTGTTTATCTTGAAGCTCATGAGATAATCCCATCACTCTTACTCCACCATAACTTTCTCCAATTAGATATTTTGGAGAGTCCCATCTGTTTTTTCTTGAAATAAAAGTGCTAATCCATTCAGCTAGGTATTTTATATCTTGATTAACTCCAAAAAAGGTTTTGCCACTTTCTTTTTTACCTTCATACTCGATGATTCTAGAATAACCAACATTTACAGGATTAACAAAAACTATATCTGCAGTGTCGAGAATTGAATATGGGTTTGACTTATATCCATAAGGTTGTATAGGATACCCTTCATCATCAATTTTTAGTATTCTTGGTCCGGTATAACCCATATGCATCCATAATGATCCTGCGCCAGGCCCTCCATTAAAAGAAAAAATTAGTGGACGAGTTGTATTATTAGAAATGTTAGTTCTTCTATAATATGTGTAAAACAAGCTTGCAATTGGTTTTCCATCTCCATTCCATACTGGTATTCTTCCAGCTTGAGCCTCATAATTAATTACTTGACCTTTAATTATAGTTTTATGTTGAGTAACTACTAGAGTATCAATAGGCAACTTCTTCTCTTGTGTATATATAAAAGTTGTAGATAAAAACAAGAGGTAAAAAAAATATTCCTTTTTCATAATGTTATTCTTTTTGTAATAAGAAAATTAATTCATTTTAATTACATAATAAAAAAAACCTCTCAAATTTGAGAGGTTTTTTATAGTAGTGAAAATTTCTTTAATCAATCTTTATTTCAACACCTCCACGATTAAACTCTACTCTTCGACTTGCTTCACGTCCTTTCCATGTAGAATTATCACCTAAAGGCTTGCTTTCACCAAAAGCTTTGGTTGAGATTCTGCTAGAATCAACACCAGCAGCTTCTAATGCAGCTTTAACAGCATCAGCTCTTCCTTGTGAAATTTTCATATTATATTTTTCTGAACCATCTTCGGAAGCATGACCTTCTATAACAATATTTACATCAGAATACTCATCTAATAGAGCCTTAAGCTTCATAACCATAGCTTCTCCATCAGAATTAATTTTTGTACTAGAAACATTGAAATATATTTTAGAATTACTGTCAGCTAAAAATTCAATTAATTTAACAGGTTCAGCAACACATCCTCCATTTTCAGCTACACCTGCCTCATCTGGACATAAATCATCTTTATCTAAGACTCCATCTCCATCAGTATCTGGCCAAGGGCATCCATCGTTTCCAACGGCACCAGCTTCATTTGGACATTTATCATCTTTATCAACTACAGTGTCTCCGTCAGAATCTGGACATCCACCCATTTCAGCACTTCCAGCAGCATCAGGGCATGCATCTTCTTGATCTGCAATTCCATCACCATCAGAATCTGGACAACCATTCATTTCAGCAGTACCAGCTTCCTCAGGGCAAGAATCTTTGTTATCAGGAATACCATCACCATCTGTATCAGGACATCCGTCAAACTCTTTTAATCCAGGCACATCTGGACATACATCTTTTTTATCGTTAACGCCGTCTCCATCACTATCTCCAGTTCCGAACAGGTAAGTTACACCTATAACGTGTTGCATCTGGTTAGATGAATTTTTTTCAGAGGCATTCCTCATTGAAGTGCTAAGATTAGCAGCCCATTTGTCATTAAGTCTTATGTTAACTCCTGCTCCACCATGAGATGTTCTTGCAGCAGTAGTTGAAGGGAAAGTACCTTCCTTACTAGAATTCTTTTCGCCAAAATTAGATAATCCATATCCAGCAAAAAGGTAAGGGATTACCTTTCCTTCTTTAACGATATTGAATTTAACAACACCATCTACGGTGTAGTAATCTTCAGCAGATTTATCAATACTATTAGCTGAATATTGAGCTCCAATAGAAAAACCTCCCCCTAAATAACGGGTAAGACTTAGCGCAGGAACACCAAAACCAGAGCCTTTCTCAGCATCATCAATGCTAACAATATTCGCACCAATAGCGATTGCCCATGGATTTTCAGCAGTTTGAGCAGTTAGATTATTTGAAGTAAAAGTCCAAGCAACTAACGCTAATACGAGAGTCAAATATTTTTTCATTTTGTAATTGTTATATACAGCAAATATAGTAAAAACAAGCATAAATTCCACAATCTGAAAAAAATCTGTAATTTATCTTACAAATTCAACTTGAGTATTTCTTTATTTTAAGCCTAAACTCCTTTTCGCTTAATTTTTCAAGAACGTAATGAATATTAGCCAATATAGTGCCTCTTGAAAAGCTTATATTAACAAGTTTTATATTTTGATGACACCAATTTTTTATTCTAGATGTGTCTATTTGAGAAAATGGTATTGAAATAGCTTTGGAGAAAAATTTATTAGCTCTTGTAAGTGATGAATCTTCGGCTATAACCCTAAATTCAAGTGTTTTGATTTTTTCATCACTTGTAATTGTTACAAAATATTTAGTTTTAGATAATTCTTTTAGATATTCTTTTTTACTCAAATTATTTTTTTCAAATGAAGCATTATCATTTAGATAAAATCCATTTACAATAAGATTTTTCTCAAATATGTTTGGAGAAATACCCTCAATATAATTCGAGCCTACTTGAGAAGTGTTCTCAGAATTAAGAACCTTTTCAAATTCAAACAAATTTGATTTTTCATTAAAATTGTTACATTGGATTATAAAAAAGTATATTATAAAATAAATAATTTTGTAGTTTTTCATTTTACTAAAATACTTTAAAGAGTTGATTATTTTAAATTTATATCATAAATAAATTACCTAGATTGAATTGCAATTTTTAATAAAAATCAATACATTTCTAAAAAAAAAAAAAGAAATGAAATTTAAATTACTATCGTTATTGATTTTTTTCACTTTGAATGCTTATTCACAAGTGGAACTTGAAGGTGTTGTTAAAGACAAAAAAACTAACACTCCAATTGAGGATGTTAGGATTCAGTTAAAACCTATTAGTAGTAAAGGTGCAGGATATTGGACTGGAACTATGACAAAGCAAAACGGCTTATATAAGGTTTCAACTACAATGAAACTTCCTGCTCAAATTTCATATGAAAAAGAAGGATGTGGAAAAAAAACTATAAGAATAAGAACAGGTGATGAAGATGTAGCTGTAGTTGTTTTAAATTGCTCTGATGAGGCGATAGCAGCTATAATTAAAGAACAGACTACAGATACTGATGGAGATGGATTGGTTGATAAACATGATAAATGTCCAAAAGAGGCTGGTGTTCCTGAAAATGAGGGCTGCCCTGCAGAAGAAGTAGAAAAAGCTGGGCCATCTCTAGAAGAGATTGCTGCAGCTGAAAAAGCTAAAGTAGATGCTTTAAAAGCATCGAAAGCTAAAGCAGATTCAGCACTTGGAGCAAAAATTAAATCAAGTATAAAATTTACTTTAAACAGTTATGTTGTTTCTTCTAGTGGAAATAATCTTTTACGTGAAATAAGAGATTTACTTGTTTCAAATCCTTCTGCTAAAATTTACCTTCATGGTCATGCATCAACTGATGGAAGTTCTGAATACAATCAAGTTTTATCAGAAAACAGAGCTTCTGCTGTAAAAAAGATTCTTGTAGATCTAGGAATTGATTCTTCAAGAATTAAATCTATGGGTCATGGAGAAGATAATCCTCTTGAAAGTAATTCTTCATCAAGAAGAGTTGAGATTAGTATGCAGTGATTATAATATTTTAAAATTAGAAAAGCCTATTTATTCAAAATAGGCTTTTTTTTAATTGGATATTTTATGTAACAAAAGTTTTGTTTTGCTAGGTGTTAGGTAAGACCTTTTATAGGTTACAGACTTGATTTTCTCCTTAGAATAATACATTGGAAAATATTTATCATTTGCCCATTTTTGATAAAGATTACTATAGAAAGGACTGTCTGGATTTCCAGATTGTCCAGGACTATTGGCAGCAATAGAGGAGTCCCAATCACCAGTGTTAACTATTATTCTAAAAGTGGCTCCACTAGATTGTCTATTATTCCCACCTGTAGATCCAGGTGTATATGAGTTCCCGCCTCTTGGTAGAGGGCCAAGATTTAATTTATTTGCAGTTTCTTTATCTGTTATTTTACCTAAAGGATGATTTATAGCAATGTGTTTGAACTTTTCTTGTCCATATTGCCAATTTATAATTTTTGGACCCAAATTTTTTTCAAGATTGTTTATTGCATTTACAAAAGATTCTTTTAAAAAATTATTTCTAGATAAAATAGGATTATTTCCAAAGAATTCTTTTTTTGGAATAACAATCCAATCAATAATTTTTTTTAGTTGAATTGAGGTAATAAAACCCTTAGCCTTTTCAGGTACAAATTTTTCATGAGCTAGTTTTTTTATTTCATTTTCCCATGAAACATAAATTGCAGCAGGAACGGAATTAGGTTCTAATTTAAAATCCCAATCAAATAATTTTTCTTTTATATTAGAATTTTTTTGATTAAAAGATATATTATTGAGTAATGGTATTAATATCTTAGCTGGGATAGATGTAACATCAACTTGAAGATTTTTCATTATATTCATATTCAGAGGAGTCTTTTGATTAAGTACTTCATTTACTCTTTCTCCTCTATAAGGATCTGACCAAGAGAAACCTATTGCATTCCAGTATTTATAGCTTTTTGGAGTCACATTTTGATTTGCTGTAGCTATAAAACCTCTAGAGGGGTTTAATTCATTTGGTTTGTCAATTATAGGGAGGTATCCTTCCCATTCATAATCTCCATTTCCTAATACAGGTACTAATCCACTAAAATTTGATCTAATTGGAGCAATTCCAACAGCTTGCCAACCAATATTACCTTTTTTGTCAGCCCAAATCATATTTTCACCAGGAATATTACTATAGTTACATGCTTCTCTAAACTCTTCCCAATTTTTAGCTTGATTCATTCTTAGAGATGCCAGATAAGGAGATCCACCTTGTTCTAACCATGCACATCTTACAGCAAAAGCTATATTTTTTGTTTTGTTAAAATAAGTTACAGGTCCATGATGAGTATATTTTAATTTAACTTCTTTTGGAGTGTTACCTTTAATAGGAATTATTTCCTTTATTATTTTCATTTTTCTCCATTTACCATGAAATTTATATTCTAAGGAATCATTAGGATTTATTTCATACTGATATAAATCTTCTCCATCTGTTCTAAATACTGTAAGTCCCCATGATCCAAATTCATTGTGTCCAATTGAAATACCTGGTATTTCTGGTTCGCCCCCTCCAATGACATTCCAATTAGGAGAGATTAAATGTGCCATATATCTTAAGGATGGAACTGAAATTCTTCTATGAGGATCATTTGCCATGTATGTATTCCCATCTTCAGTTTTTTCTCCACTTACAACCCAATTGTTACTCCCGATAGATAAAGAATCATTAATTGGTTCATTTTGATAGGCTAGGGTTTGATTTTTTTTATAATCTTTTGTTATATCATTTTCTGAAAATCTTAGTGATTTTCTAAATGCATAATAAGGAGACAATATATTTTCAAAAAGTAGCTCTTTATCAATTTTTGGATCTAATGTAATTATGGGGTCTTTTGGATGAAACCACATTAGCTCTTTTACTTTATCCTCACCTAATAAAGCGACGGCTCTACCAATTTGAAGCTCTGCACCTATGTTTCCTAATAAACCTTGATGTCTTGAAATAACAACTTCAGGAGTCCATATATTTGGTTTTATTCCTAAAATTTTGAATGGCAGGGGTAGATCATCTGGAGTCTTGTTTATTTCAGTAATATATTTATTGATGCCATCAACATATGCCCGAATTATTTTTGCTCCATCAGGATGATAATGATTTAATTCTTCCTCTATATCTCCCCTAAATTTAAATAATCGAGCTCCTATATCTCTATCTAATTCTTTTTCACCCAGAATTTCAGCTACAGTTCCAGTTGCCTGACGTCTCCATACTTCGAACTGAAAAAGCCGGTCTTTTGCAGCAAGATATCCTTGAGAAAAAAATAAATCGTATTGATTTTGAGCATAAATATGGTTAACCCCCCATTGATCTCTTAGAACTTCAACTACATCATTAATTTCATTTATTGAAATTTCTTCATATTTAACATTATCTTCAAATCCCTCATTACATGATAGCCCAAAGGCTATTATAAGAAAAAGATATGATTTTAAGAATTTCATCTATATAAATTTAAATAAAAATAAAAAAGGAGAATTATTTTACGATTCTCCTTTTGTGACCTCGGCAGGATTCAAACCTGCAACCTCTTGAGCCGTAATCAAG
>TARA_B100000686_G_C16806044_1_pt1 | contig 17799 bp, 10 predicted proteins | sample TARA_B100000686 | Tara Oceans TARA_B100000686 (sample SAMEA2622733) | marine metagenome | biome: marine biome (ENVO:00000447); feature: marine epipelagic mixed layer (ENVO:xxxxxxxxx); material: "saline water (ENVO:00002010), including plankton (ENVO:xxxxxxxx)" | depth 150 m
CTTTTGATACTTTATATGCAGAAGGACAAAGAAGATATATGGAAACCTTTTCTGCTTATGTAAGACAGTTTTTAGGAAATCTTGAAAGACCTGATGTTGATAAAATTGAAGGATTATCACCAGTAATTGCAATAGAGCAAAAATCAACTTCAAGAAATCCTAGATCTACTGTTGGTACAATTACTGAATTATATGATTTTGTTAGACTATTATTTGCAAGAATTGGTGTAGCATATAGTTACCTTACAAATAAGCCAATGGTTAGTTATACTGAGACTCAAATATTGAATCTTATAATTGATAATTATAATGGGATTAAAATAGGCATTTTATCTCCTGTAATTAAGTCAAGGAAAGGTCACTATAGAGAGCTATTTGAAAACTTTTTGCGTCTAGGTTTTCTAAAAGCAAGAGTTGATGGGCAGATTATTGATTTATATGAAGGAATGAAATTAGATCGATATAAAAATCATGATATCGAATTGCTAATAGATGTTCTCACAGTTTCAAAAAACAAAAACTTAACTAAACGTCTTGAAGAATCATTAAAAACAGCAATGTATTACGGGGATAGCAGTATTTTAATACTTAACCTTAAAACTGAAAAAATTCGATATTATAGCAGTAATTATATGTGTGAAGAATCTGGAATTTCTTATCCTAAACCTGAACCAAATAGTTTTTCATTTAATTCACCAAAAGGTATGTGCTTACAATGTAATGGTATAGGGATAGAATATTCTATAAACAGGAACAAAATTATACCAGATACAAATATTTCAATTAATAATGGAGGTATAGTTCCTCTTGGGATTAAAAGAAAAAATAATTGGGCATTCAAACAAATAGAAGTAATATCTATTTGTTATAACTTTAGTTTAGATGATCCTATCAAAGATATTCCACAAAAGGGAATGGATGTTATTTTATCTGGTTCAACAGAAAAGTTCTCTATTAAATCTAAATCATTAGGAATTACTAGAAAATATAAAATTGATTATGAGGGAATTGAAAATTTTATTTTGAATCAATTTTCCCAAAACGAATCAAAAAAAATTAAAAGATGGGCAAAAAAATTCATGGATTCCAAAATTTGTTCAGAATGTAATGGGTCTAGACTTAATAATAAGGCTTTGCATTATAAAATAAATAAATCAAATATTTTAAATCTTATATCAATGGATCTAAAAGATTTATACAATTGGTTTGATTCTCTAGAGACTTTTTTAAATAATAATGAAATTAAAATTTCACATGAACTAATTAAAGAGATTAGAACTAGACTTAAATTTTTATTAAACGTTGGGTTAAATTATTTAACTCTAAATCGTTCCTCTAGATCACTTTCTGGAGGCGAGGCTCAAAGAATAAGGCTAGCAACACAAATTGGATCACAATTAGTTGGAGTTCTTTATATACTTGATGAACCAAGTATTGGATTGCATCAAAGAGATAATCAAAGGCTTATTAAATCATTAGAAGAGCTAAGAAATATAGGTAATTCTGTTATAGTTGTTGAGCATGACAAACAAATGATTTTAAACTCTGACTATATAATTGATCTTGGACCTGGACCTGGAATTAAAGGTGGTAATGTAATATCACAAGGGGAACCTTCAAAATTATTAAAGCAAAATACAATAACTTCAAAATATTTATCAGGAAAACTTAAAATTGAAGTTCCAAAATTAAGAAGAAATGGTAATGGAAATTTTATTTCATTAAAAGGATGCGTTGGTAATAATTTAAAGAATATCAATGTTGATTTTCCTCTTGGATTAATGATTGGAATTACTGGTGTTTCAGGTAGTGGAAAATCAAGTTTAGTTAATGAAACCCTCTACCCTATTTTGAACAATTATTTTTATAATGGAAATAAAGAAATTTTACCATTTAATAGAATTGAAGGAATTAAAAATATTGATAAAGTTGTTGATGTAAATCAAAGTCCAATAGGCAGAACCCCAAGAAGTAACCCTGTAACATATTGTGGGGTATTTAGTGAGATAAGAGAATTGTTTTCTAAAACAAAAGAATCTCAAATAAGAGGTTACAAACCAGGCAGGTTTAGTTTTAATGTGGCTGGTGGAAGATGTGAAAGTTGTTCTGGAGGAGGTATGAGAACAATTGAAATGAATTTTCTACCTGATGTATATGTCGAATGTGAATCTTGTCAAGGTTATCGATTTAATAGAGAAACTCTAGAAATTCTTTATAAGGGAAAAACAATTAATGATATTTTAAAAATGTCAATTAATCAAGCTACTGAATTCTTTAAGTCAATTCCTAAAATATATAATAAATTGAAAACTATTCAAGAAGTAGGTTTGGGATATATTTCCTTAGGACAACCATCAACTACTTTATCAGGCGGGGAAGCTCAAAGAGTTAAATTAGCAGCAGAATTATCAAAAAAAGACACAGGAAATACTATGTATATTCTAGATGAACCAACTACAGGACTTCATTTTGAAGATATTCGAGTGTTAATGGAAGTTTTAAATAAATTAGTTGACAAAGGAAACACAGTAATTATTATTGAACATAATCTTGATGTGATAAAACAAGTTGATTATATAATTGAAATTGGTCCTGAAGGCGGTAAAGAAGGTGGTCAAATTGTTTGCTTTGGTACACCTGAAAATATTTTAAAATTAAATAATAGTCATACTGGATATTATTTGGCTAAAGAATTAAAATGAAATTTTTATTTATATGTTAAGTATCCCTATATATAAATATTTTAGAAATGTATTTTTATTAATTTTTGGGCTTTTTCACTTAAAACTTTATTCCCAAATATCAGCTACTTATTCTATAAATGCTGATTTAAAATTAAAAGATAGACTAATAATAATTAATCAAAAGGTTAAAGTTTCAAATAATTCTAGTAAAGTTTTAGATACTTTATTTTTTAATGATTGGTCAAATTCATATAGAGATACAAAAACTCCTTTAGCTCAAAGACTAGCTGAAGAATTTGATAGAAGTTTTTATTTTTCTTCTCCAAGAAGTAAAGGGAAAACAGCAATTAGAAACATTAAGATTGGAAACAAATCAATTAACTGGGAAAGATTAAAAAATCAAAACGATATAATTAAAATTATTTTAAAGGACCCACTAACTAATAATGATACAATTTTATTGAACTTAGATTATTCAATTGAAATTCCAAATACTCAGTTCACAGGAATTGGATATAAAAGAAATCTAATTAATCTCCAAGATTTTATTATATCTCTAAGTTCATATAAAGATGATAAATGGTTAATCCATAGTAATTTAAATCTAAATGATAATAGCCAAATTAAATCAAAATATACAGTTAAATGGTTGTATCCAAAGAACTTACATTTATTAAGTTCAATGAAGAAATTAAATACTGTATCTAGAGAAAATAAGAAAGAAGCATATTTTGAATCTGAACTGATAAGATCTCCTAAGTTTATGTTTTCAAAAGAAAATAAAGTAATAGGTTATGAAGTTGATAATACAACTATATATACTGATATATTTGATAAATCAGCTAGTTTAGGGCAATCAAAAGTTGAAAAGATTCATAGATATCTAGCAAGTTTAATTGGAAAAAACAAATTTGATGAAACATTTCTTATTACTTCTTATGATTATGATTTGAGGCCTTTGTATGGGTTAAATATCTTTCCAAAGATTATAAATCCATATGATGTAGTTTTTGTTGAAGAAATCACATTTTTAAAAACATATATAACTGAATATGTTAGACAAAGATTAGATCTTAATTTTAGACAGAATCACTGGCTGAGTGAAGGGGTTACAATATATTTAATTAATAGATATATTAAAGAGAATTACCCTAATCAAAAATGGACTGGAAAATTGTCTTCACTTCCATATTTTAAAAAGTATTCAATTGCAAAGTTAAATTTCAACTATAGTTTTATGCTATATAGTGAGTTAATGCTTAGAAATAATTTACATCAAGCAGCAACAACTTCAAAAGATAAACTTATAAGATTTAATGAAAGAATTGCTACCCCATATCAAGTTGGAACCATGTTCTCATATTTAGAAAATTATATAGGGAATAATGCTTTTGACAAAATACTTTATAATCTAGATAAAGTAAAAAACATATCAGATTTAAAAGAACTTATTAATAAGTATTCAAATAAAATTAATGCCGATAATTTATTAGAATACTTAAATCAAAAACACACATTAGACTTTAGAATTAATAATGTTTCAAAATCAAATAATGGTTATATAATTGATACAGATCAACTATCTAAGTCAGAAATACCTTATCAAGTTTCAATGATTAAAAACGATTCTATAATTGCTACCAATTGGATTACAAATAACTTTAGAACAAAAACTTTTTTCAACAATGATTCCTCAGATTATATAGCAATTAATCCAGAATTTGGTTTGCCCGAAACAAACAAACGAAATAACTGGTATTCAACTAAGTCTTCAATATTTAATAAACCGTTTAGCATAAAATTCATTAAAGATGTTGAAGATCCAATGAAAACACAATTGTTAATTAATCCTACTGGATCTTACAATCTATATGATGGTGTTAGCTTTGCTGCACGTTTTCATAACAAAACTCTTCAGAGTAGACCTTTTGTATATGTTTTTGAACCTGGATATTCTACTCAAGAAAACACTCTTGTTGGCACATTAAATGCTCTATACAGACACTATAATGATTCAAAATCAAATTATTTAACTCAATTTAAATTTTATGGAAGTAGTTTTCATTATTCCAACAATCTTCGCTACACTGTTGCTGTTCCATCTTTAAGGTTTTATTTTAGATCGAATGATTTGAGAGATAATTTAAGAAATGTATTAAGTTTATCATGGTTTCATATAGAAAGAGAATTGATGGATATCTCTTCTAAGACACCTAATTATTCTCTTGCTCAAATAAAATTTGTTACTTCTAATCCTGGATCTGTTAAATTTTTAACCATGAATAATAGCTTAGAGATTGCAAAGGATTTTAAAAAAATTATTCTAGAAATTCAGTATAGAAAATTATTTTCATCTGGAAGATTATTCTCTAGTAGACTATTTTTTGGATCATTTTTAGGGAAAAGAAAAAATTTAAATAATTATTTCAATTTTAATTTGAATAGACCAAATGATTATTTGTTTGAATATTCTTATTTAGGCAGATCTGAAACTGAAGGTTTTTATAGTCAACAGTTTATATTAAATGAAGGAGGATTCAAATCAATAATACCTAACAGTTCATCAGATAGATGGATTTTAAGTACAAATTTTGCTATAGGTATTTGGAAATGGTTTGAAGTTTATGCTGATATGGGTATTCTTAATAATATAAATCTTCCATCTAAAGGATATTATGATTATGGAATCAGACTTAATTTCATTCCAGATTATTTTGAATTATACTTTCCATTTGGTTCAAGTTATGAAAATGAAATAAATAGTCGAGATTATTTATCTAAAGTAAGATTTGTTTTATCACTGAATGGAGAAGATTTGGGTAAGTTTTTCTCAAGAAAATGGTTGTAAAAAGTCTTATGTTTTAAATTTTGTAAATTCGACCTACCCCTTTATGAATAGTGCAAGTTTAAATTTAAAAAAGAAAATTAGCTATAATGAATATAAAAACATTATAGTTGAAGATTACAAAACTATTGTATTAAGTAGGGCTTGTAGTAACTTAGGCAGAAGAGAAGTTTTATCAGGAAAGGGTAATTTTGGTATTTTTGGTGATGGAAAGGAATTACCTCAAGTTGTAATTAATCATTTCTTTAAGAATGGCGATTTCAGATCAGGCTATTATAGAGATCAGACATTATTAATGGCTCAAAATATTTTAAGTCCTGAAAACTTTTTTTCGGCTCTTTATGCGCATACAAATTTAGATTATGAACCTATGTCTGGAGGTAGACAGATGGTTGGGCATTTTTTAACTAAAAGTATTAATAAAGAAGGATTATGGAATAATTTAATGAATCAAAAAAACCATAGTGCAGATGTTTCTCCAACTGCTTCTCAAATGCCAAGACTAATTGGATTAGCTCAAGCATCTAAAATATACAGAAATCTAGATATAAGAAACTCCGAATTATTCTCTAACAATGGTAATGAAATTGCTTGGGGAACTATTGGAAATGCTAGTACAAGTGAGGGTTTGTTTTTTGAAGCGGTTAATGCAGCTGGAGTTCTACAAATACCTATAATTCTTAGTATTTGGGATGATGATTATGGAATTTCAGTTACAAATGAAGATCAAACTACTAAAGGAAGTATTTCAAAAGCACTAGCTGGTTTTAAAAGAAATAATAATGATGATGGATTTGAAATAATCAAAGTTAATGGATGGGATTATCCATCATTAATTAATGCATATTCTAGAGCTGAAAAACTTGCTAGGAATGATCATATTCCAGTTATTGTACATGTGGTAGAACTTACTCAACCATTAGGACACTCATCATCAGGATCTCATGAGAGATATAAAACTAAAAATAGACTTGAATGGGAGAAAAAATTTGATTGTAATTTTAAATTTAAAGAATGGATAATGCAAAACAAGCTTTTAGATAAAGAAACACTTGATCAAATTGAATTAAATGCAAAAAGAGAAGCAAGAGAATCAAAAATTAAAGCATGGACAGAATTTAAAAATGGAATTAATAAAGACTTTGATTTTTTAAACTCACATCTTGATAATTTATATAAGGAAACTTCAAATTCAGTCGCAATAAAGCTTGCAAAGAAAAAATTAAATACTTTTGATTATATAGGATATAGAGAAATACTTACTATAGCAAGAGATATACTACCTGAAATATCAAGTTTAAATTCACCCACTAAGACAAAATTTGTAAGATATATAAATAAAATGAAAACAGAATTACAGCCAAAATTCTCATCTCATTTATATACTAAATCATATAAAAAATTCATACATACTCCAATTGAATACCCTTCTGAAACAAAATTAGTTGATGGAAGGATTATAATTAGGGATAATTTCGATGTATTATTATCAAATAACGACAAACTATTAATCTTTGGTCAAGATTGTGGTAAAATTGGAGATGTAAACCAAGGTTTAGAAGGATTACAAAAGAAATATGGGAAACTACGTGTTGCAGATGCTGGTATAAGAGAAGCTACTATTGTTGGTCAGGGAATTGGCATGGCTCTTAGAGGACTTCGTCCAATTGCAGAAATTCAATATCTTGATTATATACTTTATTGTCTTCAAATATTAAGTGATGATTTAGCTTCCTTAAGTTATAGAACCCATGGTCAGCAAATTGCCCCATTAATTATTCGTACTAGAGGACATAGATTAGAAGGTATTTGGCATTCAGGATCTCCTATGGCAGCAATGATTCATTTATTAAGAGGAATGTATTTGTTAACTCCAAGAAATATGACAAAGGCTGCTGGGATGTACAATTCATTATTAATACTTAATCAACCAGCAATCCTTATTGAAACTTTGAATGCATATAGATTAAAAGAAATTCTTCCAAAAAACTTAGGGTATTTTACAGTTGAAATTGGAGAAATTGAAATTCTCAAAAAAGGAAAGCATGTTACATTAATTAGTTATGGAGCAACTATACAATTAGTATTAGAAGCTGCAGAATTATTAGAAAAATATGGAGTATTAGCTGAAGTAATAGATCTTCAGTCATTAATTCCATTTGACATATCTAAACAAATTACTAAAAGTATTGCCAAAACTAATCGATTAGTAATAATTGATGAAGATATGCCTGGTGGAGGGACCGCTTATATATTGCAGCAATTATTAGATTATCAAAACATATATAATTATTTAGATAGTGAACCAAAATTATTATCAGCTAAAGATCATCGTCCAGCATATGGAACTGATGGAGATTACTTTTCAAAACCTAATAAAAATGACATTTTTGAGGTAGCTTATGGTTTAATGCATGAAGCCAATCCTCTAGATTATCCCAAATTATTTTAATTGTTATATATCCCGTTCAATAAATCTATTAGTATCGCTTTATGATTATTATTAACTCCAATAATTCCTTTTGATTTTAAATCTGCTTTTGCAAGTAAATCTATACAATCTGAGCAATTTTTGATACTATAATTTTTAGAAGCTATTTCGAAATCTTTTATGAAATATGGATTTATTCCAAGAATAGTTGCAGTTTTAGATTTATCTTTCAAAACATGGTATTTTAATAATCTGTTAAAAAAGTTAAAGATTGAGGAAATTGTAACAACTAAAGGGTGTTGATTAGAATTTCTAGACATATAAAGCGCAATACGGTAAGAGCTATCAATATTCTTTTCTCCAATAGCATTAATTAACTCAAAATTGTTAAAATCCTTACTATACCCAATATATTGTTCTATAATCAATGGTGTTATTATATCTGAATTAATTATTTTAAGTTTTTTTATTTCTTGAGAAATTCTTCCCAAATCAGAGCCCAAATATTCAGCAAGTATTTGAACTGCTTTAGGCTCAAATTGCATTTTTTCAAGATTTAATTTATTCGAAATCCAATTAATTACCTGATTATCATAAAGAGATTTTGACTCAAAGACTATTCCTGATTTTAAAGTTGCTTTATATAATTTATTTCTTTTATCAAAACTTTTATTCTTATAACAGAATACAACAACACTTTGTTTTTGTGGTTTTAGAACATATTCAGAAAGTTCATCAAATTTTTTTTCTAAGCCCTGAGCTTCTTTAATCAAAATTAATTGACGTTTTGCAATCATAGGATATCTCTTAGCATATTCTATAATTTCTTTATCATTAGTTTCACTTCCGTAAAGTACTGTAAAATCAAAATCTATTGAAGATGAATCAATTAATTTGTTTTCTAAAGTCTGAGCAATATTATCAATAAAATATGATTCAGTACCCGACAATAAATAAAATGTAGATATTTTATTATTTTGAATATCACTTATAATTTTATTGTGGTTCTGCATCTAATAAAATTTCTGCAACTTTGTTAAATGGAAAAATTAAATTTTCCCAATTTTAATCTTAAACTTAAAAGTAAAAAAAATATACTCTATATTTTTGATGTAATTAGAAAAAAATGGATAAAATTAACAGCTGAGGAATGGGTAAGACAACATTGTATAAATTACTTAATTACTAATAAAAAATATCCTAAATCATATATTAATGTTGAAAAGAAATTTTTAATAAATGGTGTTAATAAAAGATATGACATAGTTGTATATGATAAACTTGGGAATATATCTATTTTAGTTGAATGTAAATCGAATCAAATATTACTTGACCAGAAGGTTTTTGATCAAATTTCAAAATATAATTTAAAAATTAATAGTCAATATTTAATGATTACAAATGGTATTACTCATTATTTTTGTAAAATTGATTATAAATTAAAGAAATACATATTTATTAAAGATTTGCCAGAATTCTTAAAATAAAATGAAAATTGCAATTGTTTTAATTAATTGGAATGGAGAGAAATTACTTAGAAAATTTCTCCCTAGATTAATTAAGTATAGTGATAATGCGTCTATATACATTATAGATAATAACTCAACCGATAATTCGGTGAAATTTGTTAAATCTAATTTCTCAGAAATTATAATGATTTGTCATGATAAAAATTTAGGTTTTGCAGAAGGATATAATAAAGGACTAATGAATATTAATGCAGATATTTATTGTTTGATTAATAATGATGTAGAGGTTTCAAAAGATTGGCTCAGGCCAATTATAAAATCATTTAAAGAAAATCCTGAACTAGCGATTGCTCAACCAAAAATATTAGATTATAATAACAGAAATATTTTTGAGTATGCAGGGGCTGCTGGAGGCTATATTGATTCATATGGCTATCCTTATTGTAGAGGCAGGATATTTAACACAATTGAGAAAGACATTAGTCAATATAACCATTTCCATAAAGTATTTTGGGCAAGTGGAGCATGTTTTTTTATTAAAAGTAGTGTCTGGAAAGATTTAAATGGATTTGATATTGATTATTTTGCTCACTTTGAGGAAATAGATTTATGTTGGAGAGCATTTAATAAAGATTATTTGGTGGGATCAATTGGATTATCAAAAGTTTATCACATAGGGGCTGCAACTTTAAAAGTTTCAGAAAAAAAATGGTATTTAAATTATAGAAACTCTTTAATTTTAATACTTAAAAATCTACCTAAAGAAAATCTTATAAAAGTATTTTTTGTAAGAACAATTCTTGATATTATTTCTGGTTTTAGATTTATTTTGATTGGCAATTTTAATGCTTTTGTAGGGTTTTTTAAAGCTTACATTAATTTTTATTTTAATTTTTATAAATATTATAAAAAAAGAAAAAATATTTCCTCTTCTAATAAGAATTATTGGAACATCAAGTCTATTGTATGGCTATATTTCATTAAAAAGAAAAGAATTTTCTCAAAACTATTATAATTACATTTTTTATTTTCTAATTTAGCTTTCCTTAAATAGTATCAATAATGAATAAATTTCTAACATTTTCAATGCTTGTATCAATTTTAATTTCTTGTGTTTCACAAAAGAAATTCCAAGAGTTAGAAACATTACAAGAAAACACAAAGAATCTGCTTAATTCTGCATCTATACAGTTAAATACTTGTAAGGACGATAAGGAAGCAGCAATTACAAACTTATCTGCCCTTAAAGAGCAGTTAAAATTTTTGAAAGCTAATAATCAAGATTTAATTAACAATCTAGGAAATTTAACAACTCTTTCTCAAAAAGGAGCTGAGAATCTTGAAAAATCTTTAGAAAGCATGAAAGAGAAGGATATCCGTATTCAAAAAATGCAAGATGCCGTGTCTCGTAAAGATTCTGTGACATTAGCTTTAGTAACTAGTCTAAAAGGAGTTTTGGGTAATATGAATGATGATGATATTGAAGTTAATGTTGAAAAAGGAGTTGTATACATTTCCATTTCAGATAAACTTCTTTTTAGCTCAGGAAGTTATATGATAACAAAACGTGCTAAAGAAGTTCTTGGTAAAGTTGCCGAAGTTGTAAATAATAAACCAGAAATTGAATTTATGGTTGAGGGTCATACAGACAATGTTCCAATTAATACAGATGCGATAATTGATAATTGGGATTTAAGTGTTAAACGCGCAACAGCTGTAGTCAGATTATTGCAAAATGATTTTAAAGTATCTCCAGAAAGGATGACAGCAGCTGGAAGAAGTGAATATATCCCATTATTTGACAATAATAATGCTGAAAATAGAGCTAAAAATAGAAGAACAAGAATTGTTGTCCTTCCAAAATTAGATCAATTTTATGATTTGATTGAAAAAGGAATGGATACAGCTCAATAATAATTAATCACTTTATGTAATAAACGCACTTATTTAAAATAGGTGCGTTTTTTTACAAAAAGTTTACTGAGCCTTTTCCCCTTCGCACAATTAAAGGTGTTTCTTTAGTTAAATCAATAATAGTTGAATGCATATTTCCTCCATATCCATTATCTATTATTAAATCAACCTTATCAGTCCATTCTTGAAAAATAATTTTGGGATCTGTTGTGTATTTTACTATTTGATCTATATCATGCAAGGAACTAGTTACAATTGGAATATCTAATTCTTTTAAAACAGCTTTAATTATTGGATTTTTTGACATTCTAACTCCAATTGTTTTTCTTTTATGAAAAGGTTTTGGTAGCTTTTTTTGTGACTCCATAATAAATGTATATGGACCAGGAAGACATTTTTTTAATATTCTAAAAGTTTTATTGTCATATGATTTTATATAATTTGACATAGCAGAAAAGTCTTTGAAAAAAAAACTTAATGTTAATTGACTTAATTTATTTGATTTTAGACTTATTAATTTTTCTAATGCTTTTGAACTATTACTAATACAAACGAAAGCATATACAGTGTCTGTTGGAAATATTAATATACCATCATTATTTAATATTTCTATTATTCTTTTGATATGATTAGGATTAGGCGTTTTTGAATATATTTCAATCAAATTCATAGTGTATCTATGGAAAGTTTAGCAAATCTTAATAATAATTTTTTTATACCAATTCCGTTAAAATAAATTCCAGCTTTTTTATCATTACCTTTTCCTTCAATTGAAACAACTTTTCCCTTTCCAAATCTTCCATGACTTACATTCATTCCAACTTTAAGTTTTAAGATATTTTTATTTTTAGATATTTCATTTAATTCGTTTAATTTTTTCAGCTTAATTAATTGATTAGCTTTTGGAGAAGTGTTTAATATATCTTTTTCCTTAATTGATTTAAATGTTGAAGTCTTAATATATGGTTTATATGAAATATTTAAAGTAGATTTGTCAATGTATTTTTTATTTATTTCTTCAATAAAACGACTTGGATCACAATCTATTAATTTTCCCCATCTATATCTTGAATTAGCATAAGTAATATGAACTTTATTTTTAGCTCTTGTAAGTGCAACATAAAAAAGTCTTCTTTCTTCCTCAAGCTCAAATCTAGTATTTAAACTCATTGCAGATGGAAACAAGTCCTCTTCTAAACCTACTATGAACACCTGTGTAAATTCAAGTCCTTTTGCTAAATGAATTGTCATTAAAGAAACAACATCTGATTTTTCTTCTTTATCATTATCAAAGTCAGTAGCCAATGCTACATCTTCTAGAAACTCAATTAGTGTTCCTTTTTTATCAGAAATTATCTTATGGTTATCTATAAAATCTTTTATACCGCTTAATAGCTCATTAATGTTTTCAATTTTTGATATATTTTCTGGTGTTCCTTCTTCTTTTAGTATATTAACTATGCCTGTTTTATTTATTACTAACTCTGAAATTTCAAATGCATTGAGATTTTCATTTTGAATTTGAAATGATTTGATTTGAGTAACAAATTCTTTTATTTTCTCTTTAGTTCGTGTATTTATAGAAAGATTTAATTTTGAAATATTTTCAAGTACCTCAAACAGAGATAAATTATTTTCTTTTGATGCAACAATTATTTTATCGATTGTTGTATTTCCTATTCCTCTAGTAGGATAATTAATTATTCTTTTTAAACTCTCCTCATCTTTTGAGTTTATTATTATTCGTAAATATGCTAGAATATCTTTTATTTCCTTTCTTTGATAAAATGATAATCCGCCATATACTCTATATGAAATATTTTTTTTTCTTAGTGCATCTTCTATAGCCCTTGATTGAGCATTAGTTCTATATAATATTGCAAAATCTCTATTGTTTAACTGTTCATTCATTTTATTTTCAAAAATCATAGAGGCAATTGTCCTTCCCTCTTCTGCATCTGTTGGAAGTCCTTTAATTAATATTTTTTCCCCATTTGGATTTTTTGTCCATACTATTTTTTCTATTTTACCTTTATTCTGATCAATTACTGAATTGGCAGCATTAACTATTGTTTTAGTTGACCTATAGTTTTGTTCAAGTCTATATAGTTTAACTTCTTCATAATCTTTTTGAAAATTTAAAATATTATTAATATTTGCACCCCTGAAAGCATATATACTTTGTGCATCATCTCCAACAACACATATATTTTGAAATCTATCTGAAAGTGCTTTTACTATTAGATATTGTGAATGATTTGTATCCTGATACTCATCAACAAGAATATATTTAAAACGATTTTGATATTTAGATAATACTTCTGGGAATCTATTTAATATTTCATTAGTTCTAAGTAATAAATCATCAAAATCCATAGCTCCTGCTTTAAAGCACCTTTCAACATATTCATGATATATTTCACCCATTTTTGGTCTTCTTGACATCTTGTCGCTCTCAACCAATTCTAGGTTGTTTTGGTATGATTTAACAGTAATTAAATTATTTTTTAAAGATGAAATTCTATTTCTTATTTGTTTGGGCTTATATATATCTTTATCTAATATCATTTCTTTAATTATACTATTAATTAATCTTTCTGAATCTTGAGTATCATAAATAGTAAAATTTGAGGGATATCCTAATTTATCAGATTCAGCCCTTAATATTCTTGCAAAGACAGAATGAAATGTTCCCATCCAAATACTTTTCGCATTACTTTCACCAACTAATTCTGATATTCTGTTTTTCATTTCTCTAGCTGCTTTATTTGTAAAAGTCAATGAAAGTATTTGAAATGGATCTATTCCATTTTGTATTAGATAGGCAATTCTATATGTTAATACTCTTGTTTTTCCAGAACCAGCTCCTGCAATTACTATTAATGCTCCGTCTTTATGCATTACTGGCAATTTTTGAGCATCGTTGAGTTCTTGTAAGTAATCTATATTATTGTTATCCATAAATTAAATTCCTTAAACTTATAGAAAATTTTATTGATTTGAATTAATTATAAAGATGCTATCTTTAGTAAAAATATTTGCACTTATGAGACACATTATTATTAACAAATTTTTTCTATTAACATTAATTATTTTTGAAATTGGAAATATTAATGGACAAAATATTGAGCAATTAATTGATGATATAGAAAGTAAGGTTATTGATTGGAGACATGATTTTCATATGAATCCTGAGTTATCTAATCGTGAGTTTAATACCTCAAAAAAAATTGCAAAACATCTCAATAATCTAGGATTAAAAGTACAAACAGGAATTGCTCATACAGGTGTAGTTGGAATTTTGAAAGGAAACAAACCTGGTAAGGTTGTTGCATTAAGAGCTGATATGGATGCTCTTCCAGTTACTGAAAGAAATAATCTCCCATATAAATCAAAAGTTGTTACTGAATATAATAATAAATCAACTGGAGTAATGCACGCATGTGGTCATGATACACATATAGCTATATTAATGGGTGTAGCAGAAGTTTTATCTAAATACAATGATTTTCCTGGTACTATTAAGTTTATTTTTCAACCTGCTGAAGAAGGTCCACCACCAGGAGAAAGTGGAGGGGCTCTTCAAATGGTTAAAGAAGGTGTTTTAAAAAACCCTGATGTTGATGCTATATTTGGTCTACATATTAGTTCTGGAACGCATGTTGGAAAAATAAACTATAAATCTGGAGGTATTATGGCAGCCTCTCAGCGTTTTGTGATTGATGTAAAGGGTAAACAGTCCCATGGGTCTTCTCCTTGGCTTGGAATCGATCCAATTGTAGTTTCATCTCAGATAATTAATGGAATCCAAACTATAGTAAGTAGAAATAGTATTTTAACTAAGGAGGCTGCTGTTATTTCTGTTGGATCTATTCATGCGGGTATTCGTTTTAATATTATACCTGAAACTGTTCAAATGATTGGTACAATAAGAACCTTGGATGCTAACATGAAAGAGTTAATTCGTAAAAGAATGAACGAATTAGTTACGCAAGTAGCTTCAGCATATGGAGCTGAAGCTAAAATTACAATTGAGGATGGCGCTTCAATAACATATAATGATCCTGATTTAACTAAATTAATGGCTCCAACACTAGAATGGGTAGCTGGTAAAGAAAATGTCAATATTATTAATGCAGTAACTGGTGCAGAAGATTTTTCATATTTTCAAGAAAAAGTACCTGGACTATATTACTTTTTAGGAGGGACACCATTAAATATTCCTGAAGATGAAGCTCCATCTCATCACACTCCCGATTTTTTTGTGGACGACAGCTCAATGAAATTAGGCGTTAGATCACTTGCCTATTTAGCTTTAAATTATTTGAATAATTAAACCTTTGTTATTTTTTGATGTGCATAATCAAAGCCTTCTTTCCACCATTTTTTCATTTTTAATTTGTTAAACACTAGAGAATTTGTTGTTAGAACTTTTGGAGTATGAAAATATGTTACTGTTGCATCGTTTGTCCTTGCAGTTAATTCTCCAATTTTAATATTTTGTCTTAATATTATATTTGACATGAAGTCGAATATTGTTTCTAATAAATCAAATGGATTTCTTGAACTTAACCTATTAATTTGCTGACCTTTGGTTTCTAAAACAATAGCATCAACATGAGTTGCTCCTCTTTTTACAGCTTCTTCTAACGCTAAAACTAATCCAAATCCTCCATCTGCATATTCATAATTATTCTTTTTTACTAAACTCATAAAAGGCACATAATTACAAGAAATCCATATCCAATCTAAAAAATCTTCATAATCATTTTCATGAATACTTTTAAATTCCATTCGATTCATGGTTAGATTAGATACACTTACAATAATTTCTTTATTTAATTCTAATAATCTTTTAAAATCTGCATGATTAAGAACTTTTGACAAACTTTTTCTTAAATTTTTACTTTCACCAAATGTTTTTCTTCCCCTAATAAAATTTTTTAAAATATTTATATGATTCATCCATATGGATTCTATTCCATTTGATTTTCGAATAATAAAAGGAGAGTTGTTGAAAATTGTATTTTGAGTCACATTAGTAAATATATTTTTTAATTTTTCAATTTCACCAAGAGCCAAATGTGATATTAATAAACTACCAGTAGAAGTTCCTATAAATATATCATATTCATGTTTAGCTTCCTCTATTAGATATTCACAAACACCTCCTGCAAATGCTCCTTTGCTTCCTCCACCAGAAATAACTAATGCTCGCATTTTATATAGTTTTTATCAAATTTAAAATTTCTTTTATTTAAATACTTTAATTTAGAAAATGAAATGAATCAATTACAAAAATCAATAATTTATCTAAAAGGAGTTGGACCTAATAGGTACAATTTGTTTAAAGATGAATTGGGAATTGATTCTTTCCAGGATTTAATTACTTATTTTCCTAACAGATATATTGATCGGTCAAGATTCTATAAAATTAATGAACTCCATAAGACTATATCTGAAGTACAAATAATTGGAACTCTCAAAAATATTAAATCCAATAATCATAAAGGAAAAACTATATTGACAGGAATTTTCAGTGATTCTACCGGAACAGTTGAATTGGTATGGTTCAAAGGATATAAGTGGATACAGCCAAACCTAAAATTAAATCATAAATATGTAGTATTTGGAAAAACAACCATATATAAAGGAAAATATAACATAGCCCATCCTGAAATGGAATTATTAAGCAAATATAATCTTAAGAAAAAGGTTGCTTTTAAAAGCATTTATTCAACTACAGATAAAATTTCAAATTCAGGAATAACTCAAAATGTAATACGAAAGATGCTTATGGAATTAGTTGAATCATTTAATGTAAAATTCAGAGAAACATTACCAAATGAACTAACTAATAATTTAAAACTTATTTCCAAGGATATAGCATTAAGAAATATACATTTTCCAGAAAATCAAAAACTTTTAATAGCTGCGCAAAGGAGATTAAAGTTTGAGGAGTTTTTTTACTTACAAATTCAACTATTACTTAAATATCATCACAGAAAAAGTAAAATAAAAGGTTATTTATTTAATACAGTTGGTCAATACTTTAACAATTTTTATAATAAAAATTTATCATTTGATTTAACAAAATCTCAAATTAATGTTATTAAGGAAATTAGAAAGGATATTGGGAGTGGCAAACAAATGAATAGATTGTTACAAGGTGATGTTGGTTCTGGCAAAACTATTGTTGCATTTATGTGTATGTTAATTTCTGCTGATAATGATTATCAATCCTGCTTAATGGCTCCTACTGAGATTCTTGCTCAACAACATTTTAAATCTATAACTAATCTTTCAAAAAATTTAGGAATCAATATTTCTATTTTAACTGGAAGTATATCAAAATCTAAAAGAAAGCCAATAATAGAAAATCTAAAATCGGGTGCAACAAAAATAATAATTGGCACCCATGCACTTTTGGAAGAAAAAATTGTTTTTAAAAATTTA
>TARA_B100000686_G_scaffold349788_1_pt1 | contig 17799 bp, 20 predicted proteins | sample TARA_B100000686 | Tara Oceans TARA_B100000686 (sample SAMEA2622733) | marine metagenome | biome: marine biome (ENVO:00000447); feature: marine epipelagic mixed layer (ENVO:xxxxxxxxx); material: "saline water (ENVO:00002010), including plankton (ENVO:xxxxxxxx)" | depth 150 m
CTTCTGCTGGTGCTTCTGCTGGTGCTTCTGCTTCTGCTGGTGCTTCTGCAATAGTTTTTGCCCCTTCTTCTTTTTCTTTAGAAGCAGCTATTCTTTCCTGAGCTTTTTTCTTAGGAAGGTGTTTTTTAGTTTTTTCAGTAATAACTGGTTTATCAACAAGTCCTAAATTACTTAAAAATAAAACAACTCTGTCTGAAGGTTGTGCTCCTTTTGACATCCAATCTTTTGCCTTATCAACATCTATTTTAATTCTTTCTGAGCTATCTTTGGGAAGCATAGGATTATAAGTTCCTACTTGATCAATAAATTTCCCATCCCTTGAACGTCTGGAGTCTGCAACTACTATTCTATAGAATGGTCTTTTTTTTGCACCACCTCTAGATAATCTTATTCTTACTGGCATATTTTTTCCTTTCTTTTATTAGTTTAATTTAGGTGGAAAGTTACCTTGCAATTTTTGCATTAAATCACTGGTCATTCCACCCTTACCCATTGATTTCATTTTCTTCATCATTTTTTGCGATTGAAGAAACTGTTTTAAAAGCTTGTTTACATCCTGAACTCTTGTTCCTGATCCTTTTGAAATTCGTATTTTTCTTGAAGCCTTGATTAAGTTAGGATCGGCTCTTTCTTTTTTAGTCATTGAATTAATGATAGCGATTTGATGGTTAATTAACTTATCGGATATTTTATTTTCGGCCATTAACTTTTGAGCTTTTGAAACTCCTGGGAGCATAGATAATATGCCTGATACTCCCCCCATATTTCCCATTTGTTTTAATTGTTTTGCAAAATCATCTAAATCAAAATTGCCTTTAGACATTTTTTTGGCTAGATTTTCAATCTCATCTTGATCAATATTTTCAGCAGCTTTTTCAACCAAGCTTACAATATCTCCCATGCCTAATATTCGTTGAGCTATTCTCTCAGGATGAAAAGCTTCAAAGTTTTCTATTTTTTCTCCAACTCCAATAAATTTCACTGGAGAGTTAGTTATTGATTTTATAGATAATGCAGCACCACCTCTACTATCTCCATCAATACGTGTAAGAACAGAGCCTGTAATATTAACAGCTTCGCTAAAACTTTTTGCTATATTTGCAGCATCTTGTCCTGTTAAAGCATCAGCAACTAGTAAAGTTTCTTGTGGTTTAAAGGATTGTTCAATTTCAATCAATTCTTTCATTAAATCTTCATCAATGACCTGCCTTCCTGCAGTATCCAGCATAACAACATCAAATAAATTTTTTTGCGCATATTCTAAAGTTTCACTCACTATAAGCTTAGTAGAATTTAAATTATGATTATAAAAATCAACTCCAACTTGTTCAGCTAAAATTCTTAATTGCTCTTGTGCTGCGGGCCTATAAATATCTGCAGAAGATAACAAAATTTTTTTCTTAGAAGATTTCACCAAATGATTTGCAAGTTTTGCAACAGAAGTTGTTTTTCCAGATCCTTGAAGTCCACAAAATAAAATTTTAGTTGTCTGAGAATTAACAATATTTAGTGGTTGATTTTCAGATCCAAGAATATTTACCAACTCATCTTGAACAAGCTTTATAATCATCTGGTCAGGCTTTATTGATTTTAAAACTTCTTTACCTAAAATGTTTTCTTTAATTGAGCTAATAAAATCCTTCACAACATTTAGAGCAACATCTGCTTCTAAAAGAGCAATACGAATTTGTCTGAGAGTGGTATCTAAGTCAGACTCTGATATAAATGCTTTACCACGTATACTGCTAACAATTTTATCAAATTTATCATTTAATGTTTCAAACATTTTTCTCCAATAGCAATTTAGCACCAGGGCACGAAACTCGTGGGCTGATGTACCTATCACAATTGCAACAAGTTTTTTAACTTTACAATTTAGGATTTGTAAGAACCCCTCTATTTATTGAGTCCTATAAAGTCAAGTTTTCTTAATATTAAAAAATTTTCCAGGATTTCGGGGTAAATTAAGGTATAGAGACTTTATGCAAAAAATAGAATTTACAAAAATGCATGGTTTAGGAAATGATTTTGTTATTATTGATAGAAGATCAAAAAATATTGAAATAAATGATAATTTAATTCAAAAATTAAGTGATCGAAGAACTGGTGCTGGTTGTGATCAATTAATTACTATAAATAACCCGAAAAATGACTCTGTTGATGTCAGTATAGATATTTTTAATCCAGCTGGAGATAAAGCAGAAGCATGTGGAAATGGAACCAGGTGTGTTGCAAAAATTCTTTTAAATGAAAATAATGAAAAAGAAAATTTAAAAATTTTAACTGACGCAGGAACGCTTATTGCTTGTAAAGAAGGGCATGAAATCAGTGTTAATATGGGTAAAATTACAACACACTGGAAAAAAATACCACTTAGTAAAGAAATGGACTCATTAAATATTCCAATTCGAGTTGATGATTTTGATAAAGGGGTCGCCGTAAATATAGGTAATCCTCACATAGTTTTTTATGGAAAATCAATTGAAAATATAAATTTAAATGAAATTGGGCCAAAAATTGAAAACCATCATTTTTTTCCTAACAAAATTAATGTTGAATTTATAGAGGTGATAAATTCAAAAACAATTAAAATGAAAGTGTGGGAAAGAGGAGTTGGCGTAACACTTGCCTGTGGCAGTGGTGCTTGTGCCGCTGTTTACGCTGGATGGAAGAAAAAATTAATTGAAAATAATTCTGAAGTTCAGCTTGAAAAAGGATCTTTACACATAAATATAATTGATGATGAGGCTATCATGACTGGTCCTGCAGAAATTAGTTATACGGGATCTATTAAAATCTAATAATGAATAAGAAAAATTCACTTATTAATCTTGGTTGTAGACTTAATATTTATGAAGGCGAAATTATTAAGAAACATCTAAATAATAATAATTTAAAAAATATTACAGTTATAAATTCATGTGCAGTTACTGCTGAAGCAGAAAAAAAAGTTTTATATGAAATTAGAAAGGCAAAAAGAATTAATCCTAAAAATAAAATTATTGTTACTGGATGTGCTGCTCAAATAAATCCTCAAAAATACAGTAGAATAAATGAGGTTGATTTAGTTTTAGGAAATAAAGAAAAATTAATTTCAAAAAAATGGAGTAATTTAAATTTTTCAAAACCCATTCAAGTTGAAGATATTTTGTTAGAAAAAAAAACAGTTCCAACTTCAATTGAAAAGTTTGATGGTAAATCAAGAGCATATATTGAAATTCAACAAGGCTGTGACCACCGCTGTACTTTTTGTATTATACCCTACGGTAGAGGAAATAACAGAAGCGTACCAGCTGGTGAAATAGTTGAAAGAATAAAAAAAATTGTTCAAAATGGTTATAAAGAAGTTGTTTTGACAGGTGTTGATATAACTGATTATGGTAAAGATTTGCCATCTCAGCCCACATTTTCAAATTTAATCAAGAGGATTATAAAACTTGTTCCAGATTTAAAACAGTTAAGATTATCATCGATAGACTGTGCTGAAATCGATGAAGAATTTTGGGATTTATTATCCGAAAAAAAATTAATGCCTCACTTTCATATAAGTATGCAGGCTGGTAATAACTTGATTTTAAAAAGAATGAAAAGACGACACTCGAGAGAAATGGCGGTAGATTTTTGCAATAAAGTTTTATCAAAAAGAAAAGAGGCAACATTTGGTGCTGATTTAATTGCAGGCTTTCCTACGGAAACTGATGAGATGTTTGCAGATACTTTAGATCTAGTAGATGAATGCCATCTAACACACCTTCATGTATTTCCTTATTCTCCACGTGAAAATACTCCTGCAGCACTCATGCCACAAGTTGATAAATCAATAATTAAAGATAGGGCTAATACTTTGCGTCAGAAAGGTTTCAGAAAATTTAAAGAACAACTTACCAAAAAAATAGGGAAGCAAGATTTTATCTTAATAGAAAAAAATCATAACCAAAAGTCGATAGGTAAAGATCAAAATTTTTTTAACGTCATTCTTGATGAAAAGATAGGAGAGGGAGATATTGTTCCTTGTATATACGTTGGGGTTAACAATGATATGTTAATGGCTGAAAGAATATGAGTCTCTTTTCTAAATTTAAAATTAATCTTCAAAAAACATCTAATTTTTTATCTTCTAATATTATTAACTCTTTTAAAAATAAAAGAGTTGATGATGAAACTCTGGAAGAATTAGAATCTATTCTAATCTCCGCTGATATTGGCTTAGATGTGGTTGAAAAATTAATTAATTCAGTTCGTAAAGTTAAAATATCTGATCAGCATATTACAAAAACAGTAATGGAAGAACTATCTAAAGAAATTGAAATTATACTTCAACCTAGAGAGAAAGAAATTTTAATAGAAAATAATGAACATAAAAAAATTTTAATTTTTGTTGGAGTCAATGGAAGTGGAAAAACAACAACTATAGGTAAAATAGCAAATCAAATAAGTAATGACAAAAAAGTGTTAATAGCAGCATGTGATACGTTTAGAGCTGCAGCCATTGATCAATTAAAAGATTGGTCACATAAAAATCAAAATGATTTTTTTTCTGGCAATACTAATCAAGATCCTGCAAGTGTAGCTTTTCAGGCAACTGAAAAATTTAATAAAGAAGATTATGATTATTTAATTATTGATACAGCAGGAAGACTATCAAATAATACAAATTTGGTTAATCAATTAGTAAAACTTAAAAAAGTGGTATCTAAAATAAATAAACAAACTGCTATTGAAACAATTCTAGTTTTAGATGCAACCAATGGATCAAACATGATTAAGCAGGCAGAAATATTTGGCAAAGAGTTAAACATATCAAGTATAATCATTACCAAATTAGATGGCACTGCTAAAGGTGGGGCTTTGATTTCGATTGCAAATAAATATGAAATACCTATAAGCTATATTGGTCTTGGAGAAAAACCGGATGATCTTACAGTTTTTAGTGCTAAACATTTTGCAAGATCTATACTAAATTTGGAAGAATAAAATGAAGTCTGTTTATAAACTTTTAATTGATATTGGACCATTAGCAGTTTTTTTTATTTTCTATACTAGAAATGGATTACAAGCTTCCATCCTGCCATTTATGATAGCTACAGTAATTGCAGTTTTGTTTTCTTATATTCTTGAAAAAAAAATTCCTATCATGCCAACTGTTGGAGCGACAATCGTTTTATTATTTGGTGGTTTAACAATTTACTTTGATAATGAGGTTTTTTTTAAAATGAAACCAACAATTATTAATCTTCTTTTTGCTGCAATTCTTTACGGAGGAATACTAATAAATAAATCTCTTCTAAAATACCTTCTGGGTGCAGCACTTAAGCTTGAAGAAGAAGGGTGGAAAATACTAACCCAGCGCTGGATTGGATTTTTTATTGCTCTTGCGGTTTTGAATGAAATTGTTTGGAGAAGTCAATCAACTGATATTTGGGTAAATTTTAAAGTTTTTGGAATACTTCCAATAACTTTTATTTTTACAATGTCTCAATTTCCTTTAATTAAAAAATATCAAATCGAAGATTAAAATAAGTTATTTTCTTTTAAACTTTTAACTCCTGGTGACTCATTACCTTCTAACCATTCTAGAAAAGCGCCGCCTGCATTTGAAATATAATTAAACCCCTCTTCAGCATTTGTACTTTTTATAGCTGAAACAGTATCTCCTCCACCTGCAAGAGTATTGATATTAAGTTTCTTTGCATTTAATTTAAATGTTTTAGCAATTGAGTTCGTTGCTTTATCGTATGGTTTAAATTCAAATGCTCCAACAGGACCATTCCATAATACCATTTTTGAACTAATAATTTTATTATTTATAAATAGTGTTGAATCTTTCCCTATATCTAAAATAATTTCATCAGATAAAACTTCATTAATTTTACGATAAACTGGATTTGTATCATAAAAATTTTTACCACACATAACATCTACGGGTAAAATTAATTTACAATTTAATTTCTTTGACTTTTCTTTAATTTTTTTTGCCTCTTGAATCAAACCTTCTTCAACCAGAGATTTACCAATGTTATTTTTATTGGCGAGTAAAAATGTATTTGCCATTGCCCCCCCAATAGCTACAGCACTAAATTGCTCTATTAGATTATTTAATAATTTAATTTTTGTTGATATCTTTGAACCACCAACAATAGCTAAATTTGGTTTTTTTGCATTTTTTAAGAAAAAATTAATATTATTAATTTCTTTAATCATGTGGTCACCTGCAACGGCAGGAAGAAATTTTGAAAAACCAGTTATTGATGTATGATTTCTATGTGATGCAGAAAAGGCATCATTAACATAAACATCAAATAGGCTACTTATTTTTTTTGCAAAATCAAAATCAATTTTTTCTTCTTCTTTAAAAAATCTTATATTTTCTATTAAGCATAAACTGTTTTCTTGCATTTGATTATATGTTCTTTCAATTGATTCCTGGTCTATATTTTCTAAAAAATAAACTTTATCTAAGCTTAATATTTCTTTTAGTAACGGCAATATAAAGTTTAATGAATATTTTTTAATAAACTCTCCATTTGGTCGGCCATAATGAGCTATTAAAAAAATTTTATTTTTATTATAAATTAATTTTTCAATCGAAGATTTAACTGCCGCTATACGTGAAGTGTCTGCAATTACACCGTCTAAAACGGGTACGTTTAAATCAGCTCTAAATAATATTTTCTTATTTTTTATGATGTAATTATTTAAATTCTTCATTTTTATTTAATTTTATACATAAAATTCATTGTTTTTAGAGGTTTTTTAAAAAAAATCCTAGTTTTTTTGTTTCTAAGATTGTACATATAGTATATTAGTAGCTAAAATTACTACTATATGTAGATTGCAAAGTAGGATGGTTTATGCCTTGGGATGACAACAATGTAGCGAGATTAAAGGATTTATGGGATCAAGGATTGCCGACTGCTCAAATTGGAAAATTACTAGGTTTCACAAAAAATGCAGTTGTGGGGAAAGCTCACAGAATAGGTTTAGAGAGAAGACCATCTCCAATTAGGAGAACCGCTGTTAAGCCTGATAGGAAAAAAGCAAGATCTCCTATTATCCCAAAGCTGAACTTTGAGCAAAATAAAGATGAAGAAAAAGAAACACCAAAAAAACAGCAGAGCTTTCAACCAGCGGTAAAAAATTTATTTGTTAGCAATAAAAAAAGAGGGTGTGAATGGCCAGATGGACATCCTGATGAATCAGATTTTAAATTTTGTGGTAAAGATAGATTTGAAGATAAACCTTATTGTTTAGATCATTGTGCTAAAGCATATGTAATTCCAGAAAAAGAAGAAAACGAAAAACAACAACCTATTCAAAGAATTTAATTTTTTATATAGATTGCATTTAATTCTACTGTTACCATCTGTTTAAAATTTTATATGGGTGAGAGTACAAAATCTAATATTTTTACACCGGTCCTTATTGGAGGCAGCCTAATTTTATTAATTAGTTTTGCGATAAGGTCAACTTTTGGTCTTTTTCAGATACCTATAGCCGATCAGTTTTTATGGGCAAGATCAGAATTTTCAATGGCAATTGCTATACAAAATTTAGCTTGGGGAATTGGCACGCCTATATTTAGTGCCTTTGCTGAAAAGTTTGGAGATAGAAAAGCAATAACTCTTGGTTTAATATTATATGCAATAGGAGTATTAATAAGCAGTACAGCAACCTCTCCTGAGGCTCATCAGTTACTAAATGTTATTATTGGTTTTGGAATTGCCGGAAGTGGTTTTGGGCCAATACTAGCTGTGGTAGGTAGAACAGCAACACCTGAAAAAAGATCACTTGCTTTAGGTTTAACTACAGCTGCTGGTTCAGCAGGTCAAGTAGTTGGGCCACCATTTGCAGCTGCTCTTTTGGCAATAATGCCGTGGTCATCAGTATTTGTTGTTTTTGCAATTATAAGCATACTAACAATTGTTCTTGTCCCTCTTTTAAAATCAAATCCCAAAATTTCTAAAAAAGAAATTGAAGAAAATTTAAGTAATGCTCTTAAAGATGCAATGAAAGATCCAACTTATATAATGTTGTTTCTTGGTTTTTTTTCGTGCGGCTTTCAATTAGCTTTTATCACTGCTCATTTTCCAGCTTTTATAGCTGAAGCTAGCAGTCCAATTATTCAAGGTAGTTTAGTTAGTATAGTCTGTAATTCTACAGCATCTCTAGGCGCTTTATCAATCGCTTTGATTGGTTTATTTAATATTATTGGATCAATTGCTGCTGGTGCTTTAGGTAAACATTTTACTAAAAAATATTTACTATCTTTAATTTACACGGGAAGAACAATAGCAGCAATTACGTTCATTATGCTCCCAATTACCCCAACATCAGTTGTAATTTTTTCGATTGTTATGGGGTCTTTGTGGCTCGCAACAGTACCACTTACTTCAGGAATAATTGGTTATATTTATGGTTTAAAATTTATGGGAACTTTATATGGAATAGTTTTTTTATCTCATCAAATCGGATCTTTCGTTGGAGTTTGGTTAGGAGGATTATTTTACGATATTTATGGAAGCTATGATTTAGTTTGGTGGGTTGGTATTGGGGTTGGTGCTTTTTCAGCAATTATTCACCTACCAGTAAAAGAAATACCACTGATAGATAGAAAATTAAAAGTTGCCTAAAATTAAATTAAATAAAAATTTATCTTTTTACAAAAAGGTATTCTGCATAACCTTTATGGGGTCCTGATTCTCTTCTAGCTTTATTAACTTGGTCTTTATCATAACTAAAACCTATTTTATTCAAAGTCTTAATTATTGAAGTGTCTTGTTCTCTATTTTCATTTATTTCTATTAAAACTGACTCTAGATCTGATGAAGATAAAGTTTTTGTAGACTCTTCGATAATTTTACTTTCAATGCCATCAACATCAATTTTTAAATAGGATGGAATAGGTAAATTCCATTTAAAACACAAATCATCTATTGTTGTTGAAAATATACCTTGTGAAAAATTATTAGAAATAACTTCCAAATTTTCATGATCTAAAAGATTTTCTCCAACTGTATGATGTGATGATCCTGCTTCAAATTTACTAATTTGTAATTTTGATAGCTCAGTATTATCACTTAAACCAATAGGATAAGGTGTTATTAAATCGCTTAGATTATTCTGATCTATATTATTCATTAGTGTCTGAAAATTGTTAGACTCTGGCTCAAAAGCATAAACAGCAACATGACTATTTAATGAGGCAAATATAGAATACATTCCGACGTTGGCACCTACATCAAAAAAAATTTTATTTTTTTTAAAACTCCTTATCCACTCTATTGTAATTGGCTCTTTAGTAAATAATGTTTGAGCTCGCCACAAAGTTGTTTCATTAACAATACTGTATTTGTATATTTGACCAGTTTTTGGATCGGTTAAATTTGCTGTAAGATTTTCATTTTTTAACTTTAATTTATTTAACACTTCTTCTTTACTATGCATATTTTATTTTAACAGAGTTAGCACTACTTATAGTTATAATTAAGTAACAATAAATTTCTTTCATATGAGCCAGTATTAATAGAACTTACCCCATGATATGAAACGTTTGTTCTAGGAAAAATAAGAACTGAATTTGGAAGAAATTCTGCTAATTTTTTTTCTTCAAATAATTCCTTTGTTTGATCTTCAGAATAGTGACTGTTATATGACAAATTTTTATTAGAGCTTTCTCTCATTTTATACAGAGAGGTTCCTATATGTCTATGAGAGTCATCACTAGGCAAATAAAATAAAAAAGTCATAAATTTATCAGTGGAGTCAGTGTGAGCTCCTAAATTATAATTTGAAAAATCTTTAACTAACGCCATTCTTAGATTAAGATCTTGCGCTCTTGTGTTAAGCCCATTTATTGCAAATTTACTAATCACTGTTTCGAAAAAATCTTTGGACATTAAACTATTCACCAATTCCCCAAAAAATATTTTTTGATCATGATAAAATTGATCAAAACTTTCTGGGGTAATATTAAAAATATATCTTTCATCTGGATAATCAGATGAAACAGATTTAGTTTTGTTTATTTGAATATATTCATCTTTTTTGGGAAGAAAATTTAATAATTTATTATAAAAGTTGCTACTAAAAAAATTATTAATGTATAAATGGTTAAATGGTTCTTCAAATAACTCACCATTAATGATTGAATTACAAATGTATTCTGTTTCAGTATTCATATAAAAATTTAAACATTTATTTAATTTATTTTTTCTTACTTATATAATTAAAATTGGTATTCATAATAGATTTATTTATGATATTTTTTAAGTATTTTAATTTTATTATGTTAATATAAATTGATGAAAAAAATAGCAGCCTTAATTGCATCTGGTAGTGGAATGGGCGCAGACGCTGCAAAACATCTATCTTCCAAAGGTTTTAAGGTGGCTATAATGTCTTCTACTGATAAAGCAAAAAAACTTGCAAATGATTTAGGGGGGCTTGGGTATGTTGGATCAAATTTAATTTCGTCTAATTTAGAAGATTTTATTAATAATGTTTATAAAAAATATAATAGAATAGATGTATTGGTTAATAGTGCTGGTCATGGACCAAAAGGTGAAATCCTAGAAATCTCTGATGATGATTGGCATAAGGGCATGGAAGTGTATTTGTTAAATGTTATAAGAGCTTCAAGAATAATTACACCAATAATGCAAAAACAAAAAAATGGATCGATAATTAATATTTCTACATTTGCTATATTTGAACCTGAGTCAAATTTTCCAACTTCTGCTATCTTTAGGTCAGGCTTAGCCGCATTCACTAAGTTATATTCTGATAAGTATGCCAAGGACAACATAAGGATGAATAATATATTACCAGGTTTTATTGATAGTTTGCCAGAAAAAGAAGAATTTCGTAAACGTATACCGCTCAAACGTTATGGTAAAGTTAAAGAAATATCAAGCGTGATTGAATTACTTTCTTCAGAAGGTGGAGCATATATTACTGGGCAAAATATAAAAGTAGATGGTGGCTTTACAAGATCTGTTTAAAAAAATTAATGCAAAAAATTAAATACAAAGATTTATTATTGAAAAAAAATATTGAACCAATAACTTGTTTGACAGCATATTCAAAGCCTTTAGCAAAAATTTTAGATAGTAAGGTAGATTTAATTTTAATTGGGGACTCAGTAGGCACAACTTTATATGGAATGAAAAATACAAGATCAGTAAATCTTGATATGATGAAAAATCATGGAAGCGCAGTCGTAAATAATACAAAAAAATCAATGACAATTGTTGATATGCCATACAATACCTATAATAATAAAAAAGAAGCTCTCAAAAATGTTCTAAATATTTTGAATTTTACAAAGGCAGATTTTGTTAAGATTGAAAATGATAGAAAAAATATTGAAATAGTTAGACATTTAACAAAAAATAAAATTAAAGTTGTTTCTCATATAGGGGTAACTCCGCAAAAATTTTCAGATTTTAGTAAAATAAAAAGTGTAGGAAAAAATTTAAAGGAAGAAAATAGCCTAATAAATCTTGCAAAAAAACTTGAAAATGCAGGTTCTAAAATAATTGTACTAGAGTGCGTTAGTTTAAAAGTATCAAAAAAAATTACGAAAGAATTATCAATCCCAACTATAGGTATTGGTTCATCAAAGTATTGTGATGGTCAAGTTTTAGTAATTGATGATATCATAAGCTTAAACCCAGATAGTAAAAAACTAAAATTTGTGAAAAACTATATTAATATTGAGAAAAAAATAATTGGCGCTGTAAATACTTTTACAAAAGAAGTAAAAAATAGAAAATTTCCTTCAAAAAAACATACATACTAATGCTAGACTAATTCAAATTTATTATTAGCTGCATTTAAAAATTTTAATTCTCCAGACCCAATATTATATACCAAGCCATGAACAGATAAATTTTTATCTTCTATTGCTTTTGACACAAACGGGAAACTGATTAAATTACTTATTGAAATTTTAATACTTTCTTCATGTAATAACTCAATTTGTTTTTGCTCAGGAGCATCTTTTAAAATATTATTAAATGCAGGTAAGAGCAGATTTAGCCATTTATCTATAAAATCATAGTTTTTGTCTAAATTTTTAGAATGTTGCATATGTCCACTTTTAATTCCACCACAATCTGTATGTCCTAAAATAATTATATGTTTAACTTTTAATTCTTTGACTCCATATTCTATTGCTGATGAAGTTCCATAATTTTGATCGGTAGAGGAGTATGGTGGAACTAAATTTGCAATATTTCTATGAATAAAAAAGTCGCCTTCCTCAGCCTCAAAAACTGATGTTGCATTAACTCTAGAGTCGCAACAAGAAATAATCATTGTTGAAGGGCTCTGACCTAAATATGCTAATTTTTTTAAATGATTTAAGTTCTTTTTAAAGCCACCAGATCTCCATCTATTATATTTATTAAGTAAAAACTTTGGTAGTTTGTTGGAATTATTACTCATAGGATAACAATTTACTAACTTATATTAACTAATTATTGTAGGCAAGGAATTACAAGTTTATTTAATAACTATATTTTTTAAATAAATTAATAAATAATGAAAAAAATTATTGATAGAAAATTTTGTGTAGCTCCTATGATGGGTTACACTACCCCTTATGCAAGAAGTCTTTACAGAATCTTGTCCAAAAAGACTTTTTTGTTTTCAGAGATGATTGCTTCAAAAACATTGATCCATTCAAAAAATATTCAATCGATAATTTCTAATGAGTCGCAAAACCCAGTAGCTCTCCAAGTTGGGGGATCGGAATATAAAGATTTAAAATTATGTTCAAAGTTAGCTTATGAACTAAATTATGATGAAATTAATTTAAATGTTGGATGTCCAAGCAAGGCTGTTCAAAAAGGTAGTTTTGGTGCATGTTTAATGAGAGATAAAACACTTGTAAAAAACTGTCTTGAGGCAATGCAAATAAATAAAAATATTGAAGTTTCAGTAAAATGCAGAATAGGTTTGGGGAAAAATTTTAATTATGAATTTTTTGAAGAGTTTATTGAAGAAATATTAAAAAGTGGAGTAAAAGTAGTGTATGTACATGCAAGAAATGCAATTTTAAATGGAATTAGTCCAAAAGGAAATAGAACTATTCCGCCTTTAAATTACGATTTTGTTCATAAGATCAAGTCTAAATTTTCTAGTGTAACATTTGTGCTTAATGGAGGTATAGATAGTATCGACAAAGCATTAGAATTATCAAAAATTTATGATGGAGTAATGTTAGGTAGGTTGATCCAGAATAATCCATTTTGTTTAAAAGAAGTTGATAGATTATTTTACAATAAAACAAGTAAATATATTGTTTCTGAAAAAACCATAGAAGATTATTTTAGATTTATTAAACCAAAAATTGGCTCTGATTCAATTTATAGACTACTAAGTCCTTTATTAAATATATTTTTTGGAATTCCTGATGGAAAAAATTTTAAAATAGATATTCATGAGAAAATGAAAGAAAATAATTTTGATAAACTTGAAAAGATTTTTTTAGATTTTGTTGAAGAAAAAAAAATATTTATTAATTAAAAAGGTACTTGATAGGACAAACTGATAATTTCAGCACCAGGATTCTTATCTCCTATATTTGCATTAGAAATATGTCCAAAAGACAAGCCTATCCTATTTGAATTTTGTAATAAATAGTTTATTTCCAAGGTAGTTCTAAATTCAATTTTGTTTCCAAGTTTTTTTCCATCGCCATCATCGTAATAACCAAACCCAAAACTTGGTGTAAAGCTGAAATTATTTTCTTTACCAGAGAGGAGTTCTCCTAAATTATCTTCTAAATATATGCCGCCTATAAAATAGAATGCCGAATCTGATGTAATCTCAACACCAGCAAAAGGTTTAAGATAAAAGAAATTATCTTCTTCAGGTCCTATATCAACAAGAGTATTATCAAAGCGTCTTTCATATCTAAAATCCGTAGCATAATTTGATGATGAACCATCAAATTTTACATCGAAAATTCCAATACCAAAAATGTCGTAACCTTGAGCAAATAAAAGTGAGGATTTAAAAAACAAAAAAATAATTAGAAAAAAACGAAACACATCTTGGTTGTATTTTAAAGAAAGGGGAGTTTCAAATAAAAAATTCTTTATTTTGTTTAGAAATGTCTAAAATAGCAATTTTTAATTTTTCGAGAGCTTTAGTTTCTATTTGTCTAACTCTTTCTTTACTAATTTTTAGAGTTTTACCTAATTCGTCTAATGTAATGCTTTTTTCTTTAAGTTTTCTTAGCTGTATAATTGTTTTTTCTCTTTCGTTTAATGTACAAATTGCTTTTTTTATGTATTCTTTTTTTATTTTGTTATCTTTAACATCTTCAAGAACTTCTTCAGGATTAGGTCTTTCATCATTTAAAAGGCTCATTAAATCATTTTCAGATTCGTTATCAACTTTTTGATTTAAATACAGATCACCTCCAGTAAGTCTGGACTCCATATTTTGAATTTCAATATTTTTAACATTAAGTATTTTTGAAACTTTGTTTATTTCTTCTTGTCCCATATAATCTGAAGAAGCATCTGATATTTGTTGCTTAATCTTTCTTAAATTAAAAAATAATGCTTTTTGTGAAGCAGTAGATCCGGTTTTTACAACTGACCAATTTTTTAGAATGTAATCTTGTATTGAGGCTCTAATCCACCATGAAGCATATGTCGATAAACGAAAATCTTTTGAGATATCAAATTTTTCTAGAGCATGCATAATTCCTAAAACTCCTTCATGGATCAGATCATCAAGAGGAATGCCGTAACTTTTGTATTTTTTTGCATATGAAACTGCTAGTCTAAGGTATGCATTTAAAATTATTTGCAGTGATGATGAATCACCATTATTTCTCCATTTTTCAATATGAAAAAACTCTTCTTCTTTTTCTAGAATTTTAGATTTTCTTGAAAAATCAACAAGGTTATTTGCTAGCATAGACTTAATAGGCATATAATATGTTATACGTAAAAAAATGACCTTTGGATCAATTAGATTCAAATAATTCTAAAATTTCCCCATTTTTACCAAATATTCCGGCTAAAATTTTTTTATTTTCTAAAGGCTGTTTAAACAAAGTGCAAAGAACCTTGCTTTTAGAATTTTCTAAATCATTATATGGATTTGATTGATATCCCCTTACTATTCTTTTGAAAGTGTTGTACGGCTTATTAATTTGAGAAAAATTTTGGTAACCCCACCAAAAACAATCATTTTGAGCTGACAAAGGCCTGGATAAATCTACACCTCTATTTACAAATAAAACCTCCATAGTCTCACTAAATGCTGCATGTTTTAAATTAGAAAAAAACTCTTTGTGACCTGGGGTAATTGAAATTTCATTATTTAGTTTTGATGTTAATTTATTTATTTGTATAGTTCCTTGAGAAGCTGTACTTATAAATTCTTCAGGATCAAAATTATAAGAAATTAAAGTTTGGTCAACTCCATGACTAAAAATCCAATTTATAATCTCTATAGGATTAGGAGCAATTTGAAGTTGAAGTAGCTTACTGAACATTTCTTCCTGAGCACCCCTTAAAAAAACTATATCGTTTGGGTCAAGATTAAGTTTAGCCATTAAACTAAATCTCAACTCTAAAACATCAGATATAATCTCTTTTGATTTATTTCTAAACCCAATAATGTTTCCAAGAAAGATAAGCTTGTCTCCTTTAGTAAAGTTAGAAAAAATATATTTTTTTATTGATTGAAAAGATTCAATATTTGAGTGTAATGAACCCAATGCCCAAATTTTGTTTGGGTTTTTAAACTCCTGAAACTTATTATCTTTATTCAATTATTTATTTCTTAGTATTGATTCAATTTTCTCTGTTGATTGAAAGTAGTCTGTTTTCTCTACGGCCGCTACTTCTCTTGCCAATCTTTCGATAGCTACCTGAAACATTTGTCTTTCACTATATGATTGTTCAGCCTGAGTATTCTTTCTAAAGAGGTCTCTTACTACTTCAGCAATTTTTATTGGGTCGCCAGAAAAGATTTTAGCATCATACTCTTGCGCTCTTCTACTCCACATAATTCTTCTGATTTTCGGCTTAAGTTTTAAAACATTAAAAACTTCTTCTATTATTTTTTTAGTAGATATTTTTCTAAGACCCACCTCATCTTGTTTATCAAGGGGTACTCTAATAATAAGTTTTGACTGCTCCATTTTTACAACATAAAACATAGTTTTAATATCAGCTATTTCCATTGATTCAATCTTAGTTACCTCTCCAACGCCATGCTTTGGATAAACTACTGCTTCTCCTATTTTAAAATCTAAGTTTTTTGGACTCATAATTTATTTTCCTGGTTTTTCACTAAAGTGGTTTTCATATTTGTTTTCAATGCCTTCCCACTCCTTTGCATCTGATGGGGGTGTTTTTTTCTCAGTAATAACAGGCCATATTTCAGAGTATTTTCTATTAATTTCTGCCCATTTTTCCATTCCTTCTTCAGTATCTGAATGAATGGCATCAATTGGACATTCAGGCTCACACACACCACAATCTATACACTCATCAGGGTGTATCACAAGCATGTTTTCTCCCTCATAGAAACAATCTACTGGACAAACCTCTACACAATCCATGTGCTTGCATTTTATACATCCATCATCCACTACATACGTCATTACTATCTCACTTTCTCGCTAGCTCTCTTTTTAGCATTTCCACATTCCACATCTGATATATAAAGAAGTCCTGCAAGTCTTCTTATAAGATTTGACTCAAAATCATGCACCTCATTATCTGATAAAATTATTTCCCAAAGAACTTCAATTAACATTATTTTTTTTTCATTCGAAAATTGTTTATTTAATTTTGAAGTATAAAAATACAAGGATCTTGAATTATCTTTATCTTTTAAAGCACTGGTAAGATTTTTTTCAACGATTTCTGGGTCTTCCTTAAAAATATCAATTAAGCTTGATGAAATTTTATTTAATTCTTCTTGAGTAATTTTACCGTCAGTGTTTGCTGCTTCGATCATTAAGCCACAAAGAATGTCGACATTCTCTTCATCCAGCTCATTATTTGAGCTTTTATTTTGTAAAAATATATTTTTAAGTGAATCTAACAATTTTTATCCTTATTTCTAGCTATTTAAAGTAGTTTTTCCAAAACTGCAAAAGGAGAATTAGGGTCATTTGTTTTCGTATTTCTTTTGTATGTATTTTTATTTTTTAATTTTTTAGCAAGATTAATTTTTTTTATTTTTGTTTTTTTTGTAATATTTTGTTTTTTATTTGTATTATAAATAAATAAAGTTCTATCGTTATTAAGCTTTATTGAATTAAAACCACAATATATCATAATATCATTTAATTGTTCTTTATTACAACCCACAGGGTTCATCAAATCTGGTGAATCCAAAAAGGGGCCTATTTTAATCTTTTGTCTTGCTATAAAGAAAATTCTTTCAAAAACATCAATTCTTAAAGCAAAATTCTTAATCTTTAAATATCCTATAGCATTCCAATATCCTTTTTTCATTTCATTTTCTGAAAGAAAGGAAACTCTACCATCCTTAGGCAGAGGTAAAAACCCATCAAATTTATAGTCATTATATACACACCATAAAATAGCTAGGAGCTCCATTGGGGTTTTTTTTAAAAAGTTAGGAACAAAAAAATATTTTGCTCCAATTCTAATGCCAAGTTTTGAAAGGATGCTTTTATCTTCTTTAGATATATCTTTTAAAAAACTACTGAATTTTTCTATCGGAAGCGATCCTAAATTTTCAAAAATATTAAATTGAATAGCCCTTGTATTTGAAGATAACTTATCATCAACT
>TARA_B100000686_G_scaffold77042_2_pt1 | contig 17772 bp, 16 predicted proteins | sample TARA_B100000686 | Tara Oceans TARA_B100000686 (sample SAMEA2622733) | marine metagenome | biome: marine biome (ENVO:00000447); feature: marine epipelagic mixed layer (ENVO:xxxxxxxxx); material: "saline water (ENVO:00002010), including plankton (ENVO:xxxxxxxx)" | depth 150 m
AATAGCATCTTTTAGTCCCATTTTTCCATGTCCTCCTTTTTTCCAACATCTCCATTCTCTTTTTTGCTTCCCTTTCCCTAGGAAATATTTCCCATTGCAAGAGAATTCATTTTCTTTCTCAAAATCTGGATGTGATAGAAAAGCAAAAGCCATAATACTCTTGAAAATGGAACCTGGAGGATACACGCTTTTTAGAGACCTATTTAATAAAGGTTTCAAGGGATTATCATTAACCATATTCCAATCCTTCTGAATAACTCGGCCCCTAAAGATATTCGGATCGTAATTTGGATGAGAGATGATAGATAAGACTGCACCATTCATTGGATCTAAAGCGATAACACTTCCTTCGTATTTGCTGAAAAGTTCTGAAACTTTTTTTTGGAGCCTTAGGTTAATGGTTAAGTGTACATTATTACCTGGTTTTTTCTCAAAAGGAGTTATTATTCTTTTTTTTCTTCCATGTGCATCAACTTCAACTCTTTCAATGCCTATGTCGCCTCTTAAGAATTTTTCATGTGATTTCTCTATTCCTTTTCTGCCAATATAATCACTTTTCCTGTATTTTTTGAGCTTCTTTTTGTTTCCTTTGATTTTTCGAAGAGTTCTGTTATCGATTTCTCTAAGATATCCTATGAGATGCGCATAAAAATGACCGCTAGGATATTCTCTGATTAAATCAGAATCTATAGTTACGCCGGGGAGTGTTAACTTATGTTCTGCAATCTTCGCTAAGGTTTTCTGATTAATATCCCTCAATAAAAGTATGGGTCTATATCGGTTCTTCTTTTTTAGTTTTTTTATGAAAAAATTGATATCAATTTTTGTGATAGATGAAAGATTGCTCAAAGTAGATCTTAAATTCTTAGTTTTCTCTATAGTTATATATACATTTATCGATCCACGATTTATAGCAAGTTCTTGACCCTCGGTATCAAAAATTAGACCCCTTGGACTTTTTACTCTTTGTTCTGATATTCGATTGTTTTCTGATTGTTTTTTTAGTTCATCACCTTTGATGATTTGGAGATAAAAAAGTCTGAATGAGAAGATAATCATAATTATTATGAAGATAAATTGGCATATTTTAATCCTCCTTTCGCCTGAATCAGTTCTGTTTTCGCTGAACATAATTTACCTTATTGGATAATTGGTTTCTTTTCTAGATTGAACGAATTTTGTCTGACATTTGAAAAGAAAAGAGATAAGTACTGGTCCTAGAAATACATTTTGAACAGTGCCCGAAATTGTTTCTAGGAAAAAAACGCTTGTAATTGAATCTGAAGGCATCACGAAATAGAAAAAGAGGGTAGTTGTTAATTTGTCTAAAATTGAGAAAATAGAACACAAGATAAAAATGGACAAGAAATCTTTTTTTGCATAGTCGCTTTGAATTCTTCCAATTGCAAAAACAGAAATGGTCTTAGTTAGTGCATTGATTCCGAGTATTCCTCCTGCCAAAACATCTTTGAGTGTTCCTAATATGAATCCTGTAATTAAAGCTGTATATTTCTCGTCACTTAAAGCAAAGAAAATAGCAACTATGAGAAAAGTGTCTAGCTTCCCTATAAATAAGAACGCAAGAAAGTCAACTGCAGTATTGTGAAAGACGATTGATGAAATTATTGTAATTAAGGTGAACGTTATAGTCATTTTAATCTCTCTTGATTTCTTCCCTGATTTCTAATATTTCGAGTTTGTTGAAATTAACAGCAGGTTCAACAACTAATTTTTTGAATGAGGAATGATTTTTAGATTCCACGACGTAGCCGACATGAATTCCTTTAGGAAAAATTTCGCCAAGTCCAGACGTGATAAGGAGGTCTCCTGGTAAAATATCAGAGTCTTTTGAAACAAATTCAACAATTCCTTTTGTTGCATTTATCATTGAAAAAACCCCTTGTGTTCTTGTTCTTTGGACTTTTACATGTACTGGGCTTCTGGGATCTGTGATAAGTAAAACGCGGCTAGTGAAAGGATGAGTTTGGTCAATACGACCAACTAAACCATGAGAGTTAACTACAATCATATTTGCTTTGATATTTTGTGTGCTTCCTTTGTCGATAAGAATAGTTTTTGAAAATATATTTTTTTCTTTCCCTATAACTTTAGCATAATGAGATTCAGATTTTTTTTCCTCTTTAATCCGTAGTTTTTCATACAGATCTGCAATCTCAAATTTGAGCTCTGGTAATTTCTTCACGGTGTTTTGTAATTCAAGTAACTCTTTTTTGATTTTGATATTTTCTTTCCTGTAGTTTTGTAAATCTAAATAATTCTTCCAAATATTGTTGGTCCATTCTTTTGGCACATCGCTAACTCTGAGAATTGGGCCCACAAAGAGAAGAATTGTTTTCTCAATTTCTGCCAAATTGTTCCGTGATCTGAGACTTAAAGTAATGAGAGTGAAAGAAAGAGATAGGAGTAAAATTAAAACAAAAATATGTTTTTTTTCGTATAGAAAATTATTCATGTGAATCTCTGGAACGAACAAGGCGGATATTCTATAGATGTTGCTGATTTGAATTGAAAATCAGTCTGTTATTTTCCCGAGGAGATCAATTTCTTCAAGTACTTTCCCAGTTCCTAAAACTATAGCAGAAAGTGGATCTTCGCTTACTGTTACAGGAAGACCTGTTTCTTTTCTTAAACGAGTATCAAGCCCTTTTAGCAAACTGCCACCTCCAGTCATGAAAATTCCACGATCTACAATATCTGCAGCAAGTTCTGGAGGAGTACTTTCAAGAGCATTTTTGACTGCGTCTATAATAGACGACACTGGTCCTGATAAGGCTTGTCTTACTTCTTCACCGTTAATGTTTATAGTTTTTGGAATTGCTGCAAGTAAATCTCTTCCTTTTATTTCTCTCTTTTTATCATCAATTCCCTCAACTGTATCAGCAGAACCTAGCTCAATCTTAATTTCTTCAGCAGTTCTTTCTCCTATTAGGAGGTTATAATTTCTTTTGATGAAGTCTATAATTGCATCGTCCATTTCATCTCCACCAACTCTTACTGATTCAGAATATACAATACCTGCAAGAGAAATAACGGCGACTTCAGTAGTTCCGCCACCTATATCTACTATCATATTTCCTCCAGGTTCTTGAATTGGAAGACCAACTCCTATAGCAGCAGCCATAGGTTCTTCTATCAGATAGACTTCTCTAGCTCCTGCATTCTCTGCACTGTCACGCACAGCTCTTCTTTCTACCTGAGTAATACCTGATGGAACACAAATTACCATCCTAGGTCTTACGAGGCTTTTTCGGTTATGTACTTTATGTGTAAAGTATCGAAGCATCGCTTCAGTTACGTCGAAATTAGCTATTACTCCATCTTTCATTGGTCTTATTGCAACAATATTTCCTGGTGTTCTTCCAACCATAGATTTTGCATCTCCTCCTACGGCAAGTACTTTATTTGTATCTTTTTGGATAGTTACTACAGAGGGTTCTCTTAAAACTACACCTTTACCCTTAACATAAACCAGAGTGTTTGCAGTGCCTAAGTCTATGGCTAAATCCGTAGAAAACATACCTAATAATGAATTCACAACCATTTTACACCTAACTTTATATTAAATACTCTAAAGTTTTGAATTTATTTAACTTAATAACATCTATAAGTGCTGTAACATGAACAATTTCAAAAAGCAAGTAGTTGAAATGAATAAAGCTAAATTAGGAGGAATAAATTAGATATTTTTATATTTAAAACATTATTTGCTTTGCTATCTTGCAACTTTTTCTTCACTGAGATAGCTTATTTCACCACAGGATAACATAAATATAGCTGGAAGGAAGAAAATAAGATGCTTACGTATTTAAGAAATAAAGGAAATTCGCTGATTCTAAAATGTTTATTAGCTTTTGTAGCATTAACTTTTGTTACCTGGGGTGGTTTCTCACTTTCTGATGGTCCAAATTCTGCTGCAAGAATTGCTGTTCAGGTTGATGATTCCGCTATTTCAATTAAAGATTTTGAGGCACGTTATTCGATCAAATTAGAGGCAATGAAAAAACAGTTAGGGCCTCTTTTTAATGAAGAATTAGTTAAGAAAATGGGCTTAAGAAATAGTATTTTCAGTAATATGATTATTGAATTGTTGCAGATCAATGAATCAAAAAGATTAGGCATATCAATATCCAAAGATGAAGTACGAGCAATAATAGAAGGAATGCCTCATTTTAATAGATCAGGAAAATTTGATTCTAGCTTATATTTCAGATTATTAGATTCAAATCGTGTTACTCCTAAGATGTTTGAAGAAGATATTGAAAATCAGCTTACTCTCAAGCGTCTTAAGAATTATGTTGGCCTTGGAGTCTCTGTTACTGAAGAAGATATTCTGGAGTCTTACAGGTACGATAATGACAAAATCACAATTCAGTATATTGATCTTGGTTTTGATCTTTTTGAGAAAAAAATTTCTACAACGAATTTAAAAATAAAAGAATTTTATGAAAAAAATAAAGAAAAGTTTCGAGAAGATGCAAAGAGAAACGTGAGATGGTGGTATCTTGCATATGATGCGGTTAAATCTAAAATTAAGATCACAGAATCAGAAATAAAGGCTAGATATTCTCAGACAAGACAACGTTATAAAGTGAAAGGAAAGGCAGAATTGAGTCAGATTTTTCTCAAGACGCCTCCAGGAGTTAAGAAGAAAGAATTAGAAAAGTTAAAGAGTTCTCTTATTGCAATCAGAAAACGAATAATAAAAGGTGAGAGTTTTGCGGCTATGGCAAAAGAGTATTCGCAAGGTCCAACTGCAAAAAAAGGAGGCGTTCTTGGAATAGTCAGTGAAGTTGATATGCTTCCTGAAATTCGTAAGTCTTTAGCAAATATGAAAAAAGGAGGACTGAGCCTACCGATTAAGTCCTCTTTTGGATTTCATTTATTGTTTTTGAAAGACAGAAAGAAAGAGCGTTTGAAAAATATGGAAGAAGTTCGTTCTCAAGTTAGAAATGATCTTTTAAATCAAAAAGCTCCTGGGTATGCAAAAAATATGTTGGAAAAAGTAAGGTACGCTTTTGAAGATAAAAAGAAACTACCGGAAGTTGGTATTTTGGTAGAGGGGGAGAGTGGTTTCTTTGAAAAAAAAGCACCTCCGATGTTTATTCCGGACAAGGAACTTCTTTCAGATCTTGCCTTCTCCCTGCCTGAAAAAAGAAAGATATCACCTGAGAAGAAAGGTAAGAATGGAGTCATGTTTGTTTCTTTGTTAGGAAAGAGAAATTCTGCAATACCTGAATTTAGTTCGATCTTGAGTAAGGTAAAGAAGAAATATTTATTAGAGCAAGGGGGTAAGTTAGCTAAAGAAGAATCAGGGAAATATCTGAGAGAATTGAGTGCAGGGAATAGCTCATTAGAGAAAATTTCAAAAAATTTTGCAGTAGAAATTTCAAATGCGAAAAATTTTTCGAGATCCAGTGTACCAAAATTCTTCCAAGGTAATAGGAAAGAAATCTCCATATTGTTTTCTTTGGGAAAAAATAAATTTGGCAATGTTTTACTGTCTGACAAATTTGTTTTATATAAAGTTCTGCGAGATCCTGAAAGTAACATGAAGAACTTTGACAAGCAGAAAGCAGAAATTAGAAAGAGAGTTTTGGAAGAGAAAAAGAATCTCTTGTATAATCGTTATCTTGAGTCGTTGAGAAAGTCATCGAAGATTATGGTTGGACCAGGTTTTAAACTTTAAATAATTTTTATTTGTATTCTAATTTGTTAATCCCAGAAATCTCTTTTGTCTTCCTCTCTAAAAGTATGCTTTTCTTTTACTCTTTCCTCAAATGTTTTATTTGCCTGTTCTTTTTGCTTTTTTTGTTTCTCGAAAAGGTCACTAAATTCGACTTTCTTTTTGTTTTTTGCTTCTTGGAAAGGATCTTTTATTTGATGCCTAGATAATATGGCTGATTGATTTTGAATTTCAAGTTTTATCTTGTGACCAGAAACAATCGCGAGTTTCTTCATGATCTCTTGTGAAAGGTATATTCTCCCTTTCTCTCCAACATCTAGGATGTATATATTTTGATCTGACATGGTTGTCTCCTATTAATTTATGGCCTTGAAAACAAATAAGATACCTTGCTCATTAGAATTAAGAATATTTCTTTTTCTTTAAAAAGTGCATATGATTCAAAGGTCCTTTTCCGCTTCCGATATCAAAAGATGACTTTATACATTTTTGTATAAAGTCTTTGGCTTCCTTAATGGATCTTCTTAGAGAGAGACCATTTGCTAACCCACAAGTAATTGCTGAAGAAAGCGTACATCCGGTTCCATGTGTGTTTTCTGTGTCAATGAATTTGCCTTCATAGGTATAACAAGAAGAGCCATAACAAAGTATATCTGTAGCACCGCTTTGCAAATGTCCACCTTTTAATAGAACTGCTTTTGGCCCTAAGTTTTTAAGCAATCTTGCAATTTCTTTCATTTCTTTTATTGTCTTTATTTTTTCTTTCAGTTTTAAAATTTCCCGCGCTTCTTCTAAGTTAGGTGTTATTAGTGTTGCCAATGGAAAGAGTTTCTCTATTAGGCATGAAATAGAATTTTTATCTAATAACTCATTTCCAGTTTTGGAAATCATTACTGGATCTACGACTATATTAGTAAGTTTGTATTTTGTGATCATTTTGCAAACAAGTTTAATTATTGATTCATTTACAAGCATTCCAGTTTTAAGTGCATTGACAGCAAAATCTGAACAAACAGAATCAATTTGATTTTTTATAATTTCTATTTCAACAGGTTTGATTTTCTGAATTTTGGAAGTATTTTGAGCTGTTAAAGCAGTTATTACAGATGTGCCAAACACACCAAAGACAGTAAACGTTTTTAAGTCTGCCTGTATACCTGCGCCACCAGAGGAGTCAGAACCAGCAATAGATAAAGCTATAGACACTTTTTTTTTCTTCTTAGTTGGCAAGGAGTTTCTCCTCATTTCAAGTTTATTCAAACTTTTATATATCACTAAAAAATTAGATGCAATTGAAAATGTAGTGCATGAATTAAAATATATTCTTGACAAAAATATTTAGGAATAATAATGTTATGTCGTTTTTTTATTTTTGTTAGAGGATTAACTATTGAGTCCTTCTGGTATTAGAGGTAGACCCCCTAAAGTTTCTAGAGCTCTTCCGAGTGTTTTGAAGCGTATTGGATCCACGCCCTTAATAGAATTAAAGAAAATTCCTGATAGTAAAGGCGCTCGTGTTTTTGCAAAAATTGAACAACTAAACCCTGGTGGGAGTGTGAAAGATCGTATTGCTTTAAATATGATTTTAGATGCTGAAAAGCGGGGTCTTATATCAAAAGGCTCTACTATAATAGAGCCTACTAGTGGGAATACTGGTATTGGATTAGCTATGGTAGGAGCTGTTTTGGGTTATAAGGTGATTATAGTGTTGAGTGAAAGCATGAGCCATGAGAGAAGATCTATACTTGCCAATTATGGAGCAGACGTAATTTTGAGTGCTAGTGATCAGGGAATGTATGGTTCTGTAGTTAAAGCAAATGAAATCATATCTGAAAACCCTGATTTTTTTATGCCTCAACAGTTTAATAATCAAGCTAATCCTGAAGTGCATAGGAACCATACTGTTCGTGAAATAATACGTGATATGGGACCAAGAAAAGTAGATGCATTTGTTGCAGGTGTTGGTACTGGTGGAACTATTACTGGTGTTGGTGATGTATTAAAATCGATTAACGATTCCACGAAAATTGTCGCCGTAGAACCAGAAACTTGTGCCGTTTTATCAGGGAAGAAACCAGGGTCACATCGTATTCAAGGAATTGGTGCCGGTTTTGTGCCAAATGTTTTGAATTTAGATTTAATAGATGAAATTAATATGGTTTCTGATCAGGATGCTTACGATTTCTCAAAAGTGTTAAGTAAGGAAGAAGGAATTCTTGCGGGTATTTCTTCAGGTGCTTCAGTTTGTGCAGCGATATCAGTAGCTAGCCGAATGTCTAGAGAAGAAAATGTGGTGGTAATGTTACCGGATAGTGCTGAACGTTATTATAGTTTAGAGACCTATTTTGGGTAATTTTTTGGTTGTAACTTTAATGGGAGAAAAATATGGCTGTTGTTGTTAGGATTCCGACCCCTCTTCAAGAATTTTCTAAAAATAGAGAAACAGTTGAGGTTGAAGGAAAAAATGTAAAAGATGCTCTTGCAGCCCTAGATGCAGAGTGTCCAGGAATGAAGAGTAGATTGTATGATGATGAGGGAAAATTACGCCGTTTTGTAAACATATATGTTAATCAGGAGGATATAAGATTTTTGCAGGGAGAAGAAACTTCTTTGAATGAGAATGATGAAATATCTATCATTCCTGCAATAGCTGGTGGTTTTTAACTGGTGGGGTCGACCACTCTGGCCCATGTAATAATTGTGAGTAGTAGTTGATTTTGCGAAGGATTTCTGATGAGTAGAACTGAAATGGAGTCTTCAGTAAAAGCGTTTAAAGATTTTGAAAAATCTGAAATACTTAAATTGATTGGAAATACTCCACTTTTGAAAGTAGAACTTTTCAAAGATGAATTTCCTGAAGTGGAGGTGTATGGAAAGGCTGAATGGTTTAATCCTGGTGGTTCTGTAAAAGATAGACCAGCGTTCAATATGGTCAAGGAAGGAATAAAATCTGGAGATCTTCATCCCGGGAAGGTATTGTTAGATTCTACAAGTGGAAATACTGGCATTGCATATGCGATGGTTGGTGCAGCATTAGATATTCCGGTTACTCTTGTAATTCCTGAGAATGCGACTTCTGAGCGTATAGAAACACTGAAGGGATACGGTGCAGATTTGATTTTTTCAAGTCCAATGGAAGGATCAGATGGGGCACAACGATTAGCAAGAAAATTATATGAAGAAAATCCTAGTGCTTATTTTATGCCATGCCAATATGACAATTCTTTTAATCCACTAGCTCATGAAAAAACGACTGCTATTGAGATTCTTGAGCAAACAGATGGAAGAGTTCAACATTTTGTTTCGAGTCTTGGAACTACAGGGACTTTGGTAGGTACTGGTAGAGGTCTAAAAAAGAACAAACCAGATGTGAAAGTTCATGCTGTGATGCCATCTGAGCCATTTCATGGTTTAGAGGGTATGAAACATATACCTTCATCTATTAGACCAGGTATTTATGATGACTTGGTCCATGATAATCTGATTCTTGCAGATACAGAATCTAGTTATGATTTTGCCGAGAAGATTTCTCGTAAAGAGGGCCTGTTTGTTGGTCACTCAGCTGGTGCGGCTCTAGTTGGTGTTCGAGAAGTTGCGAAAAGTATTAAAAAAGGTGTGATAGTAACAATTTTTCCGGATGGAGGAGATCGTTATCTTAGCACTTAAATCGAGGATTTAATTGAGACTTTCAAAAGAACAATCAGATATGATTTCTGAGCATGCTATTTCTAGTTATCCAGATGAGTGTTGTGGTTTGATCCTAGGCCCGAAACAAGAAAGTTATCAACCAAGCGATCTTGAAATTGTTTTGTGTCGGAATATTCAAAATAAAATGCATGAATTAGACCCCGAAAATTATCCAAGAACAGCGAGAACAGCATTCTTGATCGAGCCTAAAGAGTTTCTTCGAATTGACAATTCAACTAAAGAAGGAAAGATTTTAATAGGCATTTTTCATAGTCATCCTGATGAAGATTCATATTTTTCAGACGAAGATAAAAGTGCAGCAGTTCCTTTCGGTGATATTCCTACTTTTCCTGATGCCGAACATATTGTTGTTAGTGTTTTTGAAAATGAAATAAGAGAAATAAAAGTTTTCGCATGGGACGAAAAAAAGAAGGATTTTATTCAAGGAATTTTTAATGTTGTAAGTAATTAATTGTTAGATTTTTGAGGTGAAATTTGAAGGTGTCGACAAAGGGCAGATATGCTGTGATGGCAATGGTTGAATTAGCGCTTCTTTCTCAATCAGAACCTATTTCGTTATCTCAGATCGCAAGAAAATTAAATATTAGTCAAAGTTATCTAGAACAACTCTTTGTTAAAATGAGAAGATCTTCCCTGGTTATTAGTACTCGAGGACCTGGTGGGGGATATGTTCTTGCAAAGCCAGCTAATGAGATTGACATGAAAACATTACTTTTTTCAGTTGGGGAAGGAATTATCCCTGTTGAAAAAATAAACAAATCTGAAGATATGAAAATTTCGAGGAACGAAGAAATGGCTAGTATAGGAAGCCAGTTTTTATGGAAAGAGTTAGAAGTATCTATTCACGATACTCTATCAAGAATAACTCTTGCCGATCTCTGCTCTTCAGCAGAAAATTCTTTAAGAAAGACTAATTATCCAGATTTCCAAGTTGGTATTTAATAGTCTTTTTTATGAAAGGTGAAATTGAATATGACATTTAAGAAGATAAGAGTTGCTTCAATGGGCTTAGGTAGGTGGGCAAATGTTTTGGCGGATGCAGCTGAACGTGGCGGAAAGATTCAACTTGTTTCATGTTTTAGTAGGACCAAAGAAAAACGAAAAAAATTCATGGAAACCTATGGGACGAGAGAAGCAAATTCATTCGAAGAATTTTTGAATGATGATGAAATTGAAGCCGTTATTTTAACTACTCCAAATTATGCACACAGAGAACACATACAAGCGTTATCTGAATCGGGCAAACATATTTATTGCGAAAAACCTATTGCTCATAATTTAGAAGATTCCAAGATAATAGTAGACACTATCAGCAAGTCTGGTGTGAAATTAGCAGTTGGTCATAGCGCTAGAAGATTGTCAGTTTGTAGAGAGATGGAAAGTCTCATCAGTAAAGGTGAACTAGGAGAAATTTCTATGAATGAAAGTAATTTTTGTACTGAAAGAGGACTTGAACTGACACCAGATTTGTGGCGGTCTGATCCCAAACTGAATCCTACAGGTGTAGTTATTCAACTTTCTATTCATCATGTTGACACTTTGAGATTTATGCATGGACCTATCAAGGAAGTAACAGCTGTTTTGAGAAATATTCATACAAAAGCAGATGTAGAAGATGCATCTATGATTATTATGGAGCATGATTCAGGAATTCTTTCGTATGTGGGTTCTGGCTGGTCGTGTCCCTGGGCTTTTCACATGAATGTTCATGGTACAAGAGGCGTTGCGCATTTCCGAATTACAGGTCAGCAATGGAGAGATCCTTCTAAATCTCCTCAGCCTATTAGATTGTATATTGACAGGGATCCTTTAGGAGAAGATACAGTCTCTGATATGGTTGAAGGGGATATGTTTCGTGATGCATTGGAAGATTTTGCAATTTGTATCAGAGAAGATAAAAATCCTGAAGTTAATGAGAAAATTGCACATGAATCTCTTGCTGTTGTACATGCTGCATCAGAAAGTTCGAAATCTAGAAAAACTGTGAGTGTTAGAGATTTTCTTTAAGTTTAGATTTTAATCTGACGAACAAATTCTTTATTCTTTATATGCCAATCTACTACTTTTTTTATTCCATCAACAAATGAAGTTTCTGGAGTCCAACTTAGAATTTCTTTGGCTTTCTTAATATTAGCCCATGTAGCAAATACATCACTTTCAAATTTGTCCATAAACTTTAATTTTGCTTTCATTCCCGTTTCTTGTTCAATTATTGAAATAACGTCTAGTAGTTTGATTGGATTGTCAGAGCCAAGATTGAAAGTTTCAAGACCAACACTTTTGAGTGAACTGATTGTTCCTTTTGCAATATCATCAACAAAGGTGAAGTCCCTTTTTTGCTGACCGTCACCATATATTAGAATTGGATTTCCTTCGATTATCCATTTTATAAACCTGAAGATACTCATGTCTGGTCTCCCTGCAGGACCGTAGACAGTAAAAAAACGCAAGATACTAATATCTATTTCAAAAAGATAATTGTATGTCTTACAAAGGTCTTCAGCTGATTTTTTGGAAGCAGCATAAGGAGACAGAAAAATATCTGTATTGTTTTCTTCAGAGAAAGGAATTAAATCAGACTCTCCATAAATGCTAGAACTTGATGCAAGAATAAATTTGCCTATTTTAAATTCTTTGCATAATTCTAAAAGATTGAGTGTTCCCAATACATTTGTTTCATAATAAATGCGAGGATTCTCTACGGATTTTCTCACGCCCGCGTGAGCTGCTAGATTAATAATCGCATCGAATCTTCTTTTTGAGTTTAAAACAAATTTATCTAATATCTTGTATTCATAAATATCAATTTCTTCATATAAGAAATTAGTGAATGTTTTTAACTGCTTCAATCTCCATTTTTTTAGACTAGTGTCATAACTATCATTTAAATTATCTATCCCAACTACAAGATGTCCTTCTTGTAATAGGATTTCAGAAACTCTTGAACCTATGAATCCTGAAGCACCAGTAACTAGAAATTCTGACAAATGATACCCTTTTTATTACACATAATTATTGAGTTTTTATTATTCTTTCTAGAGATTTCCACAAGTAATTAAAAAAAGACAACTCATTCTCTTGAAAATTAGCAATTATATTCAACTCCATTTTTATCGCACCAATGAATTAAAACAAAAAGTGCCCAAGGTCTAGACCAAAATGAATCACTTGAAGATGACAAGTATGACCTCCAAATTTCAGAGATTTTTTCCGGAGATAATCCTAATTTTTCTTGTTTCTCTTTTGCTCCAATTAAAACCTCATCTACATTTCTTCTAAGTGATGTTCGAAGCCATTGATCAAAGGGAAGAGTGAATCCCATTTTCTTTCTATTTTTTATCTCATCTGGTATTAGATTACTCATAGAATCTATTAGAATTGATTTTAATCTTCTGTCTTTTATTTTCCACTTCCCCGGAATTTGTGATGCGAAATTGTATACCTCTTTATCGACAAAAGGGACTCTTACCTCCAGTGAATTACTCATACTCATGAAATCAGTATCTCTCAATAGAGTATTAGTCATGTAACCATGCATTTCTAATTCTGACATGAGATTTACTTGATCAAAATCATTTTCATTTGCATATCCTTCAATTATATAAGATGTTCCTGATTGTTTTATACTTGGAAGTAGTCCTTGTCTATCATTCGAATTTAGTAGTTGTCTGGATATTTTATAAAGAGAATAAATATTTGGATTGCTTTCTAGAAACTCGAAAGCTTTCATTTTATTTGAAGAATTTTCAAATAAAAGGTGTGCTAATTTATAAAGTAATTTTTTTGATATTTTTGGTATGTATTTCAGATATTTTAGTTTAGAAATTCTTGAGAAACTTGAATATCCAGCAAACAATTCATCTGCACCAAGACCTGAAAGAGCAACAGTAATTCCCGCTTTTTTCACAGCTTTAGAGATTACATAGGTATTTACACCGTCCATTGTAGGCTGATCCATCGAATCTAATGCTTCTGGAGTCATTTTAAGAATTTCATTTTCAGAAAGTAGAATTTCAGAATGATTAGTTCTATATTTTCTTGCTATTTGTTTTGCGAAGATATTTTCGGTATATTTTTTTTGTTCAAACACGACACTAAAGGTGTTAATAGGTTTTTTGCTTGTCTCATGCATAAGGGCAACAATTGTACTAGAATCTATCCCTCCTGACAAAAATACCCCAAGAGGGACATCACTCATTAAGTGAGAACTTACAGAATCTCTTAGAATATTAAATAAATCTTTTGAAGTCTCAGAATATGTTTTTAGGATGATTTCTTTTTCTTTTGATGTTTTATTGTCTCTAAAACTTTCTTTCCTTATATCTAGAGAATCTCCTAACTTAATTTCAAGGTACTCACCAGGCATTAATGAATAAATATCTTCTATTATTGTATTTGGAGATATTACTGAACCAAATTCGAGATAAGATTCAAGACCTTGTTCACTAAGTCTTCTAGGAATCAATTCACTAGATAGTAAAGATCGAATTTCCGAAGAGTAGATAAATTGGTTTTCTTTATAGTAAAAGTAAAGGGGTTTGATTCCAAATTGGTCTCTAGCCAAAATTAATGTTTTTCTCTGATTGTCCCAAATTGAAAATGCAAACATGCCTCTAATTTTTTGAAGACATTCTATGCCCCATTGATTGTAGCCTTTTAGAATTACTTCTGTATCGCTATTCGATTTCCATTCCGATTCTTCTTGTATTTCACTTCTTAGCCTAGAATAGTTATAAACCTCTCCATTGTAGCATATTGTATTTAATGTTCTTGTATCTGTCATAGGCTGACTGGCGTTAGTGCTTAGATCGATAATAGAAAGTCTTGTATGTCCTAGGCCTATTTCCCAATTATTGTGTAAGAGAATCTTTTTCCCATTACTATCAGGACCTCTGTGTTTCTGTACAGAAATCATTTTGTTTAAGATATCTGTAGTATTATTAATTTGTTTTCTAGAGATGATTCCTGCTATACCACACATTTCTTAAGGTTCCTGTTTATTTTAATAATTAGTTTTTATTGATGATAAAGCTTTAATAATTCCCTCTACATCTTTTTCATAACTATTTTCGGCAACGACAGATAAACAATTGTCACGCATTTTAAAAAGAATTTCTGGATTCTCTATGAGGTTCTTTAGTAAAAATGCAAGTTTCTCAATATCACCGACTTCAATCGTATGTCCATTGTAGCCTTCTTTCAGTAAGTCTGCTTGTGATGAGATCGCATTTGTTGCTATGACGGGTAAAGAGCATGCTAACGATTCATTAACTGTGGCTCCCCAATCACCTGTTTGAGGTATGTCTGTTCTGATAAAGACATCAGAAATAGAGTAGAACTTAACCATATTTATTTGGTTTTGAAATCCAAAAAAATGTACATTTTCAAGTCTTTCACTTTTAACAAATCTTTCCATTTCTTTCTTTAGTGCACCATCTCCAACTATGAAAAGGTGTTTTTTCTTGACGTTATTAATTTTTTTATATGATTTAAGAAGATGAAATGGGTCTTTCTTAGGGATTAGTTTAGATGCAAATAGGATTATAGTCTCATCACTTTTAACTCCAAATTCTTTTCTTAGATTTTCTCTTTCTTTAAAAAAAATATTAGCATTGTTCGTGAAAAAATCATTATCTACTGAATAAGGACAGTGAAATATCTTATTTTCTGGTACTCCGTAATATTTAAAAAAATCCCGATTTCTAGAACCTATTGATAGGAATGAATCTATAAAATATTTGTATAAGATCTTTAGATATATATTTTTTGCTAGAAGAATGAATTTAGATCTTTTTACCCTAGAGTCATAAAAATTTGAAGAAATTGCTCTTAGTAGTACCTGTGTTCCGATTAATTTTGAAGTTAGAAATGCAAGAAGATTGGTAGTTGCAAAATGTCCGTGTACAAAGATTCCGTCAAATCTGTTTTTGATTAATTCACTAATAATTCCAGGATTGATTTTACCCCATATTGGGTTGACGCTAGATTTGGGAGAATAATTTCTTAAAAAAATAGATTTGTATCCATCTAGCAACGGAACATCCCATTTGTAGGTGACTCCGAATTCTGGTTCATATCTCTCTTTGATTCCAAAGTCTGTACAAAAATAAACTGTTAGATCAATTTGTGGATGCTCCTCTAATTTTTTCCAAAGAGGGCAGTAATATTGTATAGGATGTGAAGTTAGAGCTGCTATTTTATAAGTCTTTTTCACTCTGGTTTTTCCTGCCATTCACTAAAAATAAAATCTATTATTTCACTTGCAACCAAAGAAGGCGAATCATGTGTTTTGATTTTTTTGAAAAACTTTTCTTTCAAATCAATCTTTTGGTAAATTTCTATTTGATTTCTAATTTCTTCGACTGACAATTCTTTTCGTCTAGAAAATATTGCTTCTGGATCATTGTAGAGCAAGAATACAAAATCTGGTTTAGGTAAAAAGAAGTAGACTAGCTTTATGAAACTTATAGGAACTTTTACTTTCGGATTTTTTCTCGTTCCCGCAAGATAATCAGAAAAATATCTTTCAGTAATTGCGAATCCATTTTTTATAAGAATAGGTCTCATTAACAGTAAATATCCAAGAAAATAGTCAATGGAGAAGTAGAGGAATTTAAGGTATCCCATTTCATTTGGTAGAAGATGTGTGGAGTTATTGTTTTTCGAATTGTTTTGTTCTTTTTTTTGAAAATTATTTTTCCAAAACATTATTTCACTTTTGGTTGGTAAAATACTTGGTCTGAATCCAAGATGTTGATGAGTATTTTGGTAGTGGTACATGTTTAATATTTGCTTTACTTGCGATGAAGTTGTTGATTTCCCAGATCCATCAGGACCAATAAATAAGACGAATTTGCCAGGTGGTTTTATATACCTTCTTACCCTACTCAACCATTTTTTAAAAAAAACTGAGATAGGGAACATCGTCATATTCTTATTTTTAATTAACTCTTTTTTTAAGTGTTTTTTGTTTTCTAAAACTGAAGAAGCACCTTCGTTTTTTAATTGGTTTATGATTTTTTTGGAAGTTGAATCTTTAAATAATTGCCTGAATAATATCTCTATTTTATTCCAATCGAGATTGAAAAAAGAAATCTTTTTGTCTATTTCTTCGATATATTTTCTTTTGTTGTAATTTGGTCCTAAAATAGAATGAGAAACAATATGAAAAAATTCCATGTTTTGTTCAGGTATCCTAAATCCATTTTTTGACACTTCTGTAAATTGTAGGAATTTATTTGCTGAAAAGTATTCTATTCCATCCGTTTGGATTTTTGTGACAATATCCAATCTGAAGAAATCTAAAGTTTCTAGTCCTTTTTCATGTAAAATAAAGTATAGATTCTTGCCTCTTTGATTGAAAACCCAATCATACTTGTTAGTCACTTCTTTGATAATCTGAGTGACTTTTTCAGCGGAAGAAAAATCTGTCAAAATATCGATATCATTTCCAAACTTCTCAGGAAGATTTTCGTAATTTCTTAAAAAACAATATCTGATTTTATTTTTTTCAAATTTATTAATTATCGATAATAAAATTTCTTTTTTTTTATTTTTATCCATTTTTCTAACCCTTGAGACGTACCAATAAATTATTCTTTTTCGATTTTTGAGATTAATTCAGATAAACGTTTTTTATAGGTGTGTTCTTTATGTGCTCTTAAATATCCTTTTTCAGCAATTTCTTTTCTTTTTTTAGGATTTTCTAAGTAAAATTTAATTTTTTCTTTTAATTCCTCAAGAGTCTTAAATGTTTCTATTTCTTCGCCAATATGAAAGAGTTCTCCAAGTTCTTTTCTGTACTCGCATATTTGAAATGCTCCACTTCCAGCGGCTTCAAAAGTTCTGAGATTTACTCCTTCTACTTCACCTTGAAAAGTATTGACAACTATTTTAGCAGATAAGAATGCTTTTGCTTTTTCTATTTCAGTAACAGTTTTATTTTGATGTAGTTTTTTGAGGGGTGTGTTCAGCCACCTAGGAATAGGTGGTCCCCAAATTTTGATTCTACAAAATTTTGAAAGCTCTTCAAAAATCTTTGCTCTATAGTGATAGATATTCCCAGCTATTGTTACATCACAGCCATAAAAATCTAAATCTTTATCAGAAAGTTCGATTTTATTGTGCCATCTTGGGTCACAACATTCTGGAAGGTAAAATGCATTGCAATTAATTCTATTAGCCATCTCTACCAAATATTTATCTTTGAAGAATAAATAGTCGTAACATCCAGATAATAGGTATTGTCTACCTAAGTTAGCAGGATGGTCAGGAAACCAGCAGGCAATCTTAGCTTTTGTATTATTTTTTAATTTTTCGAGAGGAGTAGGTGGCACCCATGTACTATGCGTAAGGACAAG